>Ga0302319_10013376_pt1 | contig 15390 bp, 17 predicted proteins | sample Bog_T0_2_FD_203319 | JGI IMG/M metagenome (GOLD analysis project Ga0302319, IMG submission 203319) | Peat permafrost microbial communities from Stordalen Mire near Abisko, Sweden - Bog_T0_2 | ecosystem: Environmental > Terrestrial > Soil > Wetlands > Peat | place: Sweden: Abisko, Stordalen Mire... | reverse complement strand
CGAGAAAGTGAAGCAATGCGCCATCGGCAATTATCTAGCGTATTGCTGAACCTGGGTGCGCCGGCCTAGCGGAACTGCGCACGAATTGACTGTGAATTTACCAATTCCTAACCATATGACCGGATTCAGTTGCGTCCGTGTATTTAAGCGCCAACACAAAACCCCGGTGCCGAATGGATTTAGCGTTCTGATGATATTTACGAATTCGACAATTCAGCGGGGTCCCGATCGACGCCGATCGCGACCCCGCCTCAAACAGACTTTCGTCAGCCAACTCAAGACCTTGCAGCGGGCCGGCACCAGGGTCCCACTTCGGCGCTTAAACACAGAACGTCATCGGTGATTTCGCCGTTCGCCCACGAGTGCCTGACTTTTTGGCTGAGAAACGACGTCCGTGCTGTCGCGCCTGTGGGATGGCCGAAGCGATCATTGATGTGTTTGAAGAAGTCGATGTCGACGATCGCGAGTTCAGCCTCTACACACGAACGCAACGAGCTGCGTTCGGGATCGTGCTGAGTAAGCGAGGCCGCCACGCTCCTCAGCCATCCCCTAATTTTTTCGAAGGCTAAAATGCAACTGGTGGTGGGCGCTTCAGCGCAGCGACTCTCGTAGGACGAGTCCTAAATCGCGAGTCTGAGGCCCGCAATCGGCGAAAAGACGTCGTACCAGGATAAATGTCCAACCTTCGCGCTCTCCATCTGCCCCTGATATGAGGCAAAAAGCCTCGAAATCGCGCGGTTTTCAAAATGAGGGGATTCCTGAGGCCACGCTCAACCCCGTCAATCGACGAAATGCCTCGTCGAAGGGTTTGCGATTGGAAACGCCGGTCAGCTCGTCGGTGTCCGTATCCTCAAGAATGCCGAGGTGGATGCGATAGACTTTAATGATCCCCCGAATGAGGCGCTCTCGTTCGGCAGTAATGGGAGACAACGGATTGATTTCGACCAGCCCAATGATCTCGGATTTGCTTACAATCGGAAAAACCAACTGAGCAAGTCCGCCGCCATCGCATCGCTTCAGGACGTCAGAGCCCGCTCCGAATGCCGCCTTCCGGTCTACGCGTATTGTGCGCAGGGCGGCGAGGTTCCTCCCGTCCGCGGTTCGTCGCTGTTGCCCAGTGGATACGCTCGACCCCTCTGACATGCGACGGGCCGGGCGAGAGGTTGGCCGGGCGGGAACGGGGAGTCAAGGTGAGCACGCATTGCACAGCTACGCAAGTTCGAGCGCGCGCGTCGCCAGCGCGCAGCGCGCCGGTTGTCGGGACAATTTAGAACAGACTCGCATACAACTTAAGGCGCAAAACAGCCTCAGGTTAGATTCCGAATAGATTTTTACGACTTTGATCTGTTTAAGTGCTATTTCCGCGTTTGGCGCGGGAAACAGGCATTCGCAAGTCGAATCGCCCCTCCGGATTTTGAGTCACATTGGGGGTCGAGGGGGGGACTTGACAAAATTACACTACGAGTCCGAAGTTTATCGCTCGGCGTCGGCACCAGCGGAAACGCTCATAAACTTCTGTAATCGACACGATTTTCGGGATTCTCCGAGCTAATCTTCATTTCAAAAAATCGCGGTTTCGGCCCCGAATCGGCTGACGAGCCGCTTTTCGACGCCTATCCTGCGTCGACGGCGCAGGGGAGCCACGTCCTTGACCCATCCCGTAGACGGTTTCGATCTCAAGTTCACCAGTCGGCGAAGTTGGAAGGCAGAGCGGCGGGAACACGGCCGGCTGGTTGACGTCGTGCCGGTGACCTGGACCAAGGGGCGCCGCGTGGATGCCGAGACGAAGGAACTGTTCCAGGAGGTCTGGTATCAGGATCCGAGGAAACTGGCCGCCCGAGCCGCCGATCCAACCCCGTTTGTCGTCGCGCTGGCCGTTGCCCACGATTATTCCGTGCTGCCTCACGCCTTCAAGCAATTCACGGGAACCTTCGAGGTGGCGCCGACGGGAAAGTTCCTGACCGAACACAGCCTTGAGACGCGGGTGCTGAGACGGGTGCGGGCGTAGTAGCGTCTAGAGCGATCAGACCTCGTTAACCCAAGCCTTTCGTAACTGTTGCCTTTCCGTTCCCTTTCGCGTAACCACCGCGGCATGACGTACGATCGCGCCATCCTCATGGAATGCGCCCGTGGGCTTGTCGCCTGCGGCGAGCGTGTGCGCGCGTCCAAAGGCGTCCGGGTCTAACCGGTATTCGGCCTCGCTACAGGCCGACCCCTCACCATCATCGTCATCGACCGGCCCATCGTGGCCGGCATCGCCACTTCGAGGAGGCCGCCATGACGCGGCTCTGGATTTTTTCTGACCTGCACCAGGACTGGGCGGACAACGCCTGGGATCCGGCGGCGCATGCGCCAGCCGACGGCTTCGACATCGTGGTCGTCGCCGGCGACGTGCATTCGCCGCTGCCGAGGGCGCTGGACTGGCTCGCCGACCGGCTGCCGGGCGTGCCGATCGTCTACGTGCCGGGCAACCACTGCTTTTGGTGGGATCGTGGCGACGATCGCTACACGATCGACGACGTCATCGCGCGCGGCCGCGACGCCGCGGCGCGACACGGCATCCATTTGTTGCTGGATGACGCCGTCACGCTGGGTGGAGTCAGATTTCTGGGCGGCTCGCTCTGGACGAATTTTCGTCTCGGGTCGTTGTCGCTTGACCACGCCCGGTACACGTCGCGGCGGGGGATGAACGACTACAAGAGGATTCGCCGACGCCGGAGCGGCCAACACAAGTACATCCTCACCGATGACACGCTCGCGCTTCACCGCGCGACGGTGGCTTTCCTCGGCGCCCAGTTGGCGACGCCCAGCACGTCGCCGACCGTCGTGGTGACGCATCACGCGCCGCATTCGCTTTCGCTGCCGGGCGCGAATATGGACTTGCGATGGTGTTACGCCAGCGACCTCGGCGACCTCATCGCTCGCGGCCAGCCGGATCTCTGGATCCACGGCCACCTCCATAACCGCGCCGACTATCGGCTCGGGAAGACGCGGATCGTCTGCAACCCCAGGGGTCATATCGAAGAGGAGTCGGCTCGAACGTTCGATCCCTCCTTCGTGATCCAGGTGACGCCATGACCGCTCTTCAGAAAACAACCACGCCGTCGCTTCTCCAAGGAACGGCGGCGTGGGCGCCGACAACCGATCTCGTTCATCTCGACCAGATCGTCAGGATTGCGCTCGACGATCCGCGCCACGCCGCCAGACAGTTGGCGAACTGGCTCGATTGTCGACGGCGCGGATCAGTTGATCGCCACGGTCAAGCGCGAATCTTCGGGGATCAATATCATCTTCGAATCCAGCCTGCCGACTCTGTCGGCGCCTGCGCTCATGAAACAGATCGAACGCGCGATCATCTATTTGTCGGACTGACCATCGCCCCGGAAGATACGGCGCGAGACCCTCGCATCCGGCCGGCGACCGTCGCCATGGCGCGTCAGCGACCACTGGCGGGCTAAAAAACGTCGCAAGGGGTCAGCGACAGGATGTCGCGACCGATTGCGGTCGTCTTGACGCCGACGCGTTGGTTCTCATTATGTTCTAATGGATCGGACGACCCGACTTCGTGACTATCCCTACGTCGTGGTGCGCTTTGCGTGCCGCGACTGCCCTCGAATCGGGCGCTACCGACTCGCGACGCTGGCTGAGCGTTTCGGCGCCGACGCCCTGATAGTCGACGTGCTGGAGTCGATATCTGCGGGATGTTTACGCACCAAAGAACGGCATCCGGGGCGGCGCTGCCAAGCGTATCTACCCGATCTCCTCGACCCGAAGCCGCCGGACTTGCCGACAGCCGCAGGGCGGCGTCTCAAGCTGATCGTGGGAGGGCGGTCGTAGCACGGCGAATAAAGCGAATGAGGGAAGTCGAGTTTCCCCGTATCGTGGTTCATTGACCCCGATGGCGCTCCCCAAGCACGACGCCGTCAGCATCCATCACCCGAACCGATAGCGCCTCGGGCGGCCATTCGGCGTCGCGTATTTCCTTGATGGCCGCCGCCGAATTGGATGCGCGGACGTCTCGCTCCTCGACGACATTCGGCGTCGGGCCATGCGACCGGCCCAGGAACTGCAATCTGAAAAGCCGCATGTTCGCACCCATCAATCGCTTGAGTTCAAGCACCGCCAACTCGTCGCCCGAAAGGTCTGGCGTCGGCGTGCGCGCAGTCGGCGCGATCTCGCGGCGCGCCGGCGACGCGGTGGAAAAATCGGCTTCCATGGACATGCGGGTGCCGGTGTCGAGGCCGATCTCTCGCCCGGTCGCCTCTGCAACCCGAACCGCGACTTGGCTCCAGTGCCGAGCCTCGGCCTCGTCGACCGCCTGGCGCATTCTCGCGCGCGCTTCGGCGTAGGGATCGATAGCGCTCCCGAGCAGAGCCGTCGCGTCGGCGGCGACGCGCCCGCGGGCCTGCTTGGTTTCTGGGTCCAGGGGAACACTTGCGCCCCGCGTTTGCTGCCTGCCTTGAGAAGGGGTTATATGCGGCGGATATGGATTTCAGCGAGACCAAAAAGCGGTTTGCTTCCAGTCGTCTGGGAAACCCATGTCAGCTAATGTCGTCTTCGGGCACTCGTCCGTTAGGGTGGCGAGCCGCTCGACCCACTTAGATCCGTCTGCTATGACTCCTAAGAAATGCTGCAACATCAGGCAATGTGCATATAGTTTGTTTTCGGACGCCGTTGGAACATCTTGTCTATATTTCTTTGGTATCTTTGGGCGAATCGTAAAAGTTCTTTTCCAGCATCGTGAATGATGGGCAACGATATTGCGACAATGCGATATAGAGTGGAGCCAGCTTTCCATTATGTCATGTTGAAGATTGAATTGCTTCGAAATTTCTATCCGTAGGGTACCTTTCATGTGCTTATACACCCGCGAAGTTGCGCCGAGTGAGAAACATTCGGCCAACATCCAGCTTGGCGGATAGGGATCAGAATATTTTCTGTAAAAATGGCCAATAAATGGATGTTGATGATTTGTGTCAGTCGGGTCACCAACAACTGTCTTTATTTCATGAACAATTTTTTCATGAGCCCCATAATCGAAATTATTCGCATCGGTGAGCCAAAACGCACCTCCTCCCTGCAAAGCGCCTACGTTGTTAATAGTAGCTCTTACTGCTACCTCAATTCTCTCAATTGCATCAAAAAGTAACAATCGAACCTTTCGGTCGAAAATATACAAATTTATGACGTCTGAGAACGTTGTGTCGGCTAGGTAGCTTTCAGGGTCTGACGCGTTATGGTCACGAAAATGTCGAGCATATCCTATAAGCCGGTAGTATCCAATAAATTTTAGATAGTGTTCGGCGCGGGTCAAGTCACTCACTATCAGCCCGCGCGACTGAATAAGACTTATTTGATCCGCAATTGATATTGCTGGTTTAACGTATGGCTCACGTATAGACAAAAAGAAACCCCCCTGAGGCGCTTCCATGGAGAGGCGTGGGGGGTGTTGTTGCGACAGATATGAGTCTTTGGGCCTCACGTGTCAATAGGGAAAATTGTCCCCCCATCCCGCCATGGGAGAGATATGACCACGTAGTTTACATACCGTCAACGGCCTAACAGCTTTGCTGCCGAGGCCCACGAACGCCACCTTCAAGAAATACCGCCGATCCCGATGCTACTTCGGTTCGAGCGCCTTGATCGCCGGCTCGAAGTCGTCCATTGGCATCGCGGCGTCCCACATGCGCTCGAAATGCGCGTCGAACTTCGCCGCGGCACCGGCGTCGCGGATGACGACGAGATCGTTGTCCTGACTGCGTTCGCCGCTCTCTGTGAAGTTCGCGGCGCCCGTCCGCAGCAGCACGCCGTCGACCGCGTAGGCTTTCAGGTGCATGAATGGCCCGCCGCGCTTGACGCATACATTGTCCGAGAGCGTGTCGAGCTTCGCGAAGTCATGGTGCTCGCGCGGATCGAGCACAATGCGGATCGCGACCCCTCGGTGGTCGGCATCGAGAAGGGCTTGGAGGACGGCGCGGTTGGTGAGGGCGTAGGAGGCGAGATCGATCGTGGTCTTCGCCTCCTCGATGAGCGCGACGTCGATGCGCGCGAGATCCTCCTTAGGCGCGAAGTGGACCTCCTGGGCTCGCGTCGAGGCGGCGCCGAACGTCATTGTAGCGGCGAAGATCGCAGCGCATGCGGTCTTGAGATTCACAGAACCACGCCCCTTCACTCCGGCAAGATCAGCAGCGTCATAATTTCGTTGTCGGGCAAAGCAAACGACTGTTCCTGGACCTCATACCTGAGGATGCAGAAGTTGTTCTTCTGGACGACCGCGTCGAACAGGCGCTTGGCGTCCTCCGGCGGCATCTTCTTGTCGGGGCTGAGCACCAGCAGCAGCCGGCCCGCGTTGGTCTTGATGTCCTCGACCTTCGGCAGGGCCAGAAGCTCGGAATACGCGACCTTCCGGCGCGGCTCGAAAACGCCAGTCAGGCGGCGCTGCATCTCGGTGTCGATCTTGGGCTGTGGCGCCCCGTCGGCGTATTTCTCGATCTTCTTTCGCAGGTTTTCGTTCTTTGCGAACACCCAGGCGTCGTTCTCGCGGCGATGAAGGTACCAGCATTCCCCACGCAGCTTCTCGAATGCCTCGTCGAACACGATCGGCGAGCGGTGCGGCGCAACGAGGTTCTCGACGATCTGGAGCTTGGTGAGGCCCTTGACGGCGCCGCTGGCCTCGGGGAGCGACGCCATCAAGACGAGGCTGGCGACCTGGCTGGCGGCGTCCCCGCCCATCTGCTCGTCGATGACCTGGGCGTGGCCACGGCTGCTCTCGGTTCCCGCGATGTCGTGCGCGATGGCGCCGGAGAGGTCGTAGATATTCGTCAGGCCGTCGCGGATGTCCGCCTGCGTCAAATCGATGTGCTGGCAGCCGACGAGGTAGACATCGTTCAGGCTGCGTCCCTGGACCGACCGGACCATCATGGCGGCCAGGGTCATCAGGCCGCGCGTCTGTCGGAACTTCTCGTTGTCCTTGAAGAGCGCGAGGATGTGCTTGAACGAGGGATGGAACGGGTAGGAGGCGACGATCTCGCCGGCGATCTGCTCGGCAGACTTGGCGACCGTCTTCGACTTCACGGCGTCGGAGATAGCCTCGGAAAACGCGGTCGCGACCGAGTCCACGGTGGCCTCGTTCGGCTCGGCGAGGAGCAGGCGGCGCCGCAGGATGTGGTAGATTTCGTCGGAGCCCAGTTCGACGGGCGTGATGCTTTTGGCCTGCCGTCCAGCTTCCTGCTGGAGTGTGCCGGAGGCCTTGTGGATCAGGCCCGCGATTTCCTTGGAGGCATCGTGGTAGCTCCCCGACAGGTTCGAGATCACCACGCAGAGGCGCTTGAGCTTGAGGGCGGCGGAAAGCAGGTTCGAAACCGCGAAAACGGTGACGTCGGCAAGCGTGCCGCTGCCGACGCGCTGGGTGACGCCGTAGCCGAAATACGGCGGCAACTCGTCGAGCAGGATCAGGGTCGGCTCGTCGCCGACCAGATCGACCCAATCCTTTTCATTCGGAGCCTGCGGACTTCCCTTGTAGAACGGAAGAAATTGGTCCGCTTTTCCAAGCTGTTCCGCGACATCGCCCCAGAGGTGCTTTTCCTTGGATATCGATCGGCCCGACAGAGCGACGACCCTCGCCTTGGCCGGCGTAAAGCCGCTGACGATCTCCGAGGGAACGAGATGCGCGATCGCGGGGTTCGCCGCCAGATATCCGAGCGCCAGCATGGAATGCGTCTTGCCGCCGCCCATGGCCTGCTTGAGTTCGAAGACCGCCTGTCCGGATTTCCCCGACAGCCGCTGGAGCCCCTGCCGCAGCAGCGTCTTCATGCCCCCGGTCACGTAGGTCTTCTGGAAGAACGCCTCGGCGGAAGTGGAGTCGTGTCCGACGAGGTCATCGAGAATCTCGATCTGCTCGCTCAGGGCGTAGTCGATCGCCTTCGGATCGAATTGGCAGGCGTCTCGAACTGTTTGCAGCATCCCCGGCTCCCAACCTGATTGAATTAATTCTGTTCAAACTTTTTGGCGCTTCCGCTCTCGGCGGGCGAGCCACTCGCGGGTGGCCGCCTCGACGATTTCGTAGCTGTTCACGTCGTCGTCCAGCGCGGCCTTCTTCAGTTCTTTTATCATCGCCGCGTCCATATAGACGAGCAATGTCCTGCGGCCGTCGGTACGGACGCGCGGAGTTTTGGGAACCAAATCCTTCTTGGCCATTGTCGAGGAATCCAAGATCGCTAGATGTCTGACGCTTTGCATATAGAAAGTCGCATGCGAATCAATCCGCGGCAAGCCTAGACTTCTGCGGCTTTCAGTTTTTTCGTCGCACCCCTAACCGCCGTTAACCATCGTGAAAATGAATCGATTTCACTAAAAATATGTGTTGACTCGGTTGCCATTCTGTTCTTTATGCACCGTCATGAACAACACGCGCATCATCATGACCGCATCGGAACGGGAGGCGCCCAAAATGGGCGTTGCCTGGCCGGTCCGTTCGTCCTCCCGGACCCGCCACCGAGGCTGATACCCCCGGAGGACGCCGCTGTTCAGCGAGCGTTCCGATGCGTAGCGTAGCTTCCCAATTCCCGATCCCGACGTCCGGTCTGAGAGCCCTCGGCGCCATGCGCCCGGCCCGCCGCGTCATGACCAAATCTATCTCCGAACCAAGGCTCGGCGCCGCGCACGCGTGAGCGTTGTTGTCGTTTTCCGCCATTTTCTCGGCCGCCAGCCTCGGCGCCGCGCACGCGTGAGCGTTGCCTAGGGACTTCGATCCCTTCGCGTCGAGCCCGACTCCCCTCCCAGCCCCCGTCGCGGGCCTAGCCCGCATTCGCCCATCTTCCGCGTCCCCTGGCCTTCGCCGGGATCGCAGACCTGCGAGATTTTCATATGCCATCCTCTTTGAATCTTGGGTCCAATCCCCGGCAAACGATCGACGCTTGTCGGCGCCTCGCCGACGACCTTGAGTATTTGATCGCCCATGGTCGCCCCGCCGACGCCGCGCTCTTGAACGCGCCGCTGCTCGACCAATGGAGGCACGTCCTTGCCCCTTCTGCCGCGCTGGCCGGCATCGTCGACGGGCATCCCCTGCTGCGCGACGGACGCCCGGCCGTCACCAGCAACCTATTCGCCATCGCCCCCGCCGCGGGCTTCGCGCGGACGTGGAACCGCTGGTACCGGCTAGGCCGCCCGGCCTCCCTGTCGGCGAGGCTCGACGATCAAATAGGCGGGAGCCTTCAATGAGCCGGAATCACAACCGCGGACCCAAGAAGGCGTCGAGATTCGCGGATCTGGCGAAGGCGTGGGTCGACGAGGATCCATTCGAGCCGGCGCCGCCGCGCGATCCGTTCGACCTCGCCTCAGCCTCCCTGGCGAACGCCTGTCTGGGCGCGGCCCTGCCGGGGCCCGTCCGCCGCGCCGTCCTGCGCGGCGATCCAATCGCCATCGTCGTCGCCGTGCCCGGCCCCTCCTGGGTCAAGCCCGTCGAGGCCGCCTTCCGCGCGTTGCGCGCCGACATTCATCTGATGGCGCGCGACGGCAGCGCGCGCCGGGACCACAAGCCCGATATCGGCAACGCGGCGATTTCCGAGCCGCTGGCGCGCGGCACGCCGACCATCGGCATTTCGCAGTCGCCCGATGCTTACCTGCCAGCGGCGCTGGTCGCGGGCGCCGACGCGCGCCTCGACGTCCGATCCCCGGATGCGGCGACGTTCCGCCGCGTGCTGCGCGCCTGCGGCGTGCGCCGCGTGCCGAGGTCGATCCCGGACGCACCGTGCGGCGGCCTGACGTTCGACGAGATCGTGTCCGCGATCCGCGTGGGCGCGTCGGGACCGGCCGTGCTGGCGACGCTGGCGCGGATGTCGGCGCACAAGTCCGGTTCTGGCGGCGCCGGCGACGCCGTGCCGCCGCTGCGCGACCTGCCGGGATTCTCCGGCGAGGCGCGCGTCTGGGGCGAGGCGCTCATCGACGGATTCGCGCGCTGGCGGCGGGGCGAGTGCGCTTTTCGGGATCTGGATGCGTCCGCGGTCATCGTCGGGCCTCCTGGAGTCGGGAAATCGTATTTCGTGCGCAGCTTGGCGTGCGGGCTCGGCGTGCCTCTCCATGCCACCTCGGTCGGATCCTGGTTCGCTCAGTCCGACGGGGCGCTCGGTGGCGTGACCCAGGCCTTTCAGAAGTCGTGGGACGCGGCGATCGCTGACGCCCGAGCAGGCGGCGCCGTCTGGATGTGCGACGAGTTGGACGCGCTCCCCGATCGGGCTCGGCTCAGCGACCGTGCGAGAGAGTGGTGGACGGCGCTGATCTCGCTGGTTCTTACGGCAACCGACGGCGCGACCACCGACAGAGCCGGGCTGGTGCTTCTGGGTTGCTCGAATGCGGGCAGCTTCGCGGCGCCGACCGCGAGCCTGGACGCTGCCTTGACGAGGCAGGGTCGGTTCTCGCGCATCCTGTGGGTCGACATGCCTTCGGCGTCTGACCTGGCGGCGGTGACGTCGTTCGGTCTCGATGGCGCTTTGAGCCCGGCGGACCTGCTGCCGGCGGTGCGGCTCGCCACCGGCGCCTCGGCGGCGGACGCTACCGCTTGGGCCCGCGATGCTCGGAACGCCGCGGCGGCCAAGGGCCGGGCGGTCGAGGTCGCCGATGTCGTGGCGGCGATCGCGCCTGCGGATACGCGGTCCACCGACGAAGTCCGGCGTGCCGCCGTCCACGAAGCTGGCCACGCGGTCGTGGCTTTGGCGGTCGGGCAGCCGCTAGAGTCGGCGTCGATCGTCGGCGCCGGTCGCTCCGGCGGGCGCACGACGATTGGCACGCCCGCGATGGCGACGCCGACCGCGCACGACTTCAACCGGGCGGTGGTCGTAGCGTTGTCGGGCCGGGCGGCTGAAGAACTTTTGCTCGGCGCGCCATCCACCGGCGCCGAGGGAGATCTGGCCAAGGCGACCGCCGCGCTGGCGGCGATGGTCGTCAGCACCGGCTTGGCGGGCGCGCTGACGCACCTCGCGCCGAGCGGGGCGGCGACCGACATGTTGCGGCTCGACGCGGGCTTGCGCCGGATGGTCGAGCAGCGCCTAGCCAAGCTCTACGCCGAGTCCATGACGCTGATCGGCGCACATCGCGGCGAGGTCGCCGCCGTGGCGGAGGCGCTCGTCGCCCGGCGCTTCCTAACGGGCGTCGAAGTGACCGCGATCATCGAGGCCACGGTCGGCAACCAAACAGGAGGCAGCCATGTCCAATGACGACGACGCTCTTCGAGACAAGGTGGCGGCGCGCCTTCAATCGGTGAGAACGCGTCTGGGATCGAGGGTTTTCCGGGCGGCCGCGCGGCGCGCCTTGGTCGGCATCGGCAAGGCGGCGCTTGTGGAAGGCGAACGGAGAGCCGCTTCGGCGACGAAAATCGACGAACGGGAAAAATAAGTTTGAATCCGCGGAGTCGTCGACGATCAGCTCGACTCAAAGTGGTTGGAAGCAGTTTTATCGAGATTCCGCGGGATTTCGTAAACGGAGGCTAAGTGGGCATCTGATAACGGTGGCTCCATGACCAAAGCCACCACCATAGCCCTTCGGGGCGGCACAGAAATGTGCGAACGCCGCGTGTCGGCGGGTGGCGCCAAGATGGCCGTTCTCCCGCTGATCTGACCGATCACTCCGATCCCTGCCCCTTGTGGCCGGATTGGAAAATGGACCCCGGAAGCGGAGTCCGTTTGCATACAGGAGACGAACATGAAGACCCTCAAAGCCGAATGACCGCCGGGCTTCGCCCTCGTTTCTCTCGCCATCGGATCTGATCAATCCGCCGGCGCGAGACCTGAGACGCGAAACCTGGACGTCGAACGCCAAGGCCGCCCGACGGGGCGCTTGAACGTCGACGAAGATCGGTCTTCCTCCGTTCGCATTCCCGCGAGCGCCGGCAACCAACTTTCCACCGCAATCCCTTCCCCCTCCCACCGACGGCGTTCGCACGCTCAGAGGACGGGAGAGCTATGCCCGGAGCCCCGCCATGTTCCCGTTTTCCATTGAGCGCCGCTGGCGCCCGTCGACCCTGCACGGCGCCCGGAATCCCGGGTCCGTAGGGGACCAACCAAGTGACGCCAGGGTGCAGGAATTCCCCTGCGGAGAAGCCCGCCCCGGCGCCGCGCAGACCTGACGAAACGCTGCCCGGCCGGGCGGCAAATTGAGATTTTCAGCCGGAAGGCCTCGCGGCCGGCGGTTGGGCTTCGCCCGACGAAATTCGTCGTCGCGGCAACATCAACTGAAGGAGGGGACCATGTCCTCTATCTCAACCAACAGCATGCCTGTCCACACCAAGGACCACCGGCTGGTCTCCAACGTGGAGAAAGCGATCGACCTCCACGGCGGTCGCCTGATCGTCGTCCGCAGCACGCCCCTTCCGCGCATGCTCGCCCATCGCGGCAACGCGCCGCCGATCGTGATCAAGGCCTACGGCCTCTCGCCGGGAACGCAGGCCGAATTGCAGCTTCGGCTCTCAGCCGTCGACGCGCTGATGCGTTTGACTGGAGACGATTACAGACGGCGGAAGCTGTCGGAGGCGCTGGCCGCGCTTCGGCGAAATGGTGCGCCAGGCGCGAAGTCGAGGCTCATCGTCGAGCAGGCCGAGATCGTGACGGCCGATTACGTCGCTTGCGCGCCACCATGGAGATGAAAGCGCGGGCGTCGGGATGGCGCACGATCGTCCCGATCAGGATCGGCGGCGCCGCACGGATCGAGCCGTCGTGCAGGCCGACGAAGTTCATCGTCTGGACGAACACTCCCGTGCCGCCGAGATGGTCGGACCGATAATTCCGAGGCGCATACTCAAGGCCGACGAATCGGGTGATGTCGTCGATCGCTCGCGACGGCTTGAGCGGCGGCGTGGTGCGCCAGAACGGCAGGTTACGCATGACACGGCCCTTTCGGGGAGGAACGCAGGGAACGCTTGGGATGGGGCTCTCTTGATCGGGGAGCAGGCGCTTCCCGTCGGGTCGGCTTGAAAAGGCTGCGGGGGACGGCGGCGGCGCTTGGGGCGCCGCCGCGCGGAGGGCTACATCGCCGTGGCTTTCGGCGAATCCGGGGCTTTCGAAACCCTCCTGAAGCGGGCCGGATAGAGGTTCGGCGCCTCGATCCAGCGGTAGCGCAGCGGGTCGTAGATCCAGGCCCGCGACAGGTCGTCAGGATCCACCGCGACTTGGACCAAGACGCTCTTCTGGAGTGCGTCCTTCAGATGGACGAGTGCGTCCGCGAAGAAGGTCTGCCGGAGCGCTTCGACCCAGCCGCACTTCAGCCGACAACGGATGAGGCCGGTGGACTTGGGCGGGGAGAGGCAGCCTCTCAGGTGGTGGATGTTCATGGTCGTAGTCCTTGTCGAGGTGGCGTTGCTGGCGGTGGACGTCCGCCCTCCGGAATGGGCGGGCGGACGGTTGTTGGCGGCGGCGTCAGTTCGCGCAGACGCGCGAATTGACGAACCGGGTTTCGAACCAGACCCTCAAGTCGGCGCCGCAATCGCGCCAGGCTCGACGCCGTGACGGCGATCGCGGCCGTCGTCGGCGACGATCGAAGCGCGAATGCGATCGAGAAGGCCATCGTCTGCGCACTGGTGTTCGGCGTCCCGATCTCCGGAGACGCGCAGGCCGACTTCGACGCGTGGCGCGCGTGTCGCGGCGTGCTCGCCGACTGGCATCAGGCGAGGTTCGCCCCGCCGCCCGTCGCCGAAAAGCCTCTCCGGCGCCGCGCGAAAAACGCTGCGGGTCAACCCGACGACGCACTTCTGAGGACCCTGTGATGACCGATTTCGACGATCCGAACTTCGTCTACGACTTCATCAGCCGCAGGATCAGCATGCCGTACCGGGCGACGCTGGTGACGGCGCGCGACGGCGGTCCGATCCGGACGATCATCAACGGCGGCTCTACCCATGCGATGGGGCGCTACCACTCGGGGCGCACCGGTCGCGCGCAGCCGTGGAAGACCACGGTCGAGCGCTCGCGCTACATGGTTTGCGAGGTCGATCCCGACGTCCGAACCTATCTGGCGTTTCCGCATCGACTCGACTTCGCGTTCGGCAAGAAGAAGTTCTCGTTCTGGCCGTCGCTGCGGGTCGATTTCCACTCCGGCAAGTTCCAGATCGAGCGGCTTCCCAATCGCCGTTCCGACCCCGACGAGGAGCCGGAGTCGCTGGTTCACGCCAAGGACATCTATCGCCGTCTCGGCTGGACGTTCGTGTCGCGCACCGTGGCCGACGTCGAGGGCGGCCAGGACTTCGCCAACGCCAGGAAGATCGAACTCGACAACGACGTGCAGATTTGCGGGCAGCATGTGTCGACGGCGGCTGCGGCGATCGCCGCCGGCGGCGGGGTTTCGACCTACGCAGCGGTCAGCGACGCGCTGGGCGGCGGACGCGTCGGGCGGGCGATCCTGCACGGCCTGATCGTGCACGGCCATCTCGCCTTCCCGCTCGACAAGCGCCTCAAGGCCGACACGCCCGTCTGGGCGCGCCGGTAATTTCCGAAACACCCGAGTTGCGACCATGATCAACATCAAGCCCGGCGCCCTCGTTTCGATGCCCCTCGGTGATCTGCGCTTCAAGCAGATCGCCGGCGATTCCTTTTGGTTTCTCGATCCCGAGAGGAACAAGGACGTCTTCGTCAAGGAGGACGCCTTTCTCGGCTACTACAAGGACGGGAAAGTCGTCATCCACGGCGCCAAGCCGACCAATCCATACGACAAGAGCGGAGCCTTGGCGCCCGACGAGGCGCTGAAGGACTTCGACTTCGCGCGCGCCTGGTACGTGCGCCAGTGGGACAAGGCGCCCTCGAAGCTCGGCGATCGCGCGCTTTTTGCGTTCATGAAGCGCCTGGAGCCCAATGCCCGACGCGCCGGCGTCAAGGTCACCGTCAGCCCCGGAGCGTTGCGGAAGTCGATCCGCGATCGCGGCGAGGTCGATCATCGCCCCTCGGTGGTGATGATTTCGCGCAAGGGCAACGCGCCGCGCGCAAGCCGCGTCGGCCCGATTGTGGACGAGATCCTGCGCCGCACCGTCGCTTGGTATTGGTCCGATCGCGGCCGCAATAAGGACGAGGCCTACGCGTTCGCGGTGAAGTTCATCAAGCGCGCCGACCGGCGGGGAGCCGCTGTCTTCAAAGATGCGTGGGAGACCTTGTGGATGCCGTCCTTCGAGACGGTCCGCGAGCGCATCAACGCGTCCGAGCACCGCGATGCGTGGACGCAGAAGTTCAGCGCGCGCGAGGCCAAGTTGCATTTCGCGGGCACGGCGCCGATCTTCGACCCCGACCGGGTGATGCAGACCGTCATGATCGACGCGACAGTGATCGACGGCTGGTGCGTCTGGCGCGACCAGGACGATGTCCTGATCCCGCTCGGCCGCCCAACGCTCTACCTCGCGATCGACGTCAAGTCGCGCAT
>Ga0302319_10013375_pt1 | contig 15391 bp, 14 predicted proteins | sample Bog_T0_2_FD_203319 | JGI IMG/M metagenome (GOLD analysis project Ga0302319, IMG submission 203319) | Peat permafrost microbial communities from Stordalen Mire near Abisko, Sweden - Bog_T0_2 | ecosystem: Environmental > Terrestrial > Soil > Wetlands > Peat | place: Sweden: Abisko, Stordalen Mire... | reverse complement strand
GCAGGGAAACCACTCCAGTGCGCCTTGAAGGGCCACTCGACCTTGGCGATCGCCGCGAGACGTCCGATGGTCGCCATGTCTCCCTTGTCCCAATAACGAAACGCTTTGCGCGGCTGATGATTCAGATCGGCCTCGATCATGCGCGCCACGTGGTCGCCCATCTGCATCGCCGGCTGCGCGACGCCGGGCACCTGATGGCCATCCTGCTCGAAGTGCGCCAGATCGCCGCAGATAAAAATCTCCGGATGTCCTTCGGGATTCAGCGTCGCGTTCACCAGCACGCAGCCCTTCTTATCGGTCGGCACACCCAGCAGCTTGCCCAGCGGGGAAGCCTGCACGCCGGCCGCCCACAGCGTCACTGCGGCATCGATTCGCTGGCCGCCCGCGATCACATAGCCCGGTTGTACGTCGGTCACACGCAGGCCGCCGTGCACCTCCACCCCCAGATTTCTAAGCTGCTCCTCGGCTTTGATCGAGAGATCTTCGGGGTAAGTCGCGAGCACATGCTTTTCGCCTTCGATCAGGATCACGCGCGACTTGGCGGGATCGATGTGTCGAAAATCGCGCCGCATATAGTGCCGCGCGATATCGGAGATTGCCCCCGCCAGTTCCACGCCGGTGGGCCCCCCGCCGATCACCACGAAATTCAGGGGCGGATGAGTGCCGGTCTCGAGCATCTCGCGCTCCGCGAGCTCGAAGGCCAGCAGCACACGGCGACGAATCTCAATGGCATCCTCGATCGTCTTCAGCCCGGGCGCCAGCGGCGCCCATTCGTCGTGCCCAAAATAGGAGTGCGTCGCGCCCGTCGCCAGCACCAGATAGTCATAGGGCAGCTCGGCGCCGCTGCGCAACCGGACGCGCCGGTTCTCGCAGTCGACGCCCGTCACTTCGTCCATCAGCACTTCCGTGTTCGTGCTGTCGCGCAGCATGCTGCGCAGAGGCGACGCGATATCGGCGGGCGAAAGCACTGCCAGCCCCACCTGATAGAGAAGCGGCTGAAAGGTGAAGTGATTGCGGCGGTCGATCACGGTCACATCCACCGGTAGCTTCGCCAGGGCCTTCGCTGCATGGGTGCCGGCAAATCCGCCCCCGATGATCAAAACCCGCGGCCGGCGATGCATCTGTTCAGTGGCCATTCTCTTTGTCGATCCTCTGTTAGAGAAGATGCGCCCGCGCGCGAAACGATGGAAACTCTGGTGCGATCAGCCGCGAAACCCGCCGTAGCCCTGTGACGAACAGAACTGCCCCTGCGGAGATCCGGCCCAAAAACCGCAGCATCACGGCTGAGTTGGATGCGCGAAAAGCAAGGTCGCGGGGAAACCTCCCGCCGTTTCACACTCAGCCGAAGCGGGCGCGCCCCACCGTGCGGCGGAAGTCTTCGCCGCGCATCTCCACCACCACACACATTTCAGCCAGCCGGGAGCGCATGCGCTCCCCGATCCGATCCCCCAGCGTCTCCTCGCGCATCGCCCGGCTGGCGGCGCTGCCGCCGCTCATGCCGCCGGGCGCATGATCGGCATAGTTGGTAGTGATGATGGTCGTTCGCTTGTCGTTGTACCGCGTATTCAGGACCAGCGCCACCGTGTCCCACACCCAGTCGGTGGGCTTAGCCGCCCCCAACTCGTCCAGCACCAGCACTTCGGCGTCGAAGACCGGCTGCAGGATTTCCATCTCCGTCGTCGCAACCTGCGCGTTATAGGAGTGCTGGATTTGCTTCAGGAGCTCGCGGTAGTCGCAGAAAAGCCCGCGCACGCTTTTTTCCGTGATCAGCGCATGAAGAATCCCCACCGCCAGATGCGTTTTTCCCACGCCAATGTCGCCGGTCAGCAGCAGACCGCGCCCCCCCGTCGTGGCCGGGTATCCATCGACAAAGCGCCGCGCCATCAGATGGGCGGCCCCCAACGAGCGATCGGCGCCGGGGAAGCTCGCCTCATAGCTGTCGAAGGAGCAGTGCTCATAACGCGCTGGGATCGAGGCGCGCTGCAGCAGCCGCTCCGCTCGCTGCTCCACCTGGCAGGCGCAGGCCTCAACCACGCTGCCGCCGCCCGGCAGCGGTATCAGCCGCACCCCCATTCCCCCGCACTTCGAACAAACTGTTTTCATCGGAACCTTCAGTATCGCAGGTTGCCTCAGGTGGAAAAGCACGGTCGAGTGTGGAGGAGTCGCCCAGACCGCTTCGCTGGTGTCTTATACCTGAACTTCGTTCAACAATTACTTTTCGGTTTTTGTATCAGGGCACGACTTCCAGTCGTGCCGCCAAAGGCCGAAATCAAACGGGCTTTAGCCCCTGCGGGCTGTTCTTCCTTGAACCCACTTCAGAAACAGGCTGCCCTATGACCCCAGCAGCTTGCTGAACCCGCGATAGTTCGCATAGGCAAACGCGATCGACGGCACCCAGGCCATGCACAGGTGGGTGGTGATCAGGGCAGCATAACCGGAGCCGAAGCAGAAACGGCTCGAAAAGGCCTCAATGCAGCGCCAGCGGTCGTGGTAGACCCACACCGAAAGAGCTATGCCGGCGGCTACAGCGATCAGGATGGTCGCGTTGGGGTCGTTATGCCCGGCCTTCGTGCGCTTGAGAAGGTCGTAGACCATCGTGGAGAGAAAGCAGATTTCAAAAACAAAGGACACGACAACATACACCCAGGCGCGGAGCGAACCCCGCCGGATGAGAAGGTATTCGCCGGCCGCGTCCCCAATGCGAACCTCATCGATGGGCGGCGGGATGGACGAAAACCTGGGTCGAGGCCTGGTTGCTGGCGGCATGGGGTTCGATTCTATGGGGGCGCCGGTTGGGCGGCAAGAATCATTGTCGCCTGCGCAGTCGGGGTCGCCGTGCCTTAGCCGCGCGGCGCGAAATATCCCTCGCGGACCCGCACCGTAAACCGCCGGTCCAGACAGAACAGATAGATTGGCCGGAATGCCCCGTCCGCCCTGAAGTCCGCCGGCTTGTATACCAGCGCATACTGGCTGCGCAGCTCGTCCTGAATCTCGGAGAAGCTGTTGGGCATATCCTCGATCCGCGTCGGAAAGAACGCCTTCCCGCCGGTCGCAATCGCCATCTTCGCCAGCACGTCATCGCCGCGATCGCGGCTCGGACTCACGTTTGTGCTGATCGCGTAGATGTTCGTATCCGCGCGCTGGCATTCCTTGATCGCGTCTTCAAGATAGGCATGGCTCTGGTTGTCGTCGCCGTCGGAAACCAGCACGATGGCCTTGCGCACCGGCTCCTGCCCGCGCGATGTCAGCAACTTGTCGCGGCAACCGCTGTACACCGCGTCATACAGGGCCGTCCCGCCTCCGGATCGCAGCCCCTGAATCCCCGCCGTCAGCGAATCGAGGTTGTTGGTCCAGTCCTGCTTGTAATCCGGCGTCACATCGAACCCTTCGATAAACGCCTTGTCCGACTGCGGCCGCATGATCTGCAGCAAAAACGACGTCGCCGCCTGTTGCTCGAACTGGAAGCGCGCCCGGATCGACGTGCTCGTATCGATCAGCACGCCTACCCGCAGCGGCAGATTGGTCTGCTGCGTAAAGCTGTATACCTGCGAAGGCGCCTTGTGGTCGTCCAGCAGCGCAAAGTCGCTTTGCTTCAGATCGCGAATGAAGTGCCCATGTTTGTCCGTCACGGCGAACACCAGGTACACCTCATTCACGCTGACGGGAATTGTGAACTGCCCGCTCTGATCGTTGTTCTGCGGGGATGCCTGATCGCCCCCAGCCTGTCCGCCCTGCGGCTGCTCAGCGCTCGGCTGAGAAGAGGACAGCGCCGGAGATGCCTGCGTTGGTGTCGACTGTGCCGGAGCGGGCTGCGAGGGTGGGGTAGCTTGCGCCGATAAGCCGGCCCTCGCGCACAGCGCACATGCCAGTATCAGGAGGGGACGGATCACTGCATTTTTCATTAGGTCTTCTACATTTTACCTTGCGTGTGTTTTTCTCCGCTTTCACCAAAGTGTTATTCCCCGCGCGCTCAAGCCCTGCCTGAACCATCCTTGCCACCGGTCCCATCGCACCGGCACAATCGTTCCATGCACGATTCACAAAAGGCCGCGGTCTCCACCGCGCACGCCCCCGCCGCCATCGGCCCCTATTCGCAGGCCGTCCGCCTCGGCAACCTCCTCTACACCTCCGGTCAGGTTGCCCTCGACCCGGCCTCCGGTCAGCTGGTTCCCGGCGGCATCACTGAGCAGACCACACGCGTCCTCGAAAACCTGAAAGCCGTACTCGCCGCAGCCGGCACCGGCTTCGCCCACGTCATCAAGACCGTCGTCTTCCTCAAAGACATGAACGACTTTGCAGCCATGAATGCTGTCTACGCAACCTACCTCGCGCCCGACGGCATTGTCCCCCCGGCTCGTTCCACCGTCGCCGTCGCCGGCCTTCCCCGCAACGCCCTCGTAGAAATCGATGTCATCGCCACCGTTGACGAGTGAGCAGGAGGCGCGATGGGCCTCAACTTTGAGGGTTTAAAACCCGGCCCTTTGCTTTATGTGCTCAGCACCGCCGAAGCAGGGGTGGGTTCCACAGGAGCTCTGCGGCGAAGGACGGCAGCGGAGATGAGAGTAATGAGAACGCCGACGGGCAGGGGCTCCATGAAGGTGTAGGCCATGTTCACCAGGGGGTTCTGGTAGAGCTGCTGCGAGTGCTGGATGGCGGCGACCTGCGCGGCGGTGGTGGCAGGGTCGAGTCCGGAGGACTGGACCTTGTGAATCTGCGCGGCGAAGTAGCTGTCCATGAAGTGGGGCATGAAGTTGAAGTAAACGATCTCCCACATGGCCACGTAGAAGACGCAGGTGATGAGCGTGATCAGGATGCCGCAGGAGAAGGCGCGGCCGAAGGAGATTTGGCCGGCCAGGTTGTTGTCGCGATAGCTGCGAATGCCGAAGTAGACGAGCAGGAACGACGCCACCATCGTGGTGTAGCCGAGAACCAGGCTGTGGCCGGAGCCGATCCTGTTCGCGATCAGAAGGTTGCCGCCCATCAGGACGGAGATCGTAACGCCGGCGATGAGGCCGAAGGTAAGAACGGTTTTCTTCATGCGAGGCTCCTGTTGTGAATCAGATCCGAGTCAGGTGCGAGTCGGAATGGAGTCACATTGCGGTGGAAGGGGACCGGATGTCGTCATCCTTTCGAGTGATTTTGCGGGAATGCGGCGGAAATCCTTCTTTCGTATGAGGACTGGCCGTCCAGGCGGAAGCCCTTCGGGCATCCCAGTCCTCACGGAAGAAGCCCTAGTTCTTTGCCGCGCTGCACCGCCTGAGTGCGGCGGGCGGCTCCGAGCTTGTCGAAGGCGCGGGCACAGTGGGTCTTGACAGTGTTTTCGGAAACGAAAAGCTCCGTGGCGATCTCGCGATTGCTCAAGCCGCGGGCGACCAGGGCGAGGATTTCGAGCTCCCGTGCCGTGATGCCCAGGGTCTGCTGCCGAGCCGTGTTGGGAGCGAAGGGTTCGAGGGCGCGCGGCTCCGCGGGAACAAGTACCTCCTTCACCACGACCGTTTCCCGTACCGTTTCCCGACGACCCGTGATCCGCAGGCCGAGCCAGATGCCAAAGCTCGCGAAGAGGATCGCCACCAGCGCGCTGTAGAGCTCGACCGAGTGCTCGATAATGACGAAGCGGTATTCGGTGTACTGGAGAGCGGCAATGAGGAGCCCGCCGACGAGACCGAAGATGAGGACGTGGCGCTTCATGATGGGGTTGCGAAGAAGTATATCGCCGCTTACTCCGACTCCCGCTCGCGCCTTAGGGTCTAAAAATAAACTGCATGAAAGGTACTCGCCGCCGACGAAGAGAACGAAGCCTGGGGCTGGTCCCGGCGATTTGCGGCCCCGCGCTACCAATCAGGTCGGAGGGCCGCCGCAAGTGATTAAAAAGACGGTAAGAGCGGCGAGACTCCCCCCGCCTCTGCCGTGTCAATGATGAAGAATGAAGCTGAACCGTGACCTGTTGATTTCAGGGCATCGGTGGCCCCGAAAAGCACTGATCGTCCAAAATCCAGCTTCGTTACCTTCGTGCGTGCCGGAATTGGCCCTCTACATAACGGAGTGGAATTCAGCTCGCGGATGCCGATAAGTCGTCTGGGAATCCAGTTCCTCTCCTGCGGAAAACCAAGCTTGGCGCGGGGAATTGATTCCCTATCGAATCCAGCTCTTTCCTGCTCCTGGGAATCGGGATCGATAGGCTCTGGCCGGGGTTCCACCGTGTCGCTGAGTATCTTAAATAACGTCGCTGCACTCACCACCGAAAACAGTCTATCGCTCACGTCGGCGAACCTGCAGAAGACGCTCCAGCAACTCTCCACGGGGTTGAGGATCAACTCCGGCGCCGACGATGCCGCCGGGCTTTCCATCGCATCGGGATTGACGGCCAACATCACCGCACTCACCCAGTCTGGTCAGAATGCTTCCAACGCCATCGGTTTCCTGCAAACCGCGGACGGCACATTATCGCAAGTGACCTCGATGCTCAACCGTGCCGTGACCCTGGCCACCGAGGCTTCCACCAGCGGCATCACCCCCGAGCAAAGCATGACGCTCAACAACGAGTACCAATCCATCCTGAGCGAAATCACCCAGATCGGCGACAGTACCAACTTCAACGGAAGCCAGGTCTTCAGCGCCACGGCCATGAACCCCTTCTTGAGCGACGGCACCAGCGGCTCCAGCATGTTAGGCACTCCCAATATGAGCGTTGGCCCGCTCACCATGGCCAGCCTGCAGATGGGCGCAAGCACCACCGCCGCAACCCCCGCCACCAGCACCCTCACGCTTACCGCACTCCCTCAGGCCGGCGACTCCGTCACGATCGGGTCGACACAGTACAGTTTTCAAACGGCCGCTGCCAGCGGGGCCGGCCAGGTGCAGATTGGCGGCACTGCCGCGCTCACGCTGCAAGCCTTGCAGGCTGCCGTTGACGGCAACAGCCTGAACGGCGCCAATCCCGCAGTCACCGCCCTGGCTTCGGGCAACGCCATTACCTTCACCGCACAGGCCACCGGAAGCGGCAGCAGCTTCACCGCAACCGGCTCCTTCGCCACCTCCGGCTCCGCTACCGGCGGCAACATCGGCACCTGGTCCGGCGACACGCTGAACGGCGGCTGGTCTGCCATGGCCGGTGAAGAGAATGTTTTCGGAACTCCGGTAAACGGAAACACGATCGTGGTCGGAGGAACGACCTATACATTTGTCACCACGCTCAGTTCGGGTCCGTCCGTCGCCAATCAGATCCTCCTGGGCAGCAGTTCCAATGTTGCATTTCAGCACCTCGCGGATGCCATCAACGGTACGGGCGCCTTCGGTACCGAATACAGCGTGGGTACGGCGGCCGACCCGGCGGTGTCGGCATCGGGCGGGGGCGGGCTGTTGCTCACCGTGGCCTCCGGCGACAATACGCAGTTTGGATCGGTAAATGGAGCTGCATTAGAAGCATCGGTGATGCCGGGTTCGCCGCCAACCTATGCGACCGGCACACTCACCCTTCCAGCTAACCCGGATGCTGGCAGCACTGTCACCGTCGGATCGACCCAATATACCTTTCAAACCGCAGCGGCAACCGGCGCAGGGCAAATACAGATTGGCGGCAGCGCAGCTGCGACCTTGCAGAACCTGGCCCTCGCCATCAACGGCAACGGTCTGAATACTGCTAACGCAGGCGTGACCGCATCCGCTTCAGGCAGCACCATTACCTTCACTGCAAGAACTCTGGGAAGTCCGGGCGACCTGGTTGCCACGACGGGCGCGCTTACCAGCGTCTCCGTGGCTGGCAACTGGACAACCACCGGTGTAACCGGGAAGCTTGGAGGCGGTGAAAATGCGGAATCCGCTCTGGGGATACTGGAAGTATCTGGATCTATCGCGAACGGCAACACGATCAGGCTCGGCGGCACAACCTATACCTTTGTGAATGCGCTCAGCAGCGGCCCCGCTGTTCCCGACCAGGTACTGATAGGCGGCAATAACTACGCTGCATTGGCTAACTTGATTTCTGCCTTGAACGGTACCGGCACCATCGGCACAGACTACAGCACGGGTACGGTGGCCAATACCGCTGTATCCGGTGGCTATGTGGCTGGAGCTGAAGCGGCACCCGGGCTCACCCTCAACGCCATACCCCCCGGTGCGCCCGGGAACACCACGCCGTTTTCCGTCAGCGGTGCTGCCCTCAGCGCTTATGCTTTCTCCGGCGGGATGGATGTCAGGACTGCGACGGGGAGCCTCTCACTGGTAAACAATCTGGCGGCAGGCGCCACTGTTAATGTCGGCGCGACGACCTACACGTTTCAAACGGCAGCGCCCACCAGCGCCGGTCAGGTGCAGCTTGGCGGCACGGCGGCGGCGACACTGCAAAACCTTGCCGCCGCCATCAACGGCAACCACAGCGACACGAGCGTAGCCGCTTCAGCCAGCGGCGATACCCTCACCCTCACCGCGGCCACCGCTGGGTGGACCGGCAACAATCTCGCGGCGACGGGCACTCTCACCGCCTGAGGCTCAGGCCGCTTTGCGCGCTGTGATCAACGCCGTCACCATCGTCTCTCAAACGCGGGGCACCATCGGCGCCAACGTCAACCAGTTGACCGCCGCTTCGAACGTAATGACCAGCCAGACCCAAAATCTGCAAAGCGCGGAAAACAACATCCAGAACACGGACGTTGGCAAGAATGTTGCGAATATGACCCAATACAACATTCTGCAATCCACCGGAATAGCCGCTCTGCAGCAGTCCTACCAGGCTCAGCAGGCCATTTTGAAGCTGATCCAATAATCTGGTAGGCCGGAGACATTGGCCATCCCGGATGCCGATTTCCATCTTCCGTACAGACTCCCCTCACGCCTCAAGGCTCTGCCCTCTGCTCCCAAATCCCTATTCCCTGTTCCCTGTTCCCTGCTCTTCGACGAATCCGCGAACCGGCCTTTTCCATCTAAATCCACAGGAGACCCACCATGTCCGACACGAAGACCGATACCAGGCCCGAGAAGATCGAAAAGACCGACGCCGAATGGCGCGCCCAGCTTACCCCCGAGCAGTACCACGTCACCCGCCAGAAAGGCACAGAAGCCCCCTTCACTGGCGCGCTCACCTTCAATCACGACACCGGCATGTATCGCTGCGTCGCCTGCGGCGCCGATCTCTTCCCTTCTGACACTAAATTCGACTCCGGCAGCGGCTGGCCCAGCTTTTATCTCCCCGTCAACTCCAGCGCCATCGAAACCCACGAGGACAATACGCTCGGCATGCGCCGCGTCGAAGTCAACTGCGCTCGTTGCGGAGCCCACCTCGGCCACCTCTTCCCCGACGGCCCTCGCCCCACCGGGCTGCGCTACTGCATCAATTCCGCCGCCCTCAATTTCGAAAAGGCGAAATAAGCTTTCGAAGTTCGCTTTCGCGCAACCTCGGCCCGCAAAACACCGTCTGCTCAGTACCGGATGATTCCCCAGCGCCGAAAACTCATCGCCCTCCTCGGCGCCATTGTCGTCGGCGCCGCCTTCCTCTTTGCCCACGCTGCCTTGCAGGATGGCCCGCCCAATGGCGAGCGTCGTGGCCCGCCCTGGCGCTTGCCCGTGTCCTCGACACAGTCCTTCCACATCGCCGGCTCTACCATTCAGATCGACTTCGCCGCCGGGCCCTCCATCTCCCTCGATTTGCCCGACCCGCAAGTCACCCAGTGGATCGAGAACGCCGCCACCTCGGTCGCCACCTACTACGGCCGCTTCCCCATCCCTCGCGATCGCATCCTCATCCAGACCGCCCCCGATCGAAGCGGCGTTCTGCAGGGCACGACCTGGGGCGACGTCGGCGGATTCCCCGCCTTCACGCGCATTCGCCTCGGCCAGCACACGACCGCCCCGCAACTCACCGACGACTGGATGATGACGCACGAGCTCGTCCACACCGGCTTCCCCTCGCAGGACGACGATCACCACTGGATCGAAGAAGGATCGGCGGTCTATGTTGAGCCCGTCGCGCGCGTGCAGGCCGGCTTTCTCCAGCCGGAGAAAATCTGGGCCGACATGGTCCGCGACATGCCTAAAGGCAATCCTCAGCCGGGCGACATGGGCCTCGACCACACCCACACCTGGGGACGCACCTACTGGGGCGGAGCGCAATTCTGCCTCCTCGCCGACGTCACCATCCGCGAGCAGACTCACAACACCAAAGGTCTTCAGGATGCTCTACGCGCTGTTGTTGCTGCCGGCGGCACCATCGATCAGGATTGGCCCGTCGAAAAGGCCTTCGCCGCGGGCGACGCCGGCACCGGAACGCACGTCCTCGAAGAACAGTACGACCGCATGAGCGCGACGCCCGTCACCATCGACCTCGACGGCCTTTGGAACAAGTTGGGAGTTGTCCGAACGGGAACCGGAGTCCGCTTCGACTCCACAGCCCCCGATGCGGCCATCCGCGCCGCGATCACCGCAACGCCACCAGGCGGCCGCCTCGAACCTGAGCCCGGAGCCCGGTGCCCGGTGCCCGGTGCCCGGTGCCCGGAGATTCTAGGCGCTTTTACTGACCGTCGGCTGCCGGGTGCCTGCCTTGACGACCTTGCCGGCCTTCAAGCAGCTGCTGCAAACCCGCAGCCGCTTCGCCCCGCCATTCACCTTCGCCTTCACCGGGTGCAGATTCACATTCCAGCGCCGCTTCGTAATGTTGTGCGCATGCGAAATGTTGTTTCCAAATTGCGGACCCTTGCCGCAAATGTCGCAAACCTGTGCCATGTCTTTCTCCAAAAAGACGAGTCCCGCTCCCGCAAGTTCTGGTCGAGGAGGTCGTCGAAATTCGAGGGCTCCCGGACCTTGGTCCAGATCCCGCCAAATCGAGCGCAGGCGCCCCAAGCGCTCCACACACCGAAACCCCAGTTTACCGGGAACTCCCCCGCGCGACAATCGCCGCCCTCCCGTCTTCTGCTCGAAAGGCTCGGCGCCCTCTGGTTACACCACCTTGTGCCGAACAACCGCAAGCCCGATCCCACCTCCTCAAACTCCCTGAAACACAGCACTTCAGCCTCTGCAACATTTATTTCGTTGAGGATGCAGCGCATTCCCACCTTTGCGCTATTGGATTGCGCCCGTAAGGAGCTTATCCTTCAGCAAATTCCATCGAAAGCGGTCCTGCGGAGCCGCATTCCCCGCCCGCAGTTCACCGACAGTCCCTCCGCGCCGCCAGGAGTCAATCCGTGCCCCCAACTGACTTCGAAGTTGTCCCGCCGCTCCACAAAGAAGGCGAGAGGCAGGCAAATCGGCCTGAATATCCCTCCCCGAGCGCAGAGAGCGTGGGCACCAGCGATTTTGGGGAGGCCGGGTTCCGGATGATCGAGCGGCGATGGCAACTTGCACTGGCGGTTGTGATGGTGGTCGGGTTGAATCTCGCCTTCCTTCTCAGCTTCTGGAATCGATTTGCCGGACCTGGTGTCTCCGGCATGTTCCTGGAGTTTGCATGCCGGTTGTTGTCGGGCAAAGTTCCTTACAAAGATTTCTACGTTGTCGTAACTCCGCTCTACATTTTCAGAACAGCGGCTATCGTAAAACTCTTTGGGCCAGGTCTCGCAATTCTAAGACTGGTAGACATCGGGTATCGATGCGCACTGGCAGCTATCCTGGTGATCTGGCTCTCTAAAGTGGTGCGAGTTCCCTATGCAGCGCTGGGAGCACTCGCCGCGGTCGCTGTTTTTTCGTCAGATTCCGCCGACCCTCTGATTTCTTATCATCTGGAAGCGACGTTTTGGGCGCTCGTCGGCGCCTTTCTGCTCTCGTATGTCAGGTGGGAGCGAAGAGTAAGCCTGCGAAACATCTCCCTGATTTGCGCCTCGGGTGCGTGCTGTTCGGTCTGCTTCTTCACGAAGCAGACCGAGGGCGGAGGCATTTCCCTCGCCCTGCTGATCGTAATTGCCGGCTTATCCATACGCGATTTGGGCCTGCGGCCGGCGATTTCACGCCTCCTGGCCTTTTGCACGGGATGGATCCTGCCTGCAGGGGCTGTGCTTGGATGGCTGGCAAAGAAAGGCGCATTGAGCGCGTTTGCAACTGCAATTTTCGCAGACGGGCCGTCGGCCAAGGGATCCCCTGGCCATGTACTCACCCGCGTGTTCCTCGACGGGTACGGTTCCTGGCCCGGAAACGCTGCTTATCTGCTCTTCGCAGGTTGCATCATGCTGCTGGTGGTTCGTGTGGTGCGAAAAGGGGGCAGCGCACCGGCTTCGGCGGCGCCGGTAATATTACAGCTCGCCATGATCGCGGCGGCAGGTGCAGCCGCACTCCTGGCTGGATACGCAGAAGGAACCTTTGTTCCGCGTAGCTTTATTACGGCCGACAGGCTGGAAACATGGTCCATTTTCTTTAGCTTCTTTGGTATCTTCTCGCTCGCTGTCCACTACACACTGATCCTGACTCGGCGTGGCATGACCGAAGCGGAAAGACAGCGTTGGCTGCTTGTCATGGCTTCCTTCTGGATCTCTTACACGATGTCCTGGTCATGGGTTGCATGGGGACCAATGGCCTTTCCGAGCCTGGGAGTCGTAATAGCCTTCATGCTGGAAGACCTTCTTTCCACACCCCGCTCGCCTGCCCTCCGTTATTCGCTCGCGACGGCCGCCGTGATGCTTCTGTCAGTATGTGAAGCAGGCAGAGTGTCGCGTCCATTCTGTTGGGACAGCTGGACCGAAGCCCCGATACGGAATGCTACGGCAGCCTCAAGGCAGCCAGCATTACACGGGATATATATGACCCCTGAGTTGGCGGCTTTTGTTGACCGTCTTACAACGCTTATCGACGACCACTCGCGGGTTAACGACTCGGTCTTCATCTACTCCTATCAGCCTTTATGGTATGTATTGGCCGATCGTTGGCCCCCTACCTATGCTCAGGTTCACTTCTATGATGTTACCCCCGACGATTTGTGTCGGAGAGATGCCGCAAGAATTCTGAAAGAGCACCCCGCGCTAATAGTGGACTTCGTCGGCGACAGCGAGCTCCGGAACGAGAAATTATTCCGCGCAGGCGAAAGAAGCGGCCAACGCGACTTACATGACCAGATGTATAAGCTCATTGATGCCGATTATCGCCTGGAGGCGGCTATACCTCTCAAAGAGAGCCCGGTACCGGTAAAGGTATTCGTGTTGAGGAGTGAAGAATGACCGCGAGCGCTATGGAACTGGAGGCGAATGGGCAGTTGACCGAAGAGGGAGTGGAAGCTGTCAGCTTAACAGCCTCCTCAACAAGGCCAGGGATAACTGCTCCTGTACCAGCCGGAACCTCAGCTACAAGATGCTCCAGGAGCATCACGGTGATATTTCCGGCTTACAACGAGGAACAGAATATCCGGTCGGCAATGGCGCGAGCGTTGGAGGCAATGCGTCCTCGCTTTCATGTCTTTGAGCTGCTGATCATCGACGATGGCAGCACGGATCGTACCGGTGAGATCGCCGAGGATCTGGCGAGGACATACCCTGAAATAACCGTTATCCGCCACCGGCAAAACCTGGGATTGGGGGAGACTCTCTTCCGCGGATTTCAATACGCTCGAGGGGAATTGGTGATCCAGAACGCAATGGACTACCCGTTTGACCTCTGTGACCTCGACAGGATGATTCCCCTTCTGGAGGAGGCAGATGTCATCGTTGCCACTCGAACCGGGTACGCTGGCTACACTTTGTACCGAAAGCTGGCTTCCAGAGTCAATCGATTCATTCTTCGCCGGCTATTCAACCCGGAGCTGCGCGACTATAACTACACGCAGCTGTTCAGGAGAGACGTCCTGAGCCTGGCGCGGCCCAACTCGCGAAGCACCGTTTTCATGGTCCCGGAAATCATCATCCGGGCCTCTGAGCTGGGATTCAGGATGAAAGAAGTCGCTATCGACTACCATCCACGGGTGTTTGGCCAGGCCACTTCGGGTAAACCGAAAGTCATCTTTCGGTCGTTGCACGATATGTTCATGTTTTGGATCAAACGCAGACTGCATATCCCCGATGCGGTTCAAGGTGCGGTTGTTTATCCCCAGACGTGGCAGAGTGAGAAATAATCTGCATCGCAGCCCCTGGGCACACCAGGTTTGGAGATCATCCGTACGGGCCTCCTCTTCATAGTTCAGCGATTCCTGAGGAAGCATCGTTGCATCGAGCACCACGCCTCACGCTGGGCCGCCGATGGCCGGTATCAGACGTTCACACGGACACCCCTTTAAGGACGCGCAGCACGATCGGCGCTCCTGTTGCCTGCCTTTTGTTATGCTGACCCCTGTGCGAGTTCTGTTCGCCGTTCTCGTTCTTTGCACGTTTGTTCTCATCTGGGCAGCCATCGCGGTCAACCGGCACATCCGCCATCAGCGCCGCGCCGCCCGCTCCCAGCCTGAGCACCACGACGAATCCCTGTAATGTCGCACTCACCACCTCCGTAATCGCTATGAAGGAGCCGCGATGAATCCCGCTTCCGCCGCATCTCCAGCTCAGACCCGCGTCCTCGCCCCTGTCCGCTCCGTCACGTTCCGCGATGCCGCGATCCGTAACGCCGCCGCCATCGTGATCGGCTCGCTTTTCGTCGCTGCCTGCGCGCAGATTTCCATCCCTCTCTGGTTCACGCCCGTTCCCATCACCCTTCAGCCCTTTGCCGTGCTGCTCCTGGGTCTGCTTCTCTCGCCGGAGATCGCCGCCGCGGCACTTGCCGCTTATCTCGTCGAAGGCGCCGTCGGCCTCCCGGTTTTCACCCCGCACAGCCCAAGCGGCCTCCTCCACCTTCTCGGGCCCACCGGCGGCTACCTGCTCTCCTACCCGTTCGTCGCCGCGCTCACCGCCTGGCTGCGCCGCCGCTTCGCCAACCCCGGCTTCGTAGCCTCGCTGGCCGCCGCTGCCACTGGCAGCCTTGTCATCCTGCTTTGCGGTGCTGCGTGGTTCGCTGTGTTGACCCATCGGCCGGTCAGCGCCATTCTCACCCTGTCGATCCTGCCCTTTTTGCCAGGCGACATCCTGAAGGTCGCCTCCGCCGCCGGGATCGCAACTGGCATGCGCCGTTTTCGTCGCTCCTGATCTGCAATCCGGGTTTCTCCGCTCAAAGGAAAACGGAAGTGTGGACTTTACGCAAGGGTTCATAGTCCGCGCTTGCTAGGGACAGCTTTCTGGATCAGAGATTTCCAAAGCCTCTTGAGGCGATGTGACCATGATTTAGATTGCAGCCAATCAAGATACGTTCTCAACCCACTCTCGGTGTACCCGCTTTCCCCGTTGTCAAGATGGACCACTTCAGTTTCGACGCCCGGGGCAAGTTCGATTGCCTCCCTTCTCACTTCGCGCGGAAGACCTTCTCTCATTTCGGCCAACCTTCAGCGGGCTTCTTCTTTGCCAGAGACTTCTTCACGGCATCCTGCCATCGGCCCTTGAGTCTCAGCCGATCCGCTATTGGACCG
>Ga0302319_10013374_pt1 | contig 15391 bp, 10 predicted proteins | sample Bog_T0_2_FD_203319 | JGI IMG/M metagenome (GOLD analysis project Ga0302319, IMG submission 203319) | Peat permafrost microbial communities from Stordalen Mire near Abisko, Sweden - Bog_T0_2 | ecosystem: Environmental > Terrestrial > Soil > Wetlands > Peat | place: Sweden: Abisko, Stordalen Mire... | reverse complement strand
GCCGCGCTCCCACTTAGCCGCAACGCGCTCACCCAGAGGCTTGGCCGACGAGGATAGCAGCGCGGGCAATTGCTGATTGAAGCTGGCCGCCGCATCCTTCAGCAGCACACGGTCCTGCGGGCGCTTGGGTCCGGCCACGCTAGGTTCAACCGTTGCCAAATCAAGCTCCAATGTCTGCGAATACTCCGCCTCCGGCGTGTCAGCCGCATGAAATAACCCCTGCGCTTTGTAGTAATCCTCAACCAGCGCGACCTGCTCCTCGCTGCGTCCTGTCAGCCGCAGATAGCGCAGCGTCTCGGCGTCCACGGGAAAGATGCCGCAAGTCGCGCCGTACTCCGGCGCCATGTTACTGATCGTCGCGCGGTCAGCAAGCGGCAGCGCGGAAACTCCGGCGCCAAAATACTCGACAAACTTGCCCACCACGCCTGCCTTGCGCAGCAGTTGAGTTACTGTCAGCACCAAGTCCGTCGCTGTCGCGCCCTCGCGCAACTTGCCGGTAAGCCGGAATCCTACCACCTGCGGAACTAACATCGAAATAGCCTGGCCCAGCATGGCTGCCTCGGCCTCAATGCCGCCCACGCCCCATCCCAGTACGCCCAATCCATTAATCATCGTGGTGTGCGAGTCTGTTCCGACCACTGTATCAGGATAAGCTACTAACTCACCTTCTAACTCCCCGATAAAAACTACGCGAGCCAGATATTCGAGATTCACCTGGTGGCAGATGCCCATCCCCGGCGGTACGGCGCTGAAGTTATCAAAGGCCGACTGGCCCCACTTGAGAAAGGCATAACGCTCGCGGTTGCGGCCAAACTCCAGCAACGCGTTGGCGTCGTACGCTCCCGCGCTGCCGTACTCGTCCACTTGCACGGAATGATCGATAACAAGCTCGGCGGAGATGAGCGGATTCACCCGCTCGGCATCGCCGCCTAGCGTTTGGATGGCGTCGCGCATCGCAGCCAGATCGACGATCGCGGGCACACCGGTAAAGTCCTGCATCAGTACTCGCGCAGGCATAAACGCGATCTCGCGCCCCGGCTCGGCCTTCGGCTCCCAGTTAGCCAGAAACTCTATATCACCGGCTGTAATATTCACTCCATCCTCGCGGCGTAGAAGGTTTTCCAGCAGTATCTTCAAGCTGAAGGGCAGACGGCCCAGGTTGAAGCCGCGCTCCGCAAGCGCCGCAAGCCGGTAGATTGTATAGGTACGATTGCCGGAGGTGAGTGTGGCCTTGCTATCGAAGCTGTTCATTGTGGGAAGCCTTTCTTGTAAGCGCACTGGCGGATAGATCTGAGATTCAGCGGTACGCGCCTGTTTCCGATGTAAGTAACGATCTAGCCGGTGAGATAGGCCTCGCTGTTGCAAGCCGCGCCCGAGTCAAATAACTGGAAGTGAGCGGCTATGCACCCGATGGAGCCTCTCTGTTTATTATCCATTGGAGGGCGAGGTTTTATCAATGTGTGCTCTTGTTCAAGTAAATCCTGCGACAATAAGAGCGGGAGGCGGCCGTGTCGGAGATTCGTGAATCGTTCTGGCGCAGACACAGGGTTGCGAAGTGGATTGCGGGCGGGCTACTGCTGTTGCTGATCGCGGCGGCCGGGATGGTGGAGTTCGGGCTGCGCCGCGCGGAGCCGTTCTTGCGCGCGCAGATCATCGCCAGCCTGGAGAATCGCTTTCATGCGCGGGTAGAGCTGGACAGCTTTCACCTTTCGCTGGCGAACGGACTATGGGCCGAGGGCAAGGGGCTGCGCATCTGGCCGCCCGCCGAGGTTGCTGCCGTGACGATTCCCGCAGGCGCGGGCCAGCCGCTGATCAGCCTGGACGAGTTTCGCTTTCATGCGCCGCTGCGCTACCGTCCGGGCCAGCCGGTGCGCGTGGAGCGGGTGGAGTTGAAGGGATTGCGCGTCGATCTGCCGCCGAGGTCGCACTTTGCGCATTTATCCGCGGGCGGGAGCAAACCCAAAGACGCGGCGGCGCTGGTTCGCTTCACGGTAGAGACGGTCGAGTGCACCGGCGCCGAGTTGGTGATGGAGACCGACAAGCCGGGCAAGCTGCCACTGGAGTTCGCGATTGCGCGCCTCAAGCTGACCAATATCGCATCCGGCGAAGCAATCAACTTTGACGCCGAGCTGACCAATCCGCGGCCGCACGGGAAGATTCAAACAACGGGCAGCATTGGCCCCTGGCAGGGCGCGGACTTTGGCGATGCGCCGTTGCAGGGCGAGTACCGCATGGAGCAGGCGGAGCTGGCCAGCTTCAAGGGGATTGCGGGTGCTCTCAGCTCGACCGGCCGCTTCGGGGGCACGCTGCGCGACCTGACGGTGGACGGCGAGACCGAGACGCCGGATTTCCGGCTGACGCACTTTGGCAACGCGATGAGGCTCACGACCAGCTTTCACGCGCGCGTGGACGGAACCAATGGCGACACCTGGCTGGAGCCGGTGGAGGCGACGCTGGGCCACTCGCACTTCAGCGTGAAGGGATCGATTGTGCGCCTGCGAGGAGCCGTGGTGGACGGCGCGCAGCAATATGGCGGCCACGAGATTGCGCTCGCGGTGAACGTGGACCAGGGGCGCATCGAGGATTTCCTGCACCTGGCCAGCCGCTCATCCACGCAGTTGCTGACCGGCGATGTGACAGTGAAGACCTCTTTGCGGATTCCGCCGGGGCCGGCGACGGTGCATGAACGGCTGAAGTTGGAAGGCCGGTTCATGCTGGAGAATGCGCGCTTCACGAGCGAGAAGATTCAGGGGAGGATCATGGATCTGAGCCTGCGCGGGCAGGGGCGAACGGGCGAATTGAAGAGCGCCGATCCGGCGAGCATTTTATCGCGGATGCAGGGCAGCTTTCAGATGGCAGGCGGAATGGTGACGCTGCCTGCGCTCATCTACACCGTGCCGGGAGCGGCGATTCAACTCAAAGGAACGTATGGCATCGAGGGTGGCGCGCTGCACTTTGATGGAAGCGCGAAGATGGACGCATCGGTGTCGAAGATGGTGGGCGGCTGGAAGGGATTGCTGCTGTCGCCCGCCGACCGCTTCTTCAAGAAAGACGGCGCTGGCACCGAGCTTCCCATTCACATCGAGGGAACGCGCGAGGATCCGAAGTTCACCATCGACTTTGGCCGCATGAAGGCGAGCTTTCCGTCACGGCCTGCGGAGAAGCAGTAGGATTGCGCGGCGAACTCCGTGCGTTGCATCGCCGGTGATATACTTTGCCTTGCGCCGCGCCGTGCGTCAATCCACAAGCAGCGCATTCCTTCAAGGAGACCGCCATGCATTGCATAAGAAAATTCAATCTGAGCATCCTGGCCCTGTTGATGGGCGCGGCCATGCTGACCGCCGTTGCGCAGAGTCCGAACGCGCAAACCGCCAAGCCCGCCGTCAGCGAGCGCGACTGGTGGAAGAACGCCGTCATCTACGAGATTTATCCGCGCAGCTTTCAGGACTCGAATGGCGACGGCATCGGCGATCTGAACGGCATCACCGCGCGGCTCGACTACCTGAAGGAGCTGGGCATCGACGCCATCTGGCTGACTCCCTGCTATCCGTCGCCGCAGGTGGACTTCGGCTACGATATCTCGGATTACAAGAACATCGATCCCAAGTATGGCACTCTTGCGGACTTTGACCGGCTTGTCGCCGAGGCGCGCAAGCGGCATATTCGCATTCTGATGGATATGGTGATGAACCACTCCTCGGACCAGCACAAGTGGTTCCTGGAATCGCGTTCCTCGCGCGACAATCCCTATCGCGACTGGTATATCTGGAGAGACGGCAAGGGCGAGACGGCGACCGACAAAGGCGCGCCACCCAGCAACTGGCAGTCGTACTTTGGCCACTCGGCCTGGCAGTGGGACGAAACGACGCGCCAGTATTACTATCACAAGTTTTATATTCAGCAGCCGGACTTCAACTGGAACAACCCCAAGGTGCATGAGGCCTTCAAGGATATTATTCGCTTCTGGCTGAAGCGCGGCGTGGGCGGCTTCCGCTTTGACGCCATTACGGAACTCTTCGAGGATCCCGCGCTGACCGATGAGGGCTACGTGCTGGACAAGGACGGCAACAAGGAGATCAACGCCTACGGCGACCCGGTGGTGGATAACTCCAAGACCAGCAACCTGCCCGGCTTGCATGCGGTGGTGGCTGAGATGCGCGCGACGGCGGACACCTTCGCGGCGAATGAATTTCCGGGAGCGCGTGTGATGATCGGCGAAACCTATCTGCCGAATATCGCCGAGCTGGCCAAGATGTACGGGCCTGCCGACAAGCCGGAGTTTCATCTGCCGATGGATACGCAGGTGGGATTCATCAACAAGCTGGATGTGGCCGAGTTCCGCGCCAAGCTGGCCGATGTGGAGACCCGCATCGGCAATCATGTGCCGCTGCTGCTCTTTGACAACCACGACAATCAGCGCCTGCAGGCGCGCTACGGCGACGGCGCGCACGACACCCAGATTCAGCGCGCGCTCGCGGCTGTGCTGTTTTTGAACCGGGGCGCGGCGCAATTTTATTATGGCGACGAGATTGGAATGCTGACCACGCCGCCCACGCGCAAGGAAGACGTGAAGGATCCCATCGGCATTACCGGCTGGCCCAAGGAGAAAGGCCGCGACGGCGAGCGTACGCCGATGCAGTGGAACGCGACGCCGAACGCGGGCTTTACCACTACCAACGCCACGCCATGGCTGCCCGTTCCGCCCAGCGCGGCCACCATCAACGTAGCCGCCGAGAAGCGCGATCCCAATTCGCTGCTGGCTTGGTATGAGAGCGTGATTCACCTCAAGAAATCCGATCCGTCCCTCGCGCACGGCGCGGAGACGATGCTGGATGCGAGCAATGGCAATGTCTTGAGCTGGCTGCGCAAGGCTCCGGGAGCGGCACCGGTGGTGGTGGCGGTCAACTTCACCGCCGGGCCGCAGACCGTGAGCCTGAGCCTTCCCGGCTCCAGCGGCAAGCTCAAAACTCTGCTGAAGTCGCCGGGCGCAGCCGACCCCGCGTCGCTCAACAAAATCACGCTCGCGCCCTTCGGCGTTTTTGTTGGCAAGATACTGCCTTGAAGCGGTGGCAGCGTCTCACCGTCCGAGGGTGAAGATCACATCGATCGTGGTCTCCACCTCGACGGGTTGGCCGTCGAGCACGTACGGGCGATAGCGCCAGCTCTGGACGGCGTCGAGCGCGGCCTGGCGCAGCATCGGCGGACCGCTGGTGACGCGCAGATTCTCGATGATGCCAGTCTTGGAAATTGTGGCCGCCAGCATCACCGTGCCCTCGACGCCCGCGGCCCTGCCGATGGCTGGATATACCGGAATCGTCTTGTGGAGCAGCAGCCCTTCTTCCACGGCAGAGGTGACGCGCACTGCGTTCTTCACCGCCGGGTGAACGACGCGCATCAAGGGAGGGCCAAAGGTGGGAAGCTCCACGCCGCCCATTACATCTCCGCTGGAATTCCCGTCCGTCATGCTGATGATGGTCACCTCTTCGCGACCGTCGGGAACGGGAATGCCATGCGGAATTTTGCGCGGGGCAAAGAACTGATCGTTGGACAGCATGGATGCGTGCTGGGCTGCCGCGGCGGGTTGTTGCTGCAGCGGCTGCTGCGCCTGCGGCGCTGCGGGCACATCCAAAAGAAAGGCAATCACCGGGCGCGGCAGCGCTTCCGGCCAGAGGAGTGGAAGGATCACAATCGCCAGCAGAAGGGCGGCTTCGAAGGCGATGGCCGCGATCATCCAGCGGCGGCTGCGGGTGTGGATTCTGCCTGCTGATTCAAAGGTTGCATCTTCAAACATGGCCTGCCTCCCCAAATCCAGATTCAGCCGCGCCGATGGGGAGTGGGAAGGCATTTCAGGCGCGAGCGGGCTTGCCGCTCGACGCGTCAGGATGGCGCGGGGAGCGGGGCTGAAGGCCTTTCGCAAATCCCTATCAGAACCACTGTACTTAGATAGACACCGCGGGCAGCAAAAATGTTCCGCGCATGGCAGACGATGGGAAAAGATTCGCGGCGGCTACCGGCTCAGCGTGCGCTGGCGCTCCGCCAGGAGCGGCGTCACCTGCGCATAGGCGGCCTCGACGGTGAGGCCGTACTTCGCGCGCAGTTCATCCACCTTGCCGTGCTCGATGAACTGGTCGGGCCAGCCGATGCGGACCACCGGCAGCGGGTTGCCGATCTCTTGCAGCGCCTCGATGACCGCCGAGCCAAAGCCGCCCATCTTCACATGATCTTCAATGGTGACAAAAGCGGCGACGCGGCTGGCGTACTCGGCCAGCATCTCCCGGTCAAGAGGCTTGACGAAGCGGGGATTGATGACTGCGGCCGAATAGCCGTCGCTCTCCAGGCGCAGGGCAAGCTCTTGCGCCAGCGCTGTCATCGGTCCGAGGCCGAGGATAGCCACGTCGGAGCCGTCCTGGAGCACTTCCGCCTTGCCCACGGGAATCAATTGCGGCTCCGGCTTGCGCGCCGCTCCAGGTCCAACGCCGCGCGGATAACGAATGGCGCTCGGACCAGGAAGCTGAAGCGCGGTGGCCAAGCTGTCGGCCAGTTCGTCCTCGTCCTTGGGCGCCATCAACACCAGCCCCGGCACCTCGCGCAGATAGGCAATGTCGAAGAGGCCGTGATGCGTGGGTCCGTCGTCGCCGGAGAGGCCGGCGCGGTCCATGCAGAAGAGCACGGGGAGCTTTTGCAGCGCCACGTCGTGAACGATGCAATCGAAGGCGCGCTGCAAAAAGGTCGAATAGATGGCGCAGACGGGACGGAAGCCGCGCGTGGCCATTCCGGCGGCAAAGACCACCGCGTGCTCCTCGGCGATGCCTACATCGAAGAAGCGCTTGGGGTGATGCGGGCGGAAGAGATCAAGCCCGGTGCCGCTGGGCATGGCGGCGGTGATAGCCACGATTTTCTCATCGGAGTTGGCGAGTTGGGTTAGCGTGGTGGCGAAGACCTCGGCGTAGGTGGCCTGCCCCACCGGCTTGGTCTCGCCGGTTTCGGGGTCGAAGGGGCCGAGGCCGTGAAACTTCTTTTGCAAGTCCAGCGCGGGCTGGAAGCCGCGGCCCTTCTGCGTCAGCACGTGCAGCAGCACGGGACGGTTTTGCGCCTTGAGAAACTTGAAGCTCTCGACAAGCAGCGGCAGGTTGTGGCCGTCGATGGGGCCATAGTATTGCAGGCCGAACTCCTCGAAGAGAATCGAGGGCCATAGCAAGCTCTTGGCGGCCTCTTCAGCGCGGCGGGCCACCTCGACCGCAGTCTTGCCGCCCACCCGCTCAATAATCCGGCGGGCCGAGTCGTGCAGGCTGTTGTAGTGCGGGTTGGTGACGATCTTGTGAAAGTAGCGGGCAACGGCGCCCACGTTGCGGTCGATGGACCACTCATTGTCGTTGAGTACGACGATCATGCGCTTGGTCTGCTCGGCGATGTTGTTGAGCGCCTCAAAGGTGATGCCGTTGGTGAAAGCGGCGTCGCCGGCCACGGCGACAACATGCTCCGTCCCGCCGGCCAGGTCGCGCGCCACGGCCATGCCCAGCGCGGCTGAGAGAGCCGTGCCGGCGTGTCCCGCGCCATAGCAGTCGTGCTCGCTCTCGGTGCGCAGCATAAAGCCATTCAGCCCGCCCGGCTGGCGAATCGTATCGAGCCGGTCGAGCCGCCCGGTCAGCATCTTGTGGATGTAAGCCTGGTGGCTCACGTCGAAGAGCAGCTTGTCGTCAGGGGTGTTGAAGACCGTGTGCAGGGCCAGAGTCAGCTCGACGACGCCCAGGTTGGGGCCAAGGTGGCCGCCGGTCTTGGAGAGCGTCTGAATCAGGAATTCACGAATCTCCACCGCCAGTTCGGCCATCTGCTCAAAGTTCAGGCGCTTCAGATCGGCGGGCGAGGCGATCGATTCCAGCAGTTTCCCCATGGTCTTCCTTCCCCCGGAAAAAAGGACCGGGCAGCCATGCAAATGCCCCTATCAGTCCGGGCCATCGCAACCAGCTTTGCCAATCGATAGTATACCAATGCGATGAATGCGGGTCTGAGCAGAACGCTCCATGCTCCAGCGTAATCGCATGCATTTTATTGCAGATTATTTCCCGCAATTGATTATCCTGAGTTCTGGTCGGCCTATGGGCCAGACCGGAATGAAGCGAGTTTGAATGCACCCCCCTGGGGGGGTGCGTTCTCCCTCTCTTCGCCCATTTTTGTTGCATATAATTTAGTAGTTCTATTGTAGGTTTCAAAAACGCCCGTCTTTATTGGGGATTTCGTTCGACTCTCTCGCAGATGTCAAATGCCAAAAGCGAAGAAACGGCGATTGGCCAAATCTCCCTGTCTTTTTTCGCCCCGAAATCTTGCAGTTAATTAAATAGTCAACAGCCGAATCTGAGTTGAAAAACTTCTACTGCCTCCGTTCCTGATGAATTTCTCCTGACAACGTAATGCGCGCTTCGTTCCCAGATTTGATATTTTCGTTGTTCTGTCAAACAGCTTAGGCCTCGTCTTGCATTCATGCAATTACCCTGTTACATGCTCTGAGGTTTGGTGTGGAAGACAGTCCTCAACTGATTTGTTCGGGAAAGCACGGAGCGGGCCGCGCCTCAGCCGAGGTAGGGGTCTCGTCCGGCGGCGCTTGCGTGATATTGGTCTTTGCTCTCCGTCTGGCTCACGCGCGAGTCAAGCCATTGGCCAATCAGCAGCGTCTCTTCCGGGGTTGCCGCGCCTTCGATCTCCGCCGCGCTCTTGAGCAGCTTTTTGCGCACCCCGGCGGCGCGCTGTCGGGCAGCCGCATTCTCTGAAGCTGCGTAGTAGGGATTGACCGCATTGAGATTCCATTGGTTACCGTGGATATGCATCGTACCCTCCTGTGGGGCGGGAGGGCAATTGAGCCGCCAGAATTATGCCGGAAATCTAAGAGAATACTCATATAGAAGCGGCTCTCGAAGATTGCTCTTATTCTGTGAACTAAGTATACTTAGTTCATGGCGTATACCGCCTATGAGGCACGGACTCATCTCTCGCGGCTGCTTAGAGAGGTTGAGTCGGGGCAGGAAGTAATCGTACTGCGAGGCAAGAAACCGGTTGTGAAATTTGTGCCAATCCAACCCGCGCCGCTGAATTCCCCATTGTCTAAGCCCATGGGAAAGTGATTCGCAATAATTCACGGGCCATCCAACTCAGGGTAACTCCATACTTGGAATATTTCAGATGAAGTCGATATTTGTCGCTGAAAGATCGGCGACGGGAGACAAGTTTTGTCAAAGTATCATAAGTCAGTAGTGCCAACCAAATCGCGCGCGGGCGCTGTTCCGCTGGTGGCCATTGTGGGCCGGCCCAACGTGGGCAAATCCACGCTCTTCAACCGGCTCACCAAAAGCCGCCGCTCCATAGTCGGCGACGAGCCGGGCATCACCCGCGACCGCATCTATGGCGAGTACGAGTGGATGGGCCGCAACTTTCGCCTGGTGGACACCGGCGGCATGGTGCCCGACGACGCGGAGCTGATTCCCACCGAAATTTATGCCCAGGCGCAGGTGGCGCTGGAAGAGGCTGATGCGCTGGTGCTGGTAGTGGATGCGCGCACCGAGCTGGCCAGCCCGGATTACGACCTGGTGCGTATGTTGATTCGCGGCGGCAAGCCGTTGTTTCTTGCGGTGAACAAGGTCGAGGGCGAGGCCATGGCGCAGGTTGCGGAGAACTTCCGTCAGTTGGGCATTCGCAATGTTTTTCCCATCAGCGCCGAGCACGCGCTGGGAATCGGCGATCTGGTCGAGGCGATTGCCGAGGCGACTCCCGCGCCAGTGGAGGCCGCGCAGAGCGATGATTCCGAAGAAGACGCACAGGACGAGCAGCCGCACAAGACTCACGGCGAGTATGAACAGCACGAAACTTCGATTGCGATTATCGGGCGGCCCAATGTAGGCAAGTCCACGCTGCTGAATGCTCTGACCGGAAGCTCGCGCGCCATTGTTTCGCCCATCGCCGGAACCACGCGCGACGCCGTTGACGAGGTCGTCGAATTCGAGGGAAGCCAGTTGCGTTTTGTCGATACAGCGGGCATCCGGCGCAAGGGCAAGACGCATTTGATGGCCGAGAAGATGAGCGTGGTGATGGCGCGGCGACACCTCGAAGCCGCGGATGTGGCCTTGCTTGTGATCGACGCCGTCGATGGAGTGACCGCGGCCGACGCCACCATCGGCGGCTATGCGCACGAGAGCGGGCGCAGCGTCATCATCGTGGTGAACAAGTGGGATCTGCTGACCACGGGCCGCACCGACGGCAAGCCGCCCGCCGATCGCGATATCTTCGAGACGCAATTGCGCACCGTGCTCAAGTATCTGAGTTATGCGCCGGTGATCTTTCTTTCCGCGCTTGAAGGCACGCAGAAGGAAGCCAAGAAGATGCTGCGCGTGCTGCACGAAGTTGTAGCCGTCGCCGCCGAGCGGCGCAAGCGCATCACCACCGGGCAGATGAACCGCTTTCTTGAGACGATCGACTTTCAGCGCGCGCCGGTGCCGATGGCCAAGCGGTTGCGCATCTTTTACATGACGCAGGCCGCCGTTGCGCCGCCCACCTTTGTGCTCTTCACCGACCGCGAGATCAAGCTGCACTTCAGCTTTGAGCGATTCCTCGAAAATCAGATCCGCGCGGCCTTCGGCTTCAAGGGTACGCCCATCTGGTTCAAGGTCAAGGCGCGCAACGAGAAGAAGGGCGAGTAGGCGCGGAGTTATCGAAATACCTGAACGATTCAATGTTATGTTCCAGCATGGCTAAGGAACCTCTGATTAAGTCGATGTTTTGAAAGGGCACGGCTTTAGCCGTGCCGCAAAGGCAACAAAATTAACGAGGGCTTTAGCCCCTGAGGGAATGTTGGATTGCAATAATGACTTGTTTAGAGCTTCCCTAATACTACAGTCGTAGATCGCACATCACGGAGGGAGCAGGGGCCTTCAGGCCCCTGAAAAGAGGCAAATCCATCTGGCCTTTAGGCCCGGGCCTTTGCCTTTTTCCTCGTATTCAGAGCAAATACAACTGTAGTACTAAGCCGCATAGCAATAGCTATCACAGCAGAGCCAGAGATAGCCGTATTAGCCCCGCGGACTCTTGTAAGAGTGCCCGTGGTTCGTGCTAAACTCGAAATATATGATCTCTTTACCGCGCGAAAAATCTATCGGAGGCGGACCAGCTGGTTTTGCCCTTGAGCGGCCCGCGTCGCGGATGCGCCAGGCTGGGCGAGTGGTGCTTGTTCTCCTCTTTTCGTCGCTGGCGGCGGCGCTCTACGCGCAGATGCCCTCCCAGGGCGGCAATTCAGACGGATCACAGAGTCAGGGCGGAGCAGACTGCTCCGACCCCGCGATGGCCAATTCCTCTCAATGTGTCGGCCAGGCGCAGGAGGGAAGCAATCCGCAAGCCGGCTCAGCCGCCGCTGGGCAGTCCGGCAATCTGCCGCGCAACCCCAACATCAATTATTCTGACACTGAGATTTTGTCGCGCCAGCAGCCCGCGCGAAACCCGGCTCTACAGGCCGCGACCTTGCCGGAGCCGCTCACCGAGTTTCAAAAGTTTGTCGCCTCCACCACAAACCAGATTCTGCCTATCTACGGAGCGAATCTCTTCGGCAACGTGCCGTCTACCTTTGCGCCGCTCGATATGACTCCGGTTCCACTCGATTACATTCTCGGCCCCGGCGACGAGCTGCGCATCCGCGTCTGGGGTCAAATCAGCATCCAGACCAATCTGCGCGTGGACCGCTCCGGCGACATCTTTCTTCCCCAGGTGGGTACGGTGCATGTGGCGGATATGCCCTTTTCGGCGCTCGATGCGCATCTGCGCGGCGCCATCGGACGCATCTATCATAACTTCGATCTGACGGTAAACGTGGGCCAGATTCGCTCCATACAGGTCTATCTCTCCGGTCAGGCGCGCCGGCCCGGCGTCTATACCGTAAGCTCGTTGAGTTCGCTGGTGGACGCGCTGTTTGCCAGCGGCGGGCCATCGATGCAAGGTTCGCTGCGCCACATCCAACTGCGCCGCGAGAGCGCCGTGGTCACCGACTTCGATCTCTACGACCTGCTGATTCATGGCGACAAATCGAAAGATGTGAAGCTGCAATCAGGCGATGTGATCTTCATTCCCCCGGCCGGTGCTCGCGTGGCGATTACAGGCAGCGTGAGTACTCCGGCAATCTACGAGTTGCGCGAGGGCGAGCCTCTCTCCGCGCTTCTGGCCGATGCTGGCGGCGCCACTTCGGTCGCCTCCGACTCGCGCATCTCCATCGAGCGCATTGAAGCTCATCACGACCGGCACGCGATGGAAGTGGCCTATGACGCGGTCGGCCTGGCGACGCCGCTGGCCGACGGCGACCTGGTGAGGGTTTATTCGCTGGTGCCCATCTATCGCAAGACGGTCATCCTGCGCGGCAACACGGCCAATCCGGGGCGCTTCGCATGGCATTCCGGAATGCACGTCAGCGATCTGATTCCCGACAAGGAATCGCTGATTACGCGCAATTACTGGTGGCGGCGCTCGCAGCTCGGCCTGCCCGCGCCGGAGTTCGAGCCGATCCCCGGCTTTGACAATCTGCGCCAGCCCGCCGGCAACTACGCCATCACCATCAAGCCCACCCAATTGGGGGGAATGAACACAGCGAATCCCTCCGGCTATCAGCAAAATCAGAATAGTTATCCGCAGAGTCAGAATAGTACGCAGCAAGAGAACTCGCAGGGACAAGCCGGTTATCCGCAGGTGCAGAATGGAAGCCCGGAACAGGGCGTGTATCCGCAAGATAACGCCCAAGGGCAGCCCGGCTATGCGCAGAGTCAGAATAGCTATCCGCAGGCGCAGCAGGGATACCAGCAGAATCAGAATCTGAACGCGGACCAGCGCTCCGGCAATACTTCCCTGGCAGCCGCGCAGACCTCTTCCAACAGCCGGAACTTGCCCCCGTCGCAGCGCACCGAAGTGCGCGCCTTCGCGCCGGATATCGACTGGGATTACGCGGTCATCGAGCGCCTCGACACCGAGACCCTGAAGACGGTCCTGATTCCCTTCGACCTGGGCAAGCTCGTGCTGCAACACGACGCCTCGCAGGATATGGAATTGCAGGCAAACGATGTCGTCTCCATCTTTTCGCAGGCCGACATCCGCGTGCCCATCGCGCACCAAACCAAGACGGTCACGCTGGACGGCGAGTTTGCCCACTCCGGCGTCTACACGGTTCAGCCCGGAGATACGCTGCGCGATCTCGTGGAGCGCGCCGGCGGCCTCTCGCCGAATGCGTACCTCTACGGCTCGGAGTTCACGCGTGAGTCGACGCGCGCCATCCAGCAGGCCCGAATCGATGAATATGTGCAGAGGCTGGGCATGGAGATTCAGCGAAGCAACCTGGCCATGACCTCAACCTCAAGCTCGCCGCAAGACCAGGCCAGCGCCACCGCGGCCCAGAACAGCGAACGGAATCTGCTTGCCTCTCTGCACCAGATTCGCGCCACGGGCCGCATTGTGCTGAAATTTGCGGCCGACGCCGCGGGCAACGGCAGCATCCCCGCTATCGCCCTGGAGGATGGAGACCGCTTGATCGTTCCGCCTGTGCCCGCCACCGTCAATGTAGTCGGCGCGGTCTATGATCAGAATGCCTTCCTGTACATGCGCGGGGGAAGGGCCGGCACATATTTGCACATGGCCGGCGGACCCAATGGGGACGCCGACCGGCGCCACGAGTTCATCATCCGCGCCGACGGCGAGGTGGTGAGCCGCGCAAGAGAAATGTCGCTTTGGAGCGGCAGCACCTTCGACGAGACACGCATCAATCCAGGCGACACGATCATGGTTCCGGAGAAGACCTTCCGCCCGTCCTCGCTGCACAATTTTCTTGACTGGTCGCAGATGTTCTCTCAATTCGCTCTGGGCGCCGCGGAGTTGTACGTCCTCAGCAGATAGTGGAATGTTTGTACTATGAAGACAGGGAGGCGTTCCGGTCTCCACTCCGGCAGGTAAACGATGACGACTGAAACTCCGCACGATGAGCTGAATGAGTACGCCGATTCTTCCTTGCCGCAGGCCGGGCGCGCCGCTATGGAGGGTGAAGACATCTCCCTGCTCGATCTGCTGCTGGTGATTGCCCTGCGCAAGCGCATCATCTTCTGGACGACCGCTCTCTTTGCGCTGCTCGCCATCGCGGTCTCGCTGCTGCTGCCGAAAAGCTTCACGGCTACCGTGACTCTTCTGCCGCCCCAGCAGAGTTCGTCCATGAGTTCGGCTCTGGCCTCGCAGTTGGGCAGCATGGGCGGAATGGCCGCGCTGGCCACCGGTTCTCTCGGCATCAAGAACCCCAACGATCAGCTCGTTGGCATGTTCAAGAGCCGCACTGTCGAAAACGCCATGGTGCAGCGCTTCGGCCTGATGCAGGAGTACCACAGCCAGCTTCTCTCCTATGCTCTCAAGGATTTCGAAAACCATGTGGCCATCGACACCAGCAGCAAGGATGGTTTGATTCATGTTTCGGTTTCTGACAGAGATCCCAATCGCGCCGCGCAACTGGCCAACGGATACATCGAAGAGTTTCGCGGACTCTCTCAGCATATCGCCATTACCGAGGCATCTCAGCGCCGGCTCTTCTTCGAGCAGGAGCTGGAGCAGGCCAAGAACAAACTTGCCGATGCCGAAGAGGCCATGAAGCAGACCGAGCAGTCCACCGGCTTGATCCAGCTCGATAGCCAGTCGCGCGCTCTAATCGAGTCGGCCGCCAACCTGCGCGCGCAGATCACGCTGCGCGAGGTGGAGATCCAGGGTATGCAGACCTATGCCACTGGCGAGAATGCCCAGTTGGTGCAGGCGCAGCGGGAGCTGGACAGCCTGCGCGCGCAGTTGGCCAAGCTGGGCGGCTCGGATGACAGCGGTAGCGGAGGCTTCATCGTCCCTAAAGGCCGCGTGCCTGAGGCCGGCCTGGAGTATGGCCGCAAGCTGCGCGACGTGAAATACTTCGAGACCATCTTCGAAATCCTGGCGCGGCAGTTCGAGGCCGCCAAGCTCGATGAGGCCAAGCAGGGCGCGCTCATTCAGGTTGTCGATGCCGCCGTGCCGCCCGAATTGCGCTCTTTTCCCAAGCGCGGATTCATCGTAATGGCTGCTACCGCCGCGGGCTTCGTCTTCGGAATCTTTCTCACTCTCATCATGGCCTATTTTCAACGAGTAAAGAGCGATCCCGAAGCCAGCGCCAAGCTCCACCTGCTGCGCAAGGCGCTCTCTTTCCGGCGGCGATGAAACTCGCGCCGCATTCTCAGCAATAAGCCCCATGCCCCATCCTTGCGAGTTTTTTCTGTCGCAAGGGTGGGATAGAAAGAGGCTTTGTTCATCACCCTCCCCCTTTATCGCGTACAATTGCCGATAGAAAACCCTGGAGGCTTGCCCTGTCCGCTGCGTTTGT
>Ga0302319_10013372_pt1 | contig 15394 bp, 14 predicted proteins | sample Bog_T0_2_FD_203319 | JGI IMG/M metagenome (GOLD analysis project Ga0302319, IMG submission 203319) | Peat permafrost microbial communities from Stordalen Mire near Abisko, Sweden - Bog_T0_2 | ecosystem: Environmental > Terrestrial > Soil > Wetlands > Peat | place: Sweden: Abisko, Stordalen Mire... | reverse complement strand
ACTTACGAGCGGGAATCGCCAGTGTGATCACCATGGCGAAGCCGGAGTAGATGGCGCCGGCCACGAAGTAGGGCGGGAAAATCGTGGTATGCCAGCCGGGCAGGATGCTAATGGCGAAGTCGAAGCTTACGACGGTGTGAACCGACACAACCAGGGGCGTCGCTAAGCCGCCCAGTAGCAGGTAGGCCATTTGATAGCGCGCCCAGTGTTTAGCCGATCCGCGCCATCCCAGAGCGAATATGCCGTAAGCGATTTTCTGCCACTGCTTCTTAGCGCGATCGCGCATGCTGGCTAAGTCGGGCACCAAACCCATGTACCAGAACAACAGCGACACGGTCCCATAGGTAGATACAGCGAACACGTCCCAGATCAGCGGGCTGCGCGGTTGAGGCCATAGCCACATGCTGTTGGGATACGGCATCAGCCAATAGAACAGCCAGGGGCGGCCCAGATGGAGGATGGGAAACTGGCCGGCTTGCATGACGGCAAACAGCGTCATAGCTTCGGCGAAACGATTAATGGACGTGCGCCAATCCTGCTTTAAGAGGAGCAAAATGGCGGAAATCAGCGTTCCAGCGTGACCAATACCGATCCACCACACGAAATTGACGATGGCAAATCCCCATGCGACGGGGATCATGACGCCCCAGACGCCGACGCCCTTGTAGAACAACCACGTCGCGCCGAACAGCAAGCCCTGCATCAGGATCAAACCGATGAGGACGCCATAGAACCATTGCCGCGGAGTGGTCTTAAGAGGACGCAGAGCTACGTTCTGAATCTTGTCCGTGACCGTGGCAAAGTCATACCCTGGGCCGACGATATGATCGGGGCCTGGGTCTACAACTGGCTTGTCTAATTCCTCGACGTTCACGCTCGTTACCCCTTCTCGATCTCGGGATTCGGATTGCGCAACCTGGCCAGATAGGTGGTGCGCGGCCGTGTATTCAATTCTTCGAGCAGGCTGTAGTTTCTGATCTGTGCTTTGAGTTGGGCAACCTTGCTCTTAGGGTCGTTAATATCGCCGAAAGTGATGGCTCGGGTCGGACAGGCTTGGGCGCAAGCCGGAACGATTTCGCCGTCGCGAATGCGGCGATTCTCTTTTTCAGACTCGATTTTCGCGGCGTTAATGCGCTGAATACAGTAAGTACACTTTTCCATGACGCCGCGGCTGCGAACCGTGACGTCGGGATTGCGGAGCGGATAGTAGCTTTCCGTGCTCCAATCGGAGTACAGCAGGAAGTTGAACCGCCGCACCTTATACGGACAATTATTTGAGCAGTAGCGAGTTCCCACGCAACGGTTGTAAACCATCTGATTGATGCCCTCGCCGCTATGGATGGTGGCCGCTACTGGACAAACCAGCTCACAAGGCGCGTTTTCGCACTGCATGCAGGGGACCGGCTGGAAGTAAAGTTCCGGATCGTCCATCGTGCCCTTGAAGTAACGGTCCACGCGGATCCAGTGCATATGACGGCCTTTGCCGACTTCGGCCTTGCCTACCACTGCTATATTGTTTTCCGCCTGACAGGCGATGACACAGGAACTGCAACCGACGCAGGCATTCAGGTCGATGGTCATGCCCCATTTGTAACCCTCGTATTTATAATCCGGGTAGAGGGTCAGGTATTTGGGGAGGGGCTTATCGTCTTCCTTTTCCGTAGCGAAACCGGGTTCCTTCTTGAATTCTTCTAGAGTGGCGGTTCGCACCGGCTCACGAGACTCCATCGTCTGGGTGTGCTGGGTGGTGGAGAAATAGTGGGTACCGCCCGTTTTTGCGATCTCGACTCCCGAACCTTGACCGGGTGCATCGGAGGTTTGCAAAAGGTAAGCATTAATGCCGATTTCGTCGCAAACCTTGCCGCCGCGTGTCCGGCCATAGCCGAAATGAACCGTGACAGTGTCGTTAGCGTGGCCAGGCAGAAGAAACGCGGCGCCGGTGATAGCTCTGCCCTGATACTTGATTTGAAGATCGTCGCCCGTGGCGATGCCGTGCTGCTCGGCGGTGGCGGGACTGATCCAGATGGCGTTGTCCCAGGTCATCTTCGTCTCTGGCTTGGGACACTCCTGCAACCAGCCGAGGTTAGAGAATGCGCCATCCCAAATCGTTGGGTCAGGACGGAATTGAATCTCTAAGCCTTGTGGCGCGGGCGCATGCGTGAGAGCCGATGGCTTTGCAGCCACTGTTATTGGTGCTAATGAAGTGTTCGGAACAATTCCGTCGTGTAGGGCGGTTTGCCAATAGGTCTCAAAATCGGCGGACTTGGAAGCAGTCTGCCAATGCTCGCGAACAATATCATGCGGGGACTTGTCAGCCTCACCGGCCAGGGTGGTGAAGATCTCGTTAGCGGTCCGTCCGTCATAAAGCGGAGCGATTAACGGCTGGACGAAGCTAACCGTGCCATCGAAGGCGCGAGTGTCGGACCAGGTTTCGAGATAATGAGCCTCATTCACGTGCCACTGACAGTATTCGGACGTTTCGTCGTTGTAAAGAGCGAGATGAGCGCGGAAGGGGACTTTGTCGAGCGCCGATTTGAAGTCCAGATCGGCCGGCACGGTGTAAAGCGGGTTGCCGCCAAGGATCAGCAGCGTCTTAACCTGGCCGGCATTCATTTCGCCGATCAGTTCCTTGATAGAAGCGAGTTGATCTTCGGCTCTGACCTCGATCGGATCGGTGTAAGTAACCGTTTTCCCGGCCGCGCCGAGCGCCGCGTTCACCAGATGGGCCAGGGCGTGAACGGACGGAGGCTGAAAGTCTCCCGGAATGACAACGCAACGGCCGGTGTGGGCCTTGAGATCCTGAGCGATCGCCGGAATCGCGGGATGCTTCGATGTAGCGGTAACTCCCGACACGCCTAATTCAGCGGCCAGAGCGAAGGCAAAGGCTTCGATCTCGCTCGGCTTTAAAACAAAGCGGTGATCGGCCATGCCACCCGTAGGCGAGGGCGCAGCCTCCACTGAGTACATGCGGGGCTGTGTTACCTGATCGGGCGAGATCCCCAGCGCGTAGACTTGCGAGACTTGCTGAGGCGGACTGTTGTCTTCGAGAACGTGGGTGGCGGCCTGGTTCCGGTACGGGGCAGCCGGACCGGGTTGATAGCCCTCCTGCCGATCTTCCTTGGGCTTGTAAGGCACCTGCGTATTAGTCAGGATGTGCCGGCGAGCGGCGAAATCGTGTGCCAGTCGCAGGTTGCCGGGACCGCAAGCGAGGAATCCGCCATCCAGCGACACGATAACGTCGGCGTTCTCAAGATTGTAGATCGTATTGACGGGGCGGCCAAAAGCGGCCTGTGCTCCGGAGAATGCGCTGTGCCGGCCGGCCGGTTCCCATTGATGCCACTTGGCGGCGGGTAGTAATTGGAGAAAGTCTTGGATCTGGCTGCCGAGAGTGGGCGATACCACCGTCTCAGTGAGAATGCGGAAGCCCGCTCCTTTGTCTAAGTCGGCCTCCGCCAGCTCTCTCGCCAGCGCGCTTTGGAATGAAATCCAACTGCTGATGCGGCCGCGATTCAGAACCACCTGCGACCGGTCGGGGTCGTAAAGTTGCAGAACGGAAGCTTGCTGGAAGTAGTCGGTCGCGCCGAGGCTGCCTGGATGGTCCGGATTCCCTTCCACCTTCGTTGGACGGCCCAGGTGGCTCTCCACCAGCAGTCCGGTTCCCACGCCGTTCATGGTCATGGCCGTCGCGTAGAACAGTGGGCGGCCCGGCACAAACTCTTCCGGCTGGCGGACGTAAGGAACAATCACTTCCTTAGGCTGCTTTGTGCAGGCAGCCAAGCCGGCCAGCGCCAGGGATGCGCCCATCACTTTCAAGAACGAGCGGCGATTAGCGGGGTCCAGCCAATCGGGAGTGCGATCGGCGAACTCGTCCTCCAGGAAGGCTTGAAATTCGGGAGTTTCCGCGACCTCCTCCAGGCTGCGCCAATATTGAGGACCCTTGCCTTGCTCCAGGCGGGCACGAAGCTGATCGAGGTTCAGCGCGGTCTTTTCGGAATTTTTGGCGCTCATCGGTGGCAGGTGTAGCAGTCCGTTAACTTTTGAATGTGATACTCGGCGACGAGTTTACGGCCAAACTCGATTTGGTTGGCGGGTGGCACATACGCCATGTTGAAGACCTGCTCGCGCGGCCGGACGTATTTCTCCGGTTCGCGGTGGCAATCGAGACACCAGTTCATATATAGCGTATTCACCTTGAACATGAGCGGCATCTGATCCACGCGGCCGTGACAACTGGCACAACCGATTCCTTTGTTTACGTGGATACTGTGATTGAAGTAGACGAACTCCGGCAAATCGTGGACGCGTGTCCAGGCGATGGATTCGCCGGATCGCCAACTGGCGCGGACGGGCTCGAGGATATTCGCGTTAGACCAAATCTGCGAATGGCAGCTCATGCAGATTTCGGTCGCCGGCAAGCCGGCATAGTGCGACGTCTCGACCGACGTGTGGCAATAGCGGCAGTCGATGCCATCGTCGGTCACATGATGCTTGTGGCTGAAGGGCACCGGCTGTTCCTTCACGACGGCGACGTCGGAATTATAAGATCCGCGATCTAGGGTGTATGCTGCCGTGATCAGTGCGCCGACCAAAAAAACAATGGTCACGATGCTGACCTTGGCTATCGTATTGGTACCGCGGTAGAAAATCTGAGACATTGACAGACTCTACGAATTAACCATCCTAAATCAGATTTCGTCAAAACGCAAAAAATTATTCTTTGACAAGAATTTTTATGGGTGGCGCCAGCTTGTTGATTCCAACAGATCCCGCATTCTCAATATCTTACTCGAAACGCAAGGCTCGTGTGGGAAGAATTTGCGGGGTGGGAGAGCTACGAGAAGAACAGGATGAAAAAATGGAAATAAAGAAAATCCAGGCGCCAAGGAGATGGATCGCGAGAAAATCGAACGCCGCGAGGGTCAACCAGCCTGACGGACCGGCGCGCCGATTAGTGACTGTCCTGATACTCTTCGAGCCACGCCATCTGGATGGCTTCCAGTTTGCCTTCGGTAGACTTTAGGGGATCATCTTTAAAATCCGCCAGTTCCGTGATCCATTTGTGAAGATCCGTGTAACGGATGTGAGTGGGGTCCAAATCGGGAAACTTTTCGGCAAGCTCCAATGCGATGTCGTCCGGTTGATCCCAGGTGAGTGCGGGCATATGATTCTCCTTCGAGATTAACTCAACTGAAGCGAGAGTTTTCGGCCGCCGAGCCGCCCTGATTCTACGCGTACCGAGGCATGTCGTCCATCGAGCCGGCCACAACCGTCAGCGTGACGGGAATTGGGCTGGTCTTTACATTCCGCACCAAGGATTGTAGATCTGAAAATAGGTCGGGCACGATGCAGCCTTGGCTCCCAATGGGACCGTGACCGTGGATTGCAAAACCGCCGGTGCGCCCGGTCATCCAGGTGTCCTTGTCGGGGATCAGGTTGATCCAGTTGTGCCGCGCGGCATCCACTTTCAGCGTGTATTTACCGCAGGGCAAGGGACCACCGACGATCCCCTTGGCGGTGTCCTCTCCCTGCGCAGTCCGGTACGGATTGTTCGCGACGGCTTTATTGACGACCTTGGGGTTGGTGCTCCCCGCCCTTCCTCCTGCAACGGCGTGCATTTGGAAATGAAGACCGTTCACACGTCCGAACAGAACCTGATCGTAAATAAAATAGATTAAGTGTCCATCTGTCTCGGCCATAGAAGCAGTTTATCGCCGCCAAGCGGACCGGGATTATCCGGCCGCGCGGCGCAGGCGGTCTAAAATGGCAGCCCAGGCCGGAGCTTCGGGCGGACGCTCCACCGCGATCCAATCCAGCTCCTGGCGGTCCAGATCGTGCAGAACCGCGTATAGCTTAGAAGCGTAAGCAACGGGGTCGTCGGGCATTCGGACCACCCGCTCGGCTTGCGCCTGAACGGTGACGAAAATATAGGCGCCGCGCCCGCGAGGCGGAAGAACGCCATCGCTGGTCAACAGCAGATGAGTCTTGGGACTGTAGTGTTTGGCATGAAGTCCCGGCGACGCGTGGGGCCCGGAGGATGGAGCGCCGCCGGTGGTAACCGGGCCAATCAGATCTTCGATGTCATGCAGCGAAACCATCCCCAGCCGCAGCAATAACGGCTGCGGGCCGGTTAAGGACAACACCGTCGATTCGATACCAACCTGGGTGGGTCCGCCGTCGAGTATCATTGCGACTTGGTTGCCAAGGCTTCGCCGGACATGATCCGCCGTGGTTGCCGATAATTCAGTGAAGCGGTTGGCACTGGGCGCGGCTATGGGAACGCCGGCTTCGCGGATCAAAGCCAGAGCCAGCGCGTGGGACGGGACGCGCACGCCGACGGTGGACAAGCCGGCGGTGACACGATCGGGCACGATCAGACTTTTCGGGAGCACCAGGGTGAGCGCTCCCGGCCAGAATCGTTCCGCCAACAGTTGGGCGTGGCGCGGCCAGTCGGAGACGATCGTACGTGCCATCTCCACCCCGTCCACGTGAACGATTAGCGGGCTGGTCGGCGGGCGTCCTTTTACAACATAAATCCGGTCCACCGCCTCACTATCCAGCGCATTGGCTCCCAGCCCGTAGACGGTCTCGGTGGGGAACGCCACCAACTCGCCGGCGCGGATCAGACGCGCCGCCCGTGTTAGCTCGCGCTCATTTTCCTTAGTCAGGGAGATCGCCTTCACCCGCCGTTTTGCCGGTCTTGCGCCAGACCAGAAAGGCGTGGATCAGTTCGCTGACATCGCCGTCAAGGACGCGATCCACATCGCCGACCGAAAGTTTAGTCCGGTGATCCTTAATCATGCGATACGGCGCCAGCACGTAGCTGCGAATCTGATTGCCGAAATTGATGCCGAGCTTGGTATCTTCCAGTTTGCGCTCTTCCACCTTTTTCTTGTCGACCTCGTGTTCATACAAGCGGGCACGCAGTTGCTTCATGGCGCTGGCGCGATTCTTGTGCTGCGAGCGCTCGTTCTGGCACTGCACCACGATGCCGGTGGGAATGTGCGTGAATCGAACCGCCGATTCGGTGCGGTTGACGTGCTGGCCGCCCGCCCCGCTAGCACGAAACACGTCGATCCGGACATCTTCCGGCTTGATGTCGATCTTTATATCGTCGTCGATTTGCGGGTAGACAAAGACGGAAGCGAACGAAGTGTGGCGGCGCGCGTTGGCGTCGAATGGGGAAATTCGCACCAGGCGGTGAACGCCGATTTCAGACTGCAGCAGGCCGTAAGCGTTCTCGCCGTTAATTTCCATGGTTGCCGACTTGATGCCGGCGCCTTCGCCCTCCAGACGGTCGGTTACGATGGCTTCGTACCCGTTCAGTTCCGCCCAGCGCAGATACATGCGCAGCAGCATTTCGGCCCAATCCTGGCTTTCCGTCCCGCCCGCGCCGGGGTGAATGACTACGATGGCGCTGCGAGCATCGTTCTTACCGGCCAGCAGCATCCCTTCTTCCAGCTTGTCGAGCTTCTTGCGAAACTGCTGCATTTCGCGCTCGAGATCGCCAGTCACGTTCTCGCCTTCACGTGCGAGTTCGAATAGGGTGTCGAGGTCGGACGTCTGAGCGGCGACGGCCGTTTCGTTGGCAAGCGCTTCTTCCAGCCGCTTGCGATCCTGCATTACCTTTTGATTTTTCTCGGGTTGATTCCAGAAGTCCGGATCGGAAATCTGCTTTTCGAGTTGATCTAGCTCAGCACGCTTGCCGCGCCCGTCAAAGATAGCTCCGCACAGCGTCGGCCTGCTGGCGGAGCGAAACGTACTCTCTTTCAAGTTCTTCGAGTGTCATGGGAACTTCATTTTACCAAGCTCCTGGAAAATGAAACGTGTTACATTCCTGGATTCATGGATCGGATCAACGTAGTCGTCATTTCCAAGCCGGGATTGCCCCACTTAAGCGTCCTCAAAGAATTGCCGGAGTCCGCGCAGGTGACGCTGGGCAATAGCGTCGAGGAGCTGGAGCCGGTTATCGCAGACACGCAAGTTATCTTGAACGGCAACTTCAGTCCGCAGCCTTTTCGAACGCTGTTTCCCAAGGCCAAGGCGGTGCGCTGGATTCATTCGCTGTCGGCGGGGGTGGAAGCGGTGCTCTCGCCCGAAGTGATTGCCAGCGATATCCCATTGACGAATGCGCGTGGCGTGTTCAAAGATTCGCTGGCCGAGTTCGGTATCGCCGCCATGCTGTTTTTCGCCAAGGATCTGCATCGTATGCTGCGCAATCAGCATGCGGAGCGGTGGGAGCCTTTTGACGTGGATATGCTGCAAGGCGCGACGCTCGGGGTGGTGGGCTATGGCGAGATCGGGCGGGCCACGGCGAGGCTGGCACACGCTTTTGGCATGAAGGTTCTGGCTCTGCGGCGGCGTCATTCACTATCCGCGGAAGATCCGCTGCTCGACGGCGCTTACCCGCCCGACCAGCTCGGCGAAATGCTGGCCGCTTGCGATTACGTCCTGGTGGCCGCGCCAAACACGCCGGAGACGCACCATATGATGAATGCCGCTGCCTTCTCTCGAATGAAGGCTTCGGCCGTAATCATCAATGTCGGGCGAGGTCCGGTAATCGACGAGAAGGCTTTGATTGAAGCTCTGGAATCGAAGCGGATTCGCGGCGCCGCGCTGGATGTCTTCGAGGAGGAACCGCTACCTCCCGGAAATCCGCTGTATGCGATGCAGAACGTGCTGGTTTCCCCGCATTGCGCCGACCACACCAAGGGTTGGCTGGAAAGTGCGATGCACAAGTTCGTTGAGAATTATAAACTGTTCGAAGCGGGCAAGCCGCTGGATAATGTGGTCGATAAAAAAGCCGGTTACTGAATTCATGAAACCTATCACGCTTCTGCTGCTGCTCGCCGCTTGCGTTGCCACGGCGCAGCCACACTATACTCCCTCGCCGGAAAACCTGAAGTCGCGAGAGTGGTTCCAAGACAACAAATTCGGATTGTTCATTCACTGGGGCGTTTACAGCGTGCTGGGGAAGGGCGAATGGGTGATGAACAACGACAAGATGACCGTCACCGAGTATGAAAAGCTGCCCCCGCAATTCAATCCCACGGACTTCAACGCCGCGCAGTGGGTGGCTATGGCGAAAGATGCGGGCATGAAGTACATCACCATCACCAGCAAACATCACGATGGCTTCGCGATGTTTGCGACCAAGCAGAGCGACTGGAACATTGTCGACCGAACGCCATATCGCCAGGATCCGCTGAAGATGCTGGCCGATGAATGCCACCGGCAAGGCATAAAGCTGTTTTTCTATCATTCGCAACTCGACTGGCACAATCCCGATTACTACCCGCTGGGAAACACCGGGCACGCGTCCGGCCGTCCGCCGGGTGGGGACTTCGACAAGTATCTGGATTATATGGACAACCAGCTCCGTGAGCTGCTGACCAACTATGGGGACATCGGCGGCATCTGGTTCGATGGCATGTGGGACAAGCCGAAGGCCAACTGGCGGCTGGACCAAACCTACTCACTGATCCATAGCCTGCAACCAGCAGCAATGGTGGGCAGCAATCATCATTTGAAGCCGTTTGAAGGCGAAGACTTCCAGATGTTCGAGAAGGACTTGCCGGGAAAGAATACGACCGGGTTCAGCGACAAATCGGAGATCGGCGCGTTGCCGCTCGAAACCTGCGACACCATTAACAACAGTTGGGGCTACAACAGCTCCGATCACAAATACAAGAGCACTAAGGACTTGGTTCAGTACGTGGTGAAGGCGGCGGGGAACAACGCTAATTTTCTGTTGAATATCGGCCCCATGCCGAGCGGCAGGGTGCAGCCTGAGTTCGTCGCGCGGCTGCACGAAATGGGCGAGTGGATGCGGAAGAACGGCGAATCCATTTACGGAACGCGCGGCGGTCCGATTACACCTCGGCCCTGGGGCGTCAGCACCCAGACGCACGACAAGATCTTCCTTCATGTGCTCGATTGGCATGACCAGGTGCTGGCTTTGCCCAAGCTCGCGGGCGTGCGGGGCGCAACGATTCTAGGTAGCGGGAAGCCGGTAGAGTTGAGGAGCGAGCCGAATGCGACACTGGTCGTCTTCCCCTCTGAAGAACGCGATCCGATCGATACGGTTATCGTGCTGCGAAAAGCCCAGTGAACGAGATCACGCTGGAGCAGATTCACCTCGCGGAATCGCGAATCCGCCCGATCGCGCACCGCACTCCGGTGCTGGTGTCGCGCACGTTCGATTCGCGCACTGGCGTGAAAGCGTTCTTCAAGTGTGAGAACTTCCAGCGTGGCGGGGCTTTCAAAATTCGCGGCGCGGCGAACTTCCTCTATTCGATTCCGGCGGAGGATTTGCCTCGTGGAGTGGTGGCGTACTCATCCGGGAATCATGCGCAGGCGGTCGCGATTGCCGCCGTCTCCGTCGGCATTCCCGCGACTTTGGTTATGCCGCTGGATGCGCCGCGATCCAAAGTGGAGGCCACGCGCGGCTACGGCGCGAAAATCGTGACGTATGACCGGCTGCAGGAAAGTCGCGAAGAGATCGGGAAACGCATCGCGGACGAGACAGGCGCAACACTGGTTCCGCCTTACGACCATCCGTGGATCATCGCCGGTCAGGGCACTGTCGCTTGCGAACTGCTGGAAGATGTGCAGGATTTGGATGCGCTGGTGGTCTGCGTTGGCGGGGGAGGCTTGTTGGCCGGCTGTTCGATTGCCGCTACAGGATTGCGGCCCCACATTCGCATTTTTGGCGTGGAACCGGAGGACGGTAACGATACGTTTCTCTCTTTTCGCAGAGGAGAGCGCGTGCAGATTCCCGCGCCTAAGACCATCGCCGATGGGCTGCGGGTTACTCAGCCGGGTGCCATTACGTTTCCTATTATTCAGGCCAACGTTGAAGATGTGGTGGTGGTGAGTGACGATGAGATCCGGTCCGCGATGGCGTTCTGCCTTTGCCGCATGAAGATCTTGGTGGAACCAAGCGGCGCAGTGGGAGTAGCTGCGGTGCTGTTTGGGAAGCTACCCAAGGCGTTGGGCAGAGTGGGGATCGTCATCTCGGGTGGGAATGTCGATCTGGAGTTCTTGAAGGAGCTTTCTAGGGCGGAATGAGTAGATTTTAGCTGATGCGTTTTGATGCAGTTTGTGCGACAATCAGTGATGACCTTGAAACGACCGACTCAATCCACTCCAAAGAAGCGCCGGACAACCCTCACTTTGCCGGCAGACATTCTCCAGGAGGCGGAAGGGATTGCAAGGGCGAGACAGGTGAATGTGAGCACCGTAATAGCCGAGGCTCTGTCGGACGGATTGCGGTTGCAAACTGCCGCAGAGCGGGCTGAGCATATCATCGAGGGCTATAAGAACGCTTTTTCAGGTTTTTCAGACGACGAGATGGCGATTCTAGACGGAGTGATTCTGGAGGAAGACGCCCGTCGATAGAGATGGTAAGTCCCCGTTTTGGCCCGTTCCAATTCGATACAAGTGCGGAAGGCTGGTTAGGGCGCGGCACTAATGTCGAAGGTCATGCCTGGCTTCGGCAGTATGTCGCCCTCCATGAGATACACGTTTCCGCGATAACCGTAATCGAACGCATCCGGGGCTACAGTTCGTTATGGTCGCGTGCCGACAGGCTCAACAGGGAGCGCATCGAAGCGGCCCGGATCGCCTACCTCAACAATCTCGGGCGAGTGTGGCCGCTGGACGCAGCGGTTGCGGTGGTAGCGGGTGAGATTGTGGCACTGGTCCCCGAGCCACCCTCCCCTCCACGGAGGTCTCACCGGCTGATTGAATCCCGGCAGGAGCGTTTGGCGCGCTGGCGGTTCGACGCCATGATCGCCGCTACGGCACTGGTCGCGGGAATGACTTTGATTCATAACAATGCAGCCGATTTCGAGTCGATCCGGGGCGCGATAGAGCGCTCGCCCACGCGGTTTCCAAACTTGGGACCGCTAGAGTTGATCCGGTGTACTTCGCTGGCGTGAGGCTGATCCGACCCAGCCAATTTACCTGGAAAACCATCCAATTTGCAGATTGGACTTCCGTTTTGTTACTCTGGGAGCGGTATTGGTATGCTTGCCATCAACGCACCCGATCCTGCTTCCACCCAGCCGCTTTATCGGCAAATCTATCTTTCTATCAAGCAAAAGATCGAATCGGGGGAAATTGAGAATGGCAGCCGGCTGCCCCCCACACGGGAATTGGCTGGCTCGCTTGGCCTGAACCGGACGACGATTTCGGCCGCGTACGAACTTCTGGAATCTGAAGGATTCGTGCGTGGACACGTCGGCCGCGGCAGCTTCGTCAGCCGCCCCGGATCCTCGCTCATTAGTTTTTCGTCTTCCCGGCCTTCAGAACTGCTCTTTCCTTTGGCCGAATTTCGCGCCACCTGCACGGAAGTGATTCAAAGCGACGATGCACAGACGATTCTGCAACTCGGTTCGCCTGCGGGATATGGGCCGCTGCGCCGCTATCTGCTCGACCAGGCTCGTCTTGAAGGAACCGCCGGCGATGGCGACGACATTCTGATTACAAGCGGCTGCCAGCAAGCCTACGATCTGCTGCAACGTGTCCTGGTCCCGAACGGAGAAACGGTCCTCATCGAAGACCCTGTGATCCCCGGTTTGCGCAATGTCTTTCAGCGGACCGCTGGGCGTCTGGTTGGCATTCCCGTGGGACTGGCCGGCATCGACCTGGAAGCTTTGCAGCCGGCCATTCGCCGCGAACACCCGAAGCTGGTCGTGGTGACTCCCAACTTCCAGAACCCGACGGGCGCGACTATGCCAATGGCTAGTCGGGCAACGTTAGTTGAAATCGTAAAATCGTCGGGAGCGCTGCTGGTAGAGAGCGACATTTATGGCGCGCTACGTTACGAGGGCGATCCGCTCCCGACGCTGAAGCAATTGGATGGCGACCGAGGAACCGTCCTGCTCCGCAGCTTCTCGAAACTGGCGTTTCCCGGCCTGAGAGTCGGCTGGGTGATCGCCCCGCGGGCAATCATCGAGCGCCTTACGGTAGCAAAGCAGTGGAGCGATCTGCATACCGATCAGCTGTCGCAGGCGGTCTTATTTCGATTCGCGCAATCAGGCCGGCTGGAGCAGCACAGGCGCCGGATGCTGGAGGCGGGCCGGGAGCGCCTGCGAGCCGCGATCGCAGCCTGCGAGAAGCACTTGCCGCCAGAAGCGATTTTTACGCGGCCGGCGGGCGGCATGAATCTATGGGTGCGCTTGCCCGAACCGCTGGATGCGGGCGAACTGCTGGCTGCTGCCGAGCGCGAGGGCGTCAGTTATTTACCGGGGAAATTTTTTGGAGTTTCGAAGATGGAGCCAGGTGGGCTGCGGATCAGTTTCGCAGGACTCGCGCCGGACCGGATTGAAACCGGGATGGCCATTTTGGGTAGAGTTTTCCGAACCGCGCAGGAGCGCGCACGGGAATTTTCGCGGCTGGAATCCGTTCCGGCCATGGTTTGAAAAAAATCAAAGAGGGCGGGCTGCGATCGTTTTCGCGCGTCGCAGCCCGATTCACAAGGAGCTGACATGTATTTAGACGAAGCATTTCGATTAAAAGTCGGACTGGCGGAGATGTTAAAAGGCGGCGTCATTATGGATGTCGTCAATGCCGAGCAGGCAACCATCGCCGAGAAAGCTGGAGCGGCCGCCGTTATGGCGCTGGAGCGCGTTCCGGCGGACATCCGCAAAGATGGCGGCGTGGCGCGGGCGGCGCCAATAGGGAAGATCCGCGAGATTATGGCTGCCGTAAGCATCCCCGTTATGGCCAAAGCCCGCATCGGCCACTTCTCGGAAGCCCGCATCCTGGAAGCTCTGGAAGTGGATTACATCGACGAAAGCGAAGTGTTGACGCCCGCCGACGAAGAGCATCACATCGATAAACGCGATTACACGGTTCCCTTCGTGTGCGGCGCGCGGAACCTGGGTGAAGCGCTCCGCCGCATTGCCGAAGGCGCAGCCATGATCCGCACCAAGGGCGAAGCCGGATCGGGGAACATCGTGGAAGCCGTGCGCCATATGCGAACCATCATCAAAGAGATGAAGCATCTGACTATCCTTGGCAAGGAAGAACTGGTGCATGAGGCAAAGAACCTGGGCGCGCCGTTGGAACTGGTGCAATGGGTCGCCGAGCATGGCAAGCTCCCGGTTCCGAACTTCTCGGCCGGTGGAATTGCCACTCCCGCGGACGTCGCCCTGGTGATGCATCTCGGCGCCGAAGCGGTTTTTGTCGGGTCGGGTATTTTTAAGTCCGACGATCCGGAAACGCGCGCCCGCGCTATCGTGAAGGCCGCCACCTACTACAAAGATCCGAAGAAGCTGCTGGAAGCCAGTGAAGATCTCGGGATCGGTATGCACGGCATCGATGTGTCGAAGCTGCAGGAATCCGAGCTTTTGCAGACTCGGGGCTGGTAGATGGGCAAACGGCGGAAGAAGGTTGGCGTACTCGCGCTCCAGGGCGATTTCGAAGCCCATGGAAGAGCCTTGGAGCGAGCCGGCGCGGACGCCGTCGAGGTGCGTTCGGCCGGACAGCTAAGTGACTTGGACGGCCTCATCCTTCCGGGTGGCGAAAGCAGTACGATGTTGAAGCTGATCCGAGAGGAAAACCTTTTCGAGCCGCTCCAACAGTTCGGCCAGACCAAGCCGATTTTCGGCACTTGCGCAGGCGCCATTCTTCTGGCCGAGAAAGTATCGCATCCCTTGCAGGATTCGCTGCGGCTGATGGACATCGACGTCGAACGCAACGCCTATGGACGGCAACTGGATAGCCGCATCGTTCATTTGAAACCCGAAGGGACCGGTCGCGATATGGAAGCGGTCTTCATCCGCGCTCCCATTATTCGACGCGTGGGGGCGGACGCTAAGGTACTGGCGCGCTACCAGGACGATCCAGTGCTGGTGGAGCAGGGCCGCCACATGGCCGCGACATTTCATCCCGAACTGACTCCCGATTCGAGCATTCACGAGATGTTTCTCGATAAGATCGAAAGTAATGCTTAAGAAGCTGTTTGGCCGCCGTCCGGGCCGCGCTTTGGAGCCTGCACCGCCGGAGGCTCTGCCGCTCCCCAAGCCTTATCGCCCGTCTGTCGACGCAGCTAAGGTTCGTGTGCTGTTTCTCTGCTTTGGAAATTCCTGCCGCAGTCCTATGGCCGAGGGTTTGGCCGCTAAGTATGGTTCCGATGTCATGACAGCGGAGAGCGCCGGGCTGTCCCCTATCCATAGAGTAGATCCGCTGGGTATCAAGGTGATGAAGGCTCGCAATATAGACATTAGCGACGCCTTTCCTAAGAGTCCCGACGAAGTGAATGCGCAGTCGTTCGATTTAATCGTAAATATGTCGGGCCAACGTCTGCCGGCGTTAAGGGTACCGATCGAGGAGTGGAACATTCCCGATCCTATCGGGCAGGACGAAGAAGCCTTTCGTAAGACTGCCG
>Ga0302319_10013370_pt1 | contig 15396 bp, 10 predicted proteins | sample Bog_T0_2_FD_203319 | JGI IMG/M metagenome (GOLD analysis project Ga0302319, IMG submission 203319) | Peat permafrost microbial communities from Stordalen Mire near Abisko, Sweden - Bog_T0_2 | ecosystem: Environmental > Terrestrial > Soil > Wetlands > Peat | place: Sweden: Abisko, Stordalen Mire... | reverse complement strand
CCGATCAGCGCATTCTGCAGGAATGCAGCGCCTCCCAGGGTGGAGTTGTGCTTGAGGCCGATGTGAATCGCCAGTCCCTCGGGCAACAGCACCTGCGTCGTCACGCTGTTCACGTCCCATGTGTTCCATCCCTGTGCCAGTTGCCGTTGCACCGCGGCATAACTTGCTGACATGGGCGCGGCGCTCCCGGCATCGGCGGTAAATCGGGAGGAAAGCAGGATTGTTGCCGGTGGGGCCTTGGTCCCCGTTTGCGCCAATGCGCCCATCGGGCAAGCCGCCATCCAGATCGTTGTCAGTCCATAGATAGTTGCAAGCGAAAATGCCTTGCTGAACGTTCGCATCGGGATCCTCCTGCCATGACTCAATCAGGCAATGTGGTTTCGCAGCAATGGTAACTGTTTTTTTTGCCGGGGGCGTCCACGGTCCGTAGAGTAATGCTGGCGCGCAATGCCACCCTGCTTGCTGTAATCTGAACGGGGAGAGAGAAGCATTGCAGAAATACCTGCTCATCGCCGTGGGTGGCGCGCTTGGCTCGATTGCCCGATACTGGGTCGGCTCCACCATCGGCGGGCGCATGGGGATCAGGTTCCCCTACGGAACCCTCGTGGTCAACATCACGGCCTGCGTCATCATCGGCTTTTCTCTCACCTACATGGGCAGGCGCGCGGACCTGAATCCTGCCTGGAGATTCCTCATTCCCATCGGCTTCATTGGCGCTTACAGCACCTTCTCGACGTATGAATGGGAGACGCTGTCCACCATGCGCTCGGGGGCCTTTTTCTTAGCCGCAATTTACGCAGTCGGCAGCCTGGTACTCGGTCTCATCTCCGTCTGGGGCGGCTCTCTGCTGGCGGAGGCGCTCTCATGATCGCCCTCCGCAACCGCACCTCCTTGCGCCGGCACTGCCGGGAGTGCTTCAATCCTCGCGTGTTCATAATGTCCAAGTCGGCTCAGTCCGTATCCGCAAGGGAGGCAGCATGCTGAATGCAGGCAAGGCCGTCAAGGTTTCCATCTACCTGAGCGACGGGGCCACGCGCCATGGGGTACCCGTCTATTCCAGCATCCTCGACTTCCTCTTCTATCGCGGGGTGGCCGGCGCAACCGTCTTCAAGGGAGTGGCTGGCTTCGGCGCCGATCACCACATGCACTCCGCGAACATGGTCGAAATCTCTGACCGCCTGCCCATCAAGATTGAGTTCATTGAGACGCGCGAGAAGGTCGATGCCCTGCTGGGCAAGCTGGAGGAAATGGCCGGCTCCGGGCTGATCGAGATGCAGGAGACTACGGTTGCCAAACCCGCGCAGGTTTCCAAGCCGAAGATGCCGGTTCTGCCCGCCCACCTCAAAATCGAGGGCAAGGCCCAGATGATGCGCATCTTCCTGAGCGAGGAAGACCGCTGGAAAGACAAGCCGCTCCATGAGGCCCTGGTTGCAGCCTTGCGCGCCAACGACATTGCGGGCGTAACCGTCTATCGCGGCATCCTCGGCTATGGAGCGCATCGCCGCATCCACAAGGACAAGCCGCTGCTCTCATCGCATCATGGTTCCATCATGCTTTCGGTCATTGACACGGCGGAAAAACTACGCGCCTTTCTGCCGCTCGTCGATCAGATGCTGGAAGAGGGATTGGTTGTATTCTCCGACGTGGACATCATCAAGTATGCTTATCGCGCGCTCGATGTGGAACCGGACGCGGCGCAGGCGGGGCAGGGAAGCGCTTCGCAATAAAGGCAGGAAGGGCCATGAAAGAAGAGTTTGCTGCGCGCATGTTGCGTGTCCATTTCGGCGAGGACGACAAGTGGCAGGGCAAACCTCTGCATGAGGCCATCCTGGCCAAATGCAGGGAACTAGGCATTGCCGAAGCCATTGTCTTCAGGGGCATTGAAGGCTATGGATCTGCCAGCCGCATTCGTCATACCAGCATCTGGGGACTCAGCAAGGATGCTCCCATCCAGATGAGCATTATCGACACTGAAGAGCAGATCGCCAGGCTGATTCCCCTCCTCGACGCGATGGTCGAAGAGGGGCTGGTTGCATCCTCGTCTGTTGAGGTCGTCCGCTACTCGCGGAACCCCGCCAACGATGCAAACCAGCCTTAGGCTTCGTCTTAGCGCACCGACGTGAACGGGGAGGCCGGCAGTCCCTCGCCGTTGAACAGGTTGCACTGCGGGCTGTTCGCCCACCCATACCGCACATACACCGGTTCGGCCACCCCCGGGCTTGTTGCCACCACCGTTGCGCCTTCAATCGTGGCCGTGGCAGGAGAGAACTTTCCGTCCTTGCCCGCAACCTCAAATCCGTTCAATGCGCCATCCTTTGCCGTCAGCCCTTTTGCATGGTCGAACCAGGCGCGGATCGCCGTTCCCTCCGGTGTTGCCTGGCGGAAAACCGGCCCGGAGTCCTCGATGTTTTCGCCGTAGCTGAGAACCCGCGCCCCGCGCGCCAGGCGCAGGCCCACATCCACCTTGTCGGTGGGGTGCACATTATCCGGGTTGCCAATATCGATGGTCACCGCCATGGCCGTATTGCGCAGCGCCAGGGTCTTCAACTGCTGATCGCGCACCGTGGGCCAGTCCGCGGCCGGAGTGGCTTTGTAATTTGAAATCTGCACGAAGAGGAAGGGGAAATCGCCCTCACCCCACTGGCTACGCCAGTCCTCAATCATTGCCCGGAAGGCGCGACCGTAGAGTGGCGCCCTTGCGGAATCTGTATTGCTTTCGCCCTGGTACCAGAGCGCTCCGCGGATGGGAAACGGCGTCAGCGGCGCGATCATTCCGTTGTAAAGCATTCCCGGGCCCCAACTGTCGAGGCCTGCCACCGGGGGCGGCGGCGGGGGCTGGCCCTGCGCCCTGGCCTCCGCGATCTGCTGTTGCCAGTTCTTGTTTGCCAGCAGCAGGTCCGGCTCGAGCCCGGCCTTCCTGTCCCATGCGGCAAACAGAGGCGCCAGAGTTGCGTCTTCGCCCAGGGCCGCAATGCGAGTCCAGGCTTCAACCGGCGTGCCGCCCCAGACCGTGTCGATCACACCCACGGGAACGTGCTCCCTTTGCTGGATCTCCCGGGCAAAGTACCAAGCGGCCGCAGAGAAATTCTTTGCGGTTTCCGGGCTTGACGCCGCCCAGCCATCTGAATCCACATCATCCTGCGGGTACTCGATGGCGTGCTTCTTCACAAACAGCAAACGGATGTTCGGATTGTCCGCATGAGGCAGATCCTGCGCGGCAGTAGCCGCCTTCCACATCTCGAACTCCATGTTCGACTGGCCGGAGGCGACCCAGACGTCGCCCACCAGAACATCGTCCAGCGTGATGTTCTCTACCGGGGACGCATCCGCGCCGCCTGCCACCGGCGTGCCCTTCACCTGTAACTGAAAGGGACCGCCAGCCGAGCCCGGAGAAAGATAAACGCTCCACCGGCCCAGCGGGCCAGCTTGAGTCGAGCGCGTCTCTCCGCGGAAACTCACGCTCACGCTCTCCCCTGGCGTCGCCATTCCCCAGACGTGCACCGGCAGGTCGCGCTCGACCACCATGTGGCTGGAGAGGATCTTGGGCAGTGTCACTTCCGCCGATAGAGTCGCGACCGGAAGCAGAGCAAGCAGGACAAGAGATCGCAGGTTCAAGAGGAGCCTCACTGGAATCAGGATGCCGGACAACTTTCTGCACCGCCATGAGGTGGAAGATTGCCGGAAAGAGAACGTTAACAGAGACTATGGGCTCCCGTCAGCCCTGGTCTTTGCCTGTTTACCGGTCCCTCGCATTGGAGCAGTTCGCAACATTCTCCCGGAGTTTTTGTCCAAATTATGCGTGACTGATGTTGGGCAGGACGCACTCATCTATATGCTCCACACATAGAGACCGAGCAAGCACTTTGAGAAGCAACTGACGGTTTTTGAGATTCCCCAGGTCCCGGGCTATCGCTGTCAGAGCCTTTCCATCAAGGATATTGCCGTGTCGCTTACCACCGCCGGCTATGCCGTCCCCATTGTGTTGTTGAATCCCTACCTGGCCGGGGGGATTATTCGCGGATTATCTGGCCCGCGGCCGCTTTCATTCCGTTCCCCGCCATCCGCAGGTTCTGCGGCCGGACAATCGATTGGCATTGACAGTTGCAGCACGCACCGGGCAAAATCCCGGCAGCGCAGGTGTTCAGGCCCCCAGCGCCGCTGCCGGAGGCTCCGAGGAAATCCGGATGCCAGGGGCGGCAAACTCCGGTCTGAGAGAAATCAAGGCAATCCATGAGTGAGTCAGTCCCGCAAAATTTCAAAAACCATGCTCGGTTCGATCCGCAGTACCACATGGTTGCGTTCGCCGTCCTGGTCGTCAACCTCGTCATGGCCTTCATCTTTCTGGCCAGACATTTAAGCGTCTATTCTGAATGGCTGGTGATCCTTTCGATCGCTGTCTTCATCCCCTTTTTCAAGCTGCGTACCTATCCGCTCAAGGTGCAGGACCGCATCATCCGGCTGGAGGAGCGCATGCGGCTTCAGGCCCTGGCTCCTTCGGAGTGGCATACGCAAATCTATCGCCTCAGCGAGGATCAGTTGATCGGCCTGCGCTTTGCCGCAGATGACGAAGTTGTCGAGCTGGCGAAGATGGCGCTTGAAGAAAATCTGAACCGCAAGCAGATCAAGGAACGTATCAAGGACTGGCGTCCCGACAACTTCAGGATCTGAGGAGAACACACTGCAGCGGCTCACCGGTAAAGCCACAGTCCGCTGCGATCGTTGTTCCTTCTCGCGCATGTCCGGAGCAGCGGGTCTGCAACTGGCTTTTACCGCCCAGGCGCGGAGGGATCGATTCCTCCGCGACTGGACGCATTTGCTAAATAGATATGGAGTAAGCTGCCTCTACTGCACGTCGACCACTCTTCCATCCTTGAAGATGATCTTCATGCCGCTGTAGTTGTAGATGACCTTTGGCCCCAGAATCGCCTTACTGGTCGGCTGGCCGAGGATAGCCTCCACATCGGCCTGGGTCTGGCCCAGCGTAACGGTGGCAGGCGCAGTCGGAGTAGCATTGCTATCCTGCCCTGCCGCGGCGGTCACATCGCTTTCGGCCTGATCGGCCTGCTGGGTCTGCTGCTGAATCTCAATCCCTGCATTGGGATCGGGAGGAGGCGCCATAGCCGCGAATGCCGCGGGAGCAGGCTGGCTTTGTGCGGATGGGGGCAACGGCGGCAACCCGCCTTTGCCCTGCTTGGCCTGCAAATCCTGGAGTCCCTGGTCGATGCTCGCCCGCATGTGGTTCTGCATCTCCTGCAGATCAGCTAACGCGACAGAAACCACGTCGCTTTTCGGGCACTCTCCCCCGCCCTTGCTGGCCAGTACAACCAGGTTTGCGGCGGTTGCATCGGGAGGAGGCGGATTCTGCAGCCCAAGTACATCGCCGTCGCTGATTCCGCATTCCTGTCCGTTTGCGTCCACCAGGTCGAGTGCGCTTCCCGCCACAAACACATGGGAGCGGCCGTCGCTCAGCATACGCGCAATGCCGCTGGATCCGGGGTCCATATCCTGCTGCTGGGCGTTCTGTTGCGCCTCCTGGTTTTCCAGCGCCAACTGGTTTCTTACCTCGTCGGCAATCTGCTGCTTCACGTCCGGGGTAAGCTCCACAGGCCCACCCGCAGCGAGCGGAGCGCCGTCCATTTCGCCGGCCTCGGCATGCGCCGCATAGTCTTCCTGCAAATCCGTCGAGATCATGTAGTCGGTGAGCCAGTACGCGGCCGAGGGATACGACGGATACGGCTGGAAGTAGCCGCCGTAGTACGAGTACCACGGACTGCCTCTCCAGCCCCAATTTAAGGAGATGGGCCGGTCCCACGGGTTATAGGCCCAGCCATAGAACGCCGGACGGTAGTAGAACCCAGGGGCATAGACATTCAAAAACAAGCCGCGGAAGCCGAAGCCGCGGTAGAAGCGGTTGTAAGCATGGCCGTGGTAAAAATACGTGCGCTGCGCAAAATCGTGTCCGTGGAAACTATACGGGCGCTGCACAAAGCCCGGGCGTCCCCGCTCGGCGAAGATCCGGCTGTGGTCGGGCCGGTCCACGAAGATTGCGCGGTTGCCATTCAGTCCATGATGGACGTTGATGCCCCGCTGGGCGTCATGCACGTCGCTCACCCTGCCGTTGGGCCGCATGCGCAGTGCACTTCCATTCGCGATGGTGCGCTCATTGCTGCCCCTGGGCGTGCTATTGCCGAAGACAGAGGGTCGGGAATTATTGCCGCCAAACCCGCCGGGCCTCTGTACCTGCTGCCCTCGGTTGACGCCACCGGGTGTCTGCTGAAAGTTGCCTTGGCGATTGTTGCCGGGATTCGCAGTCGAGCCTGGGCGATAGGGGCTTTGTCCCACGGCCGGGCTTGGGGTATTGACAGCAGGGCTGCTGATGACTGGGCGATTGACGCCGGGATTCGCAGTCGGACCTGGGCGGTAAGGGCTTTGTCCCACGGCCGGGCTTGGGGTATTGACAGCAGGGCTGCTGATGACTGGGCGATTGACGCCGGGATTCGCAGTCGGTGCTGGGCGGTAAGGGCTTGGTGCCGCGGCCGGGCTTGGGTTATTGACAGCAGGGCTGTTGCCGGTGGTTGGTCCATGTGTTGCATATCCGCCGTTGGTTGGTCCATGCGAGGCTGCCCCGCCGTTGTTCCCGGCAGGTCTGGCGGCAGGCGCTGCAGACCTGGCAGGCGGAGGCGCCTTCTTATCATCTTTGGCTGCGCTTGCCATGCTGGCCAAACCGACGAGCGCGGCAATAAGTATGGCAGCAGAGATAGTTCTTATGAACTTGGTGTTAACTGGCGAAGTCATCCGATCCTCTTTCCTGTTCGGGTTCTGTTGTCAATCGTGGCTGCGCGAACGCGCTACTCAACATAACTGACCTTGCTGTAGCTGAAGGTCACATGCATGTTCCTGTCGTGGTAGATTGCCTTCATTCTCAACCTGACAATTGTAATAGGTTGCTCGAAGGCTGCTCTCACACGGTCCCAGGCAACGCCGATGGTGATGGCGCCGGCGCCGGTTCGGGTACAGGTTCCGGTTCAGTTGCTGGTTGAGCGTTTTGATTCTGCACAAATTGTACTTCCAGCCTCCCAAAAAATGCCTTCATGCCATCCTGTAGAGAAGGAATAATTCCCTTTGGAATCATAATCCAGAGTGCAGCGACATTGTATCGACTCACCCTTTTCGGAGTTGCGTCAGCTGTGGTTCTATAACCTCAACTACTGAACGCGGCTGGCATCTGGCTTTCCGCATTGCACACAAAAGCGGAACGGGAGGCCGGCAATGCCTGACCTCTCGTTCCGCTTACGTATTCTTCCAGCCCGCTCCACGCGAACGTACCGGCTGGTATTACTCCCTGAAATAGGCGCTTAAAGTCAGTGCCAGTAGAACCAGACCGATCAGAATCGCAATCGTGCCCACTACTCGGGTAAAGTTCACGAGCCAGGTGGCTGGCTCTTCGCTGATCCTGGCCGCCAGCTTGCCCTCGTTCTCCAGCTTGGAATATTCCTCCGGGCGTTTCTTCTTGAACCCTTCCTCGCTCTCGACGCCCGTAAAGATCACCATGTCCATGGGGAAGCTGTCGGGGCGCAGATGGGTGTTGACGAAGTGAATGGAGAAGATGAACAGAATGGCCAGCAGCCCCTCTTCACTGTGAATCACCAGCACCGCATTCAATGCCCAGCCGGGCAGGAACCTGGCGAAGAACGGGGCAAACCACATGGCATAGCCTGAGAAGCCGATGACGATCATGCCCCAGAAAACCGCCCAGTAATCGAACTTTTCCCAATAGGCAAAGCGCCCGAAGTGCGGCTTTGGCCCCAGTCCCAGAAACCAGCGCAGGTGTCCAAACAGGTCCTTTACATCCTTCCAGTTGGCCACCATGGAGTTCGATCCCCAGAAGATGCCCTTTTCCCGATTGACGACACCGCGGGTGAAAACATCTTTCAAGTGGACCATAAACGCCAGCGTCAGCACCACGGCGCACAGCTTGTGAAAGAAGATAATGGCGCCGAAACCGCCCACACCGCTGGCGAACTTCCTTGCCCAGTAGCTCTCGCTGAAGCGCATCGGCAGTCCCGTCGCCGCCAGTCCCAGAAACGTGGTGAACAGCACCGCGTGGAGGTACCGCTGTGCCCGGGTGAAACGCATGAAAAAGCGTTCCTTTTTGTGGCCTTGCAGTCCGCTTCCACCTGTAGCTTGCTCCAAATCAGGCATTCTTTCCTCCTTTTGCCGACCGACTCTTGATTTGGTCGTAACGCGATCGGATCAGCCACAGTATGGTGTGAATCACAAAGAACGTGAGCGTCCCGGCCAGCAGCAGGTTCATGAACAGCCGGATGAAGTAAAGGGCCGGGTTGAGTTTGCGGTTGTGCGCGTTGGCGTGCGGTTGATATTGAACGAAGCTGGCATTGGCGCCCGCATGGCATCGCCCGCAGGTCTTCACCAGGTTTGCCGGGTTAACCGGCGACCGGGGATCGGATGCGGGCAGAACATCGTGCGCTCCATGGCAGTCCCAGCAACGCGCCGTCTCCACATAACCGCCCAGGCTGCCCAGTTGCGAGTGGAACGTATCCCGATACGTGGATAGCTTGTCCTTGTGGCAGGAGCCGCAGATAGGCGTGGACTGCATGCGGAACTCAGATTCCGTCGGCTGCAGGATGGCGTGCGCCGTGTGGCAGTCCGAGCATACCGGCGCCTTCATATTGCCCGCCGCAATGGCCGTTCCATGCACGCCGCCCATGTAGTCCGCGGTGATGCCCGCGTGGCAGGTTCCGCATGTCTTGGGGACGTTTGCCTTGTAGGTGGGGCTTGCAGGATCCTTGTGGCTCAGAATGTTATGCGATCCATGGCAGCTCTGACAGTTGGCCGCCACCAGCAACCCCTCCTTGCTCAGCGCAAACCCGTGGATTGAATCGATATACATCGGGTAGACGTTGGGCAGGCCGTTCTTCTTGGCCATGGCATCGTTGCCGTGGCACGCGCCGCAGGTGCGGGGAACGTTGAGCGGATACACGGCCGAGCGCGGATCGTCCTTGGGGAAGATGGAGTGGGCGTCTCCGTGGCAACTGGTGCACGGATGGTCTGCCTTGTTGGAATGCACGCTTCCCGCCAGCCCGGCAGCCTGGTCGGCGTGGCAGGTCTCGCACTTGACCGGCGTGACCGTATCGGGATGCGGATACTCCTTGATGGTGGTGTGGCATTCTGTGCATTTCAGGCTGCCGTGCAGGCTGGAAGCAAACTTCTGCCCATTCACGCTGACGCTGTGTCCAGCGGCATCCTGCAAGCCCTGATCGGCGTGGCAGGAGAGGCAATCGGTCTGTGCGCGCAATGTGCCGGAACCTGCCGCAAGCAGCAGCGCGGCCAGGATTCCTGCTCTGGTAAAGGCTCTAGCCCGGCGCGCCGGCCGCGCGCTGGAGGTCGCTCTGTTCACTACGGCTCTGATCATCCTGCCGTCTACTTTCTCCAGGAATGAGGATAGACTCCGTCGGTCCTGGCTCACCCTTCGCGGATTTCGCTCCGTCTTTTGCAGAGTTCTTCTCGCGGGGTTTACATCCTTGAGAAGATTCTTCGGGAAAGAAACTCGCAGTGACCTGAATCACAAAGCGCAATGTACCAAACCGGCGTTTTCTTTTCCAGCCTCGAGCGGACCACCTTCAGATAAATTCAGCCGGAGTCCTTGCCTTTGCGGATTTCGCCCTCACTAAGCGATCTATCGCTCAAGGGCAGACACAACTATGCACTCTACGCATCGACGTGATACGAGTCACGTCAATGCGCAGAGTGCGTCTACTGCAACCGGCTGTTCCTTTGTCTTATTCAGCCGGAGGTTGTGTCTCGGATGGCTTGCTTTGAGCATCGCCAGCGGCAGTTGCGGCTTCTGCCTCGGCCACTGACGCGGTGTCCAGCCCGTGTTCATGGCGATAGTGTTCCACCGGCATCTTTCCGTCCCACCACGCCCAGTTCATCGGGTACACGTCGGGATCGAGAAATACCTGGTAGAAGTGCCACACCAGGATGGCCAGCGTGGCCAGAATGGCCTCGTAGAAGTGGATGGCGGTGGCCACGTCCACTACCCAGCGCGCCGCCAGGTCTCCCACCCAGACCTTGGCCCAGATCATGATGCCGGTCACCGCCATCAAGGCTGTGCCCCACACAAGCGCCCAATATTCCGCCTTTTCCGCATAGCTGAAGCGGCCGTACTGCGGCTTTCTGCTGCTCATGCCCAGGTAATACAGCATCGTTCCCCAGGCATCGAAGGCGTCCTTCGGTCCGGGCGCCAGGTCGCAGATCAAACGACGGCCCTCGCGCGTAATGGCCAGGTAGAACACGTGATAAAAGCCCGCGCCGATCAGCACCACGCCCGCCACGCGATGGATGATGCCGCGCCATTTCTCGCCCATGCCCAGCACTTCGGCAAACCACGAATCCGGGAACTTGAGCGCAAAGCCGGTGATGACCAGGATGATGAAGCTGGCCAGCAGAATCAGGTGCTGCCAGCGCTGGTTGGTGGTCATGCGAACCATCATGGGATTCTGCATCCTGCGCCGCGCCACTGCCTTGCTGCGCCAGATGATGGCGTTGTGCAGGAACATGGCTCCAATCACCAGCAGAATCAAAATTACGTAAATCAGCCGCACCCACCGCACCGCGATCGATCCGATATCCCTGGGATGGGTGCCGTCTTCGGCATGCACCTGGGTCTGGGTGAACTTTTGCGTCACTCCCTTGTGGCATTGGCCGCAGGTGGCGTCCAGGTTGGCGCGATTGATGGTCGACTTGGGATCGCTCGAAGGCAGAATGTCATGCACGCCGTGGCAACTTGAGCAGTTGGCCGCAACCACCGAACCGCCTTCCGCGGCCAGCCCGTGATAGCTGTCAAAGTAAGAAGTTACCCGGTTGCCCGGGACGCCAAACTCCTGTGAAAGCCGCACGCCCTCGTGGCAGCGGCCGCAGGTATCGCGGGAAAGGTTCTGTCCCGAGGCCGGCGAGTTGGGGTCGGAGTGGGATTTGATCGAATGGATTCCGTGGCAGTCCGTGCACACCGGGGCCATCTGGTTGCCCCGCGCAATCGCCTGCCCGTGAATGCTCTTCATGAACGTGTTATCGATGTCCGTGTGACACTTGCCGCAGGTGGCCGGAACATTGAACTTGTAGATCGGCGATTTCTGGTTGTTGGCGGGAAGAATCTCGTGCGAGCCGTGGCAATCGGTGCACACCGCGGCCTTGGTCGATCCCTTCTCCGTGGCGCGTCCATGCACGCTTTCCTGGTAGGAGATGAATGGCTGCGCGCTTTCGCCGTTCGACTCCATCAAGAACTTCTGCCCATGGCAGCGGCCGCAAGTGTAAGGAATATTGGCGTGATTGACCGGCGACTTGGGGTCGTCCGCGGCCATGATTTCGTGTACGCCTCCGTGACAGTCTTCGCAGCCCGCCGCCGGCGTGCCGGAACTGGTGATCTTCGCGTGGGTGCTGAGCTCGTAAGCATTGTGAGCATCCGCATGGCATTGCCCGCAGGTGACCCTCTTCGGCGTGGTCGTGTGTACCGCTTCCTTCACGTCCATGTGGCAATCCACGCAACTGAACAGGCTTCCGTGGATGGAATGTTTCAGCTTGCCTTCATCCACGTACAGGCTGATCTTCTTGCCTCCGGAATCTGTCGTCATGGTCGCGTCGGAGTGGCAGGCCAGGCAATCTTCATTCTTTGGCTTCTGCGCGGCGTGGGCTGCACAGGTCCAGGCAAGCAGGGATAAGGCGACAGAGTGGAGGAGGATTTTACCGGCGGTTTTCACACCACCGAGGAGATTCCACGCCGCGAAATCCCGCTGTGACTGGAATCACAGCGAACAATCCGATCGAATCCGGTCAAGACTTGCGCCTTGATGAACATGCCGCAAGAGCCATGAATGCTTCAGATAGCTTTCTCGCCCGCCGATCGTGCCGAAAGCACCGGCTGGTGTGCCAAAGTGATACAGGTCACATGCCAAATGAGCCCCAATCAAGCACAATAACCCCGCTGCTTGAGGACAAATTCAATGGGCACTGTTGCGCTATCCGAGACGAAAACCATGCTTACTCTCCCTGGCGATGCGGTGCGCCAGATTCTCTGGCGGTATGCCGATCGCTACGATTTGCAGATGCTCGCGCAGTCGGCGCGGGCCGTGGCGCGGGGAACCGTGGCGCGCCTGGTGGCGGCCGGGGAGCGCAACACCCACGAGTGGACCCCTGCCAAGGCCGAGATGCTCGAGGCCTTCGACCGCTCCGGCATCACCGCGGCTTTCATGGAGCCGGAAGAAGGCGGCTTTATCGCCGGGCCCAAGAACCTGGCGCTGGCGCTGGCGGCCTTTGAGCTGGCCTGGGTTGACGGCGGAGCGGCCACGGCAAGCCTGGCCAGCTTTCTTGCTCTCTCGCCCATCCACGAGCGCGGCACGCAAGAGCAGGTCACGCACTACAAGACGCTGGCCGCCCCGCCGCAGCCGGGCGAGGACCGCATCCCCTGGCGCGGAGCTTTTGCCCTGACCGAGCCCATCCCTTACGTCGGCGTCGATACCGGCATGTTGAGCGGCAAAATCAGCGTGGCCGAGTGGAAGGACGGCGAAGAACCCTGGCTTCAGGTGGACAAGCGCGGCCGTTTCATCACCAACATCGCCTTTGCCAACTTCGTCACCGCCGCGGTGGGCTCCATTGACCCGCGCATCAAGGGCAGTTGCGTCATCATTCTGGAAGAGGGCGACGAAGGCTCCTTCGACCGCGGAACCCCAACCAAGAAGCTGGTTCACCAGCTTTCGTCCACCGGCGATCCCATCTTCAATCTGAAAGTGCCGGCCAGCCGCATCGTGGGCGGATACACAGTCAAAGACGGCGTCATCGTCCCCAACTTCAGCCACGGCGAGATCATAGAAGCCGTCTTCCGCCGCACCCGCGTGCCCGTTGGCCTGATGACCGCGGCCAAGCTGCTCTCCGCGGTCGAGCCGGTCATCCGCTATCAGCGTGAGCGCTTCCGCGGCGCCGAGGGCGCCAAGCCCGGTTCGGTTCGCTATGAGCAGGGCATCCAGCAACGCCAGGACGCGTTGCACCGCCTGGTGGATGTGTGGGCCACAGGCGAAGCCGCCACCTCGCTGGGCTTTGCCGCCGCGCGCCTCTTCGACACCATCGACCCGGTGGAAAAACGCAAGACTGCACTCCTCAAAGAGCAGGGCATCCAGGGTGGCCGTGCAGAGATGAAGGCGCTCAGGGAAAGCGAACAGCGCGCCATCGAGCTGCTGACGCTCACTCCCGCCGATCCCCGCCGCGCCGAGCTGGAGGCTGATCCGCTGGTCGACTATGTCCTCAAGGACGCCGAGGCCAACGTCATCTGTCCCGCCACCAAGCTCTGGAATACCGGACACGGCGCCAACATGATGCGCGAAGCCGTCAGCCTGATGGGCGGCTACGGCATCACTGAGGACTGCCCCGGCTTCCTCGCCAACAAGTGGATGGATGCGCAGCTTGAGGCCACTTACGAAGGCCCCGAGGCCGTGCAGCGCCGCCAGTTGACCGTCACCATGACCTCGGAAGTCTTCCTTGCCGAGTTCCGTGCGTGGTTGAGGGAGATGCGCCAGATCGCCTCCACGCGCCCCGGAACCGGCGCCTGCACCCTGGCCTCCGCCATGCAGCTCTGGCTCTGGACCCTCAACTATCTCCAGAAGACCACCGACCCCGACGGCAACAAGCTCTTCCACGGCCAGCGCCAGGGCGTCACGTTCACGCTCGCCGACGCGCTCTGCTGGATCCTCGCCTCGCGCTGCCAGATCCTCGATGTCCTCGAACTCGAAGCCCGCGGGCCCGACGATCCCGTAGCCGCCGAAGGACTCGAAGGCACCGTCCAGTTCCTCTCCGACCTCTGTCACACCCAGGCCGCGCAGGCCGCCGGCGAAGTCTCCCGCCTCTGCGCTGAACTCGTCTTCGGCTACAACCAGCACCCGTCCTGGCAGGAAGAAACACATCGCAACTGCTTCCTCGCCAGTGAACTCGAAGCCTACGAAGAGACCATGCCAGGCATCACCGCCTTTGCGGTCGACGTGATTGCCACCGACGGCAGCCATCCCGCCAAGGCCGGTCCCTGCGCCGATTGCTCCGGCTCCCGTGAATTTCTCCGCCTCCAGAACAAGCTCACTACCTGCCTGAGCGGCTCACGCCTCGCCAAAGACCGCGCCGCCGACACTGTCAGCAAGGTCATGATCCCCGCAGCCCTCGACTACCCCACGGCAGGCCAAGCATGAACATAACCACCAAAATCGGCCACCGCGTCTTTGCGATTGTTCCTATCGCAGGGGTCGGAAGAAAAAAGCTGGGGTGCCCCATGCGATTTTTTCTATCGCAAGGGCGGGAAGCAGAAAAGCCAGTGCGAGCCTCCCGCGAGCGTCTGCCCCAGCGCAGGTGGCCAGCATGAGCGTGAGCCCTGCCGCCGCCGAATCATCGGGGACCAGCGTCTATCGCGAAACGATGGACGTCGACATCGCCTGCGCCGGCTTCGGCCCCGCCATGGGGGGCTTTCTCACCACCCTCACCCGCGCCTGGACAGAACACCCCGAAGATCCCACCTTCGAGAGCCGCGTCGCCCCCGGAACCCCTTTGCGCGTCCTCTGCTACGAGCGCGCCGACGATCTGGCCGCCGGCGTCAGCGGTGTCGTCACGCGCGCCAGGGGCCTCCGCGCCAGCTTTCCTTCATCCAGCCTCGCCGAAATCCCCATGGTCACCGAGGTCAAGCACGAGCGCGTGCTTTACCTGCTCGATCCCATCGGCGCCAGCCGCCGGTCCGGCCTGGTTCGCTTCGCCGATCGCATCCTGCGCCTTGTATCCCCGCTCTTCCGCCTCAAAGACCACTCCTTCGCCCTCCCCTGGACCCCGTCCTTCCTGAAGAAGGAGGGCGGACTGCTTTTCTCCATCGGCCAGTTCAACCAGTGGGTCGGATCGCAACTGGCCGCAACCGGCCTCGTCCAGATCTGGGTTGGCTCGCCCATCGATTCACCCCTTTTCGGCAAGACGGCCACCGGCACGGCGGTTCGCGGCATTCGCCTCACCGACCAGGGCGTCAACCGCGAGGGCCATCCCGCCTCCGGCTTCATGGCCGGCATGGACCTCCACGCCCAGCTCACCGTCATCGGCGACGGCCCCGTCGGCGCGGTCGGCCAGGCCCTCGACCGCAAACTCGGCATGCCCGACGGCCACGTCCGCCACGAGTGGGCCCTGGGCATGAAAATGGTCATCGAGCTCCCCGAGAATCCCTCCCCCGGCGCCCCGGTTCTTGAACCCGGCACCGTCTGGCACACCTTCGGGTTTCCCGAGCCGGAGATCTTCGGCTTTCTCTACGTCCACCGCGACCGCCTGGTCACCGCCGGTATCTTCGTCCCCTCCTGGATGAGCAATCCC
>Ga0302319_10013365_pt1 | contig 15397 bp, 9 predicted proteins | sample Bog_T0_2_FD_203319 | JGI IMG/M metagenome (GOLD analysis project Ga0302319, IMG submission 203319) | Peat permafrost microbial communities from Stordalen Mire near Abisko, Sweden - Bog_T0_2 | ecosystem: Environmental > Terrestrial > Soil > Wetlands > Peat | place: Sweden: Abisko, Stordalen Mire... | reverse complement strand
GCAACAGCACGCTCAGCCACAACAACAGCAGCACGCTCAACCGCAAGCGCAGCAACACGCTCAACCGCAAGCGCAGCAACACGCTCAGCCACAGCAGCAACAGCACGCTCAGCTGCAGGCGCAGCAGCATGCTCAGCCGCAGGCCCAACAGCACGCTCAGCCACAACAACAGCAGCACGCTCAGCCGCAGGCGCAGCAACATGCTCAGCCGCAAGAACGACAGCAGCATGCCCAGCCACAGCAACAACAGCACGCTCAGCCGCAGGCGCAGCAACATGCTCAGCCGCAAGAACGGCAGCAGCATGCCCAGCCACAGCAGCAACAGCACGCTCAGCAACAGGCGCAGCAGCATCCTCATGTACAACAACGGCCCGCGCCTGAAGAGAAGAAGAAGTAGTAGTTACGCAGTCTATTTGACGGGCCTCATGGGGGTACCGTCCCACTAACCGAATCTTTCAGCTCCGGATATATGAAATCTGAGTGGATCACGCTCAAGTACTTGACACCGGCTAGATGAAAGGGGTAAATTAGCACTCGTCTGGCAGGAGTGCTAATAATCTTTTGCGAATCTAGCGCTGCCAACATTAGTGAGGCGCGGCAACCGCCGCAATAAGTTCTTCTCAATCCCGAAAGGAGTTCCGAGAATGGCCGTAAAGCAGGCAATTACCACTAAGCTTACACCATTGCATGACCGTATCGTCGTTAGCCGTATCGCTGAGGCGGAGACGTCTCGTGGCGGCATCATCATTCCTGACACCGCGAAAGATAAGCCGCAGGAAGGCGAAGTAATCGCCGTCGGCAAGGGCAAGTCCAACGATGAAGGCAAGGTGTTCCCCTTGGCAGTGAAGGCGGGCGACCGCATCCTGTTCGGCAAGTATGCAGGCACGGAAATCAAGATCGACGGCGAAGAGCTGCTGATCATGCGCGAAGAAGAAGTTCTCGGCATTCTCGAGAAGTAGTCTCCCGGCGGCCTTTGCCGCCATTTGAATTTTGATCCATCAGCCGCACAGACCTGCGCGCTGAGGTATTCAGTACTTTCGAAGGAGCTTTTAACCATGGCAAAACAGATTGTTCACGGTGAGGATTCCCGTCAGGCGATTCTCCGCGGCGTAAATACCCTGGCAGACGTAGTCAAGGTCACGCTCGGACCGAAGGGTCGCAACGTCGTTATTGAGAAGAAGTTTGGTTCGCCGCTCATTACCAAAGATGGCGTGACCGTGGCGAAGGAAGTTGAGCTGAAAGACTCGCTCGAGAACATGGGCGCTCAGATGGTGAAGGAAGTCGCCAGCAAGACCAGCGACATCGCCGGAGACGGCACCACGACCGCGACCGTTCTGGCCCAGTCGATCTTCCGCGAGGGCGTCAAGACCGTCGCTGCCGGTGCCAATCCAATGGCGCTGAAGCGTGGCATCGAGAAGGCCATCGTCGCTGTCAACGGCTCGGTGGACAAAGAAGGCGTACGCATCCCGGGCGCGCTCGACAAGCTGAGCAAGCCAGTGGACCGCGAAGAGTTGATTGCCCAGGTGGGTACCATCTCCGCCAACAATGACGAGACCATCGGCCACATCATCGCGGAAGCGATGAAGAAGGTTGGCAAGGATGGCGTCATCACCGTGGAAGAAGCCAAGACCATGGAAACCCAGTTGGAAGTGGTCGAGGGCATGCAGTTCGACCGCGGCTACCTGTCGCCTTACTTCGTGACCGACGCAGAGCGCATGGAAGCGGTTCTGGAGAACGCCGTCATCCTGATCCACGAAAAGAAAATCAGCAGCATGAAGGATCTTCTGCCGCTGCTCGAGCAGGTTGCCAAGAGCGGCCGTCCGCTCGTCATCATCGCCGAAGACATCGATGGTGAGGCGCTGGCCACCCTGGTGGTCAACAAGCTGCGTGGCACGCTGAACGTAGCCGCCGTCAAGGCCCCTGGCTTTGGCGATCGCCGCAAGGCTATGCTGCAGGACATCGCGACTCTGACCGGCGGCAAGGCTATCACGGAAGACCTTGGCCTGAAGCTGGAAAACCTTACGATTGCCGATCTTGGCCAAGCCAAGAAGGTCACCATCGACAAGGACAACACGACCATCGTCGAAGGTGCAGGCAAGCCTGAGGACATTTCCGGTCGCGTAAAGGAAATTCGCGCCCAGATCGAAAAGACCACCAGCGACTATGACCGCGAGAAACTCCAGGAACGCCTGGCGAAGCTCGTGGGCGGCGTTGCGGTGATTAAGGTCGGCGCAGCCACCGAGACCGAAATGAAGGAAAAGAAAGCTCGCGTGGAAGATGCCATGCATGCAACCCGCGCCGCAGTCGAAGAAGGTATCGTCCCGGGCGGCGGCGTTGCACTAATCCGCTGCATTCCCGCGGTAGATGCCCTGAAGCTGCACGGTGACGAGCAGATCGGCGCCAACATCGTGAAGCGCGCCTTGGAAGAGCCACTACGCCAGATCGTCGCCAATGCTGGCGAAGAGGGTGCAGTCATCATCGGCAAGATCCGCGACAACAAAGACATGTCTTACGGCTACAACGCCCAGACCGGTGAATTTGTTGACTTGGTGAAGGCCGGCGTCATCGACCCGACCAAGGTAACCCGCACAGCCCTGCAGAACGCAGGTTCGATTGCGGCCCTGATGCTAACCACCGAAGCCCTGATCGCGGAGATTCCGGAACCTAAGTCGGAAGCTCCCATGCCTCACGGCGGCGGCGGTATGAGCGGCATGTACTAAACTCCTGCAGACTCGGATACAGCCTTGCGCGAGAGCGCAGGGCCAATCTGCCAACAAGGCTCTCGCAGTTGCGGGGGCTTTGTTGCGTCAGGAGCGGACACTGGCAACGTTCACTCAATTCAGATAACATTCCCAAGACAAGGAGAATTCCATGAAGAAGATGTTCGCGTTCGTGATTCTAGGCATCCTCTGCGCGATTCCCGCGATGGCCGCTACAACCGTGACTGGGGTGGTCACCGACGACATGTGCGGCAGAAAGCACATGATGGCCGGTAAGACGGACGCCGAGTGTACCCGCGCTTGCGTAAAGGCAGGCGCAAAGTTTGCCATCGCCGCCGACGGAAAGGTTTATATTCTCGCGGGCAAGACCTCTGAGGTAGACGCGCTGGCAGGCAAGAAAGCTACTGTCATCGGCGAGCTCAAGGGCAACACGCTGACCGTCAGTTCGATCGCCGCAGCAAAGTAGTTCAAGAACCCGGTTTTATTGCCGATAACATAAGCGTGACGAGAGCCGGCGCGCTGTTTCGCGGCGATAAATCGTTGGAATTTCGCCACTCGTTACTTGACACTCCAGCGTGGCTCCGTTATCGTAAATGGAACTCGAACATGCGAATTACCAACACATCCCGGATAACAACAACAGGCACAATTACCTGCCTGGAGTCGGGCGCATGTGAGTTCCGCGAAGAGATCAGATAAGACAAACTGATTCGCACCCTTCAAGAACCCATCGTCCGGCAGACGATGGGTTCTTTGTTTTGCGCAATATTATTTAGGAGCCAGTAATGATTGTCATGAAATTTGGCGGCAGCTCGGTACAGGACGCCACCGCCATCAGGCGGGTAGCCTTGATCGTAGCGTCGCGACTCGCAGAACAGCCGCTAGTGGTGGTAAGCGCCATGGGTGGCGTGACCGATGGATTGGAGCAAGTTGCCGATGCTGCGGAACGCGGCGAATCGGGCCGCGCCCTTGAAATGTTGGAGGGCATCCGCAAAAGGCATATTCTGGCCTCCGTTGAAATGCTGAACGCCGCGGAAGCTGCCGTATTTACGCTAAAGCTGGACGCACGTCTTGCCGAAGCGACCGCCTTGGTAGCAGAGATCGTAGCGCAAGAGTCAGCCACCGCCGCGCAACGCTCCCACATGCTCACTTTTGGCGAAGTGCTTTCAAGCGAGTTGGTGGCGGCGGCCTTCAATGCGCTCGGAGTTCCTTCGGCGCACACCGACGCGCGAGAACTGATCGTCACCAATGCCCGGCATCCGGTCGCATCGCCCCTGGCTGCGGCGACCCGCGCAAAACTTTCGGAAGCGATCCCCGCACTGCTGGAGCAAAAACTGGTTCCAGTTCTAGGCGGATTCATTGCGTCGAGCGAATCCGGCGAAGTCACGACCCTGGGCCGCGGCGGCTCGGACTATTCCGCTGCCATCATTGGCGCGGCGCTCATGGCCGAGCGCATCGAGATATGGACGGACGTCAGCGGCATTTTGACCACCGACCCGCGCATCTGCCCCAGGGCGCAGCGGATCGCCGAAATCAGCTTCCATGAGGCTACCGAGCTCGCCTGCTTCGGCGCCAAGGTTTTGCACCCCGCGACTTTGCTGCCGGCCATCGAACATGACATTCCCGTCGCCGTGCTCAACTCGCATAAACCCAGCGAAGCCGGCACCATCATCCGCGCCGTCGCTGCACAGGGTCCGTCGTCATTTCGCGCCATCGCCGTCAAGCGCAACATTGCAGTATTCAATGTGCGCGCCCCAAGCCATATTGAATCACTGCGCTTTCTGGACGACTTATTCAGCCTGTTGCGCTGGCATCATTTGCAGAGCGAGATTGTCGCCATCTCTGGAGCTTCCGCCTCCGTTGCGGTGGAAGGAAGCGGCGAGTTGGCAAAGCTCACCGGTGAGTTGGAAGCGCTGGGCGAAGTCGATCTCCAACTGGAAATGGCTATCATCTGCCTGGTCGGAGAGGATATTCGCGGGCGAGTTGGTATAGCCTCAGAGGTGTTTGGCATTCTAGCTGCCGCAGACATTAACATTCGCATGATCGCGCAGGGATCGTCTGAAATCAGCGTGAGCTTCGCCGTGGAAGAAAAGGATGCGGTCAGGGCGGTGCAGCAGTTACATCGCCAGCTCTTTGAGCAGCCGCCAGCCACGCACTCGATCGCTACGCCCGCTGCGCCGCGCAAAATTGCGCAAGCATAACTTTTTCTCGAGGATTGGAGAAACAGATTGTCTACTACTACTGCATTCGATCAGGCTTCCCCCGCGCCGGTTCCCGCGCTGAAGGTTGCCCTTCTGGGGTTTGGCACCGTAGGCAGCGCCGTTGCGCGCATTCTCTGCGATCAGCCTGACGACTCGCCCCTCAAATTGACACAGGTCTTCAATCGCAATGTGGCCAGGAAGAAAGTTGATTGGATCCCCGATGACGTTCGCTGGTCAAGCGATATCGAGCATGTGCTCGCCTCCGATGCGGACATTGTCGTGGAACTGGTTGGCGGCGTGGACCCTGCGCGCGATTGGATTTCCCGGGCTCTCTCTGCGGGAAAGTCCGTGGTGACGGCGAACAAGAAACTGATCGCGCAACATGGACCGCAACTCAGCGATCTGGCGCGCGAACACGGGGGAGCGATTTTCTTTGGAGCCTCAGTCGCTGGCGGCGTTCCGGTAATTGATGCGCTGCAAGAGGGTCTGGCCGGGGATCAACTCTACAAAGTCTGCGGCATCCTGAATGGAACCTGTAACTACATCCTGACCAAGGTTGAGCGCGAGGAAGTTTCCTTCGAAGCAGCGCTCAAGGGAGCACAGGGCGCGGGTTTCGCCGAAGCCGATCCGACCGACGACGTGGATGGCTACGATGCACGCTCAAAGCTCGTGATTCTCTCCCGCATCGGCCTTAAGGCCGTGGTGCAGCCCGAGCAGATTCCATGCACATCCATACGCAGCATTGGCGCGGTTGACTTCACCTACGCGCACGACCTTGGATGCACAATTCGCCAGATCTCGCGCGCCGAGCGCCGCGACGGAAATATCTACGCGTCGGTACAGCCAGCCCTGGTCCCAATTGAATCTCCAATGGCGCACATCACCGGCAGCTTGAATCTTGTTCTATCCAGTGGCAAGTATGGCGGGCAAACCGCATTCAGCGGACACGGCGCGGGTGGACACTCGACAGCGGTGGCCGTGGTCAGCGATCTGCTGGACATTGCCCGCGGACGCTGCGGCTGCAAAACGCGTCAGTACGTGAAAGCCGACGTGCTGCCCGTAAGCGGAAACTTCGCCTCCGAATATTACCTGCGCTTCACGGTACGCGACCGCCCGGGAATCGTCGCCGCGATTGCCAATGTGCTGGCAGCGCACCGGGTCAATATCGATGCCCTGCTGCAGAAACCAGGGTTTCCTAAAGACGCGCTGCCATTTGTAGTCACGCTTGAGGAATGCCCAGCCGAGCAACTCGAAGCGGCCATGCGCGATATTCGAAAACTCGATTTCCTGGTTCAAGCACCGTTGACCATGCCAATTCTCACGAAGGAGCTCTAATGCAACTCCGCTGTTTTGATCCAAAATGTGCCACCAAGTTTGAATTACACGCGCCTGTACTGGCCTGCCCTACCTGCGGAGGACTGCTCGAAGTTGACCTCGATGGCCTATCGGTTGTGGCTTCGGAGATGAAGGAAGTCTGGAGCGAGCGCCGTCGATCACGCGATCCCCGCGACATCAGCGGGGTCTGGCGCTATCGCGAGTTTCTTCCCAACTATCCAGCGAGCGAAATCGTGAGTCTCGGCGAGGGCAACACTCCTCTCGTACGCGGACACAAAACTGCTGCATGGGCCGGAGTCGCCGACCTGCAAATCAAACATCTTGGATGGAATCCTACTGGCTGCTTCAAGGATCTTGGGATGACCGTTGGCATGACCGAAGCGGTGCATACCGGAGCGCAGGTTGTGGCTTGCGCCTCCACCGGGAACACGGCTGCATCGCTCGCCGCCTATGCCGCGCGAGCAGGTCTGACCGGTCGCGTATATCTTCCTGCCGGCCAAGTCTCGCTGAATAAGCTCGCCCAGGCGCTCGACTTCGGCGCAGAGGTTGTCGAAGTTGAAGGCAGTTTCGATGATGCGCTGAACACCCTGCTGGCGAAGACCGGCGAAGGAATCTATTTCCTCAACTCGATCAATCCGTTCCGCATTGAAGGCCAGAAGACGACGATGTTCGAGCTTCTGGATCAGCTCGATTGGAAGGCACCCGACTACCTCGTCGTCCCCGGCGGCAATCTGGGCAATTCCGCTGCATTCGCCAAGGCGTTTGACGAGTTGCTGCACTACGGATTCATCGACAAGGCTCCGCGCATGATCGTGGTACAAGCTGCGGGAGCGAACCCATTCGCCCAGCTTTGGCGCGACGGCGCAGAGGAACTCACCCCGGTAGCGGAGCCAGAGACTATCGCGACCGCGATCCGGATCGGCAATCCGCGCTCGTGGAAGAAGTCGCTGCGTGGAGTGAGAAACACTGGCGGCCAGATACTCGACGTAACGGACGAAGAGATTGCCGAAGCAAAATCCGTGATTGGACGCGATGGCATCGGCTGCGAGCCAGCCTCTGCCGCGACCCTCGCCGGACTGCGTAAGCTACGCGCAAGCAACGTGATTCCGGAGGATGCGAGCGTGGTCGCAATCCTCACCGGCCACGTTTTGAAGGATACAAACTTCATCATCCGCACTCATCAGCGGGAGGAAGCACATGCGCACTAATGAAGATGAAATTGTCATCCGCGTCCCTGGTTCCATTGCCAATCTGGGACCTGGCTTTGACACCCTCGCCGTTGCGGTTCAACTTTATCTCACGCTGCGAGTACGCCTGCTGCCGGGTGACGGCGAGTTGCACTTTGAATTCGTGAACCAGCGGCTCGATGGCGAGAACTACATTGAACGCTCACTTCGATTCATCGCCGCGCGCCACGGTTTCCCGATTCCATCGCTCGACGTGAAGGTGGAAAGCGACATTCCCATGAAGGGTGGATTGGGCAGCAGCGCCGCCGCCACCGTGGCTGGTCTGCGACTGTTTGAAGCTCTAGCGGGCGCGCTCGATGAGCAGGAACTGCTAACCACGGCTTGCGAGCTGGAGGGACATCCGGACAACATTGCAGCAGCCTTGCTGGGCGGACTTACCGTGAGCTGCGAGGTTCCGGGCGCACTGCGCGTGCTGCGCGCAACGTGGCCGGAGTCATTGGCGATTGTGGTTGTAACGCCGGAGCAACATCTGGCTACCAAGGCATCGCGTGCCGTGCTGCCGGATATGATCTCGCGCGCCGACGCAATCTTCAATGTTCAGCGCGTCGCATTTCTGTTGGAAGCACTGCGTCTGGCCGACTTCGCGATGCTGCGCGAGGCACTCGAAGACCGTCTGCATCAGCCCTACCGCGCCTCGATTGTTCCAGGGCTGAAAGAGGCGCTCGAACTGCGTCATCCCAGCCTGCTGGGAGTCTGCCTCAGCGGCGCCGGACCTTCCGTGGTGGCGATGGCACAGTACGATCTCGACGAAGTAAGCGAACTTCTGGCAGAGATTTACACTCGTAAATCCATTCCATTTCGCATCCAGACCTTGCTGGTGCATCCAACCAATGGAAAGGCGGAGGCGGCTGGATTGCACGCACGTAGTTGTTGCGTGGAATCCAGCGGCTGGAAAGCGTAGGGAGAAGAACCAGGAACAACCCCATCTGCAAAGAAAGATCATTGCAGAGTTGGAGGGCGTTGCTTCCCACCTTGTCCGCACAACAACAGCGCGGCAAAGGTCGGGCACCCATAGTTTTTGTACTCCCGGCTTTTGGACCGCACCACGCAGTCCATCACTCCCAAATAACAAGGACGGCCCGAGAGCCGTCCTTCTTATTTGCACATATCTACGACAGGTCAGGCGCTGATAGCTTTCGCTACGCTCAGGTATGCATTGACGTAGCCTGCGGTGGTGCGGCCCTCGGAGATGGCCCACACCACTAGCGACTGTCCGCGCCGCATATCTCCCGCGGCAAAGACGCCCTCTACCGAGGTCATGCGGTGCTCATCGGTGGCTACGTTGCCGCGCCCGTCGAGAGCAACGCCGAGTTGCTCCAGCATTCCCCCGCGCACCGGGCCAGTGAAACCCATCGCCAGCAGCACAAGGTCAGCTTCGATCATCGTCTCCGTGCCGGGAACCGGCTCGAACGTCGGCGGCGGACCAACTTGCACCGCTTGCAGACGCGCTACGTTTCCATCGGCATCGCCCTCGAAATGCAGAGTATTCAAACTCCACTCGCGGGTTCCGCCCTCTTCGTGCGCGCTCTCGGTACGAAGTTGCAGCGGCCACAACGGCCACGGCGTCCGCTCCGAGCGCGTCTCCGGAGGCTTGGGCATGATTTCAAACTGCCGGACGCTAGCCGCTCCCTGGCGCAAACTGGTGCCCAGGCAATCCGCTCCCGTGTCGCCGCCGCCGATGATGATTACCTTCTTTCCGGTGGCAAGAATTGTGGATTCTGGAGGCACCGTATCGCCCAGCACGCGCTTGGTCTGCTGCGGAAGAAATTCCATGGCGAAGTGTATGCCCTTCAATTCGCGCCCCGGGACCTTGAGGTCGCGCGGCCCCTCCGAACCGCCTGCCAGGATGATGGCGTCGAAGTCTTTGCGCAACTGCGCAACGTCCACGTTTACGCCTACATGCGCATTGGTCACAAACTTCACGCCTTCGGCTTCCATCTGCGCGAGCCGCCGGTCGATCACGTGTTTTTCAAGCTTGAAATTTGGAATTCCGTAGCGCAGCAGGCCACCGATGCGGTCCGCTTTTTCATACACTGTTACGTCGTGCCCGGCGCGACATAACTGTTGCGCAGCGGCCAAGCCTGCCGGACCTGAGCCGATCACGGCGACCTTCTTGCCGCTCTTTTCCAGCGCGGGCTCGGGAAGAATCCATCCCTCTTCCCATCCCCTTTCGACAATGGTCTTTTCAATCTGCTTGATGGTGACGGGAGGCTGGTTGATTCCAAGTACGCACGCGGCCTCGCATGGAGCGGGACAGATGCGTCCGGTGAACTCCGGGAAATTATTGGTGGAATGCAAACGCCGCACCGCCTCCTCCCAGCGCCCGTGATAGACGAAATCGTTCCAGTCCGGAATGTGGTTGTTGACCGGACATCCACTGTGGCAGAAGGGCACGCCGCATTCCATGCAGCGAGCGCCCTGCTGCTGCAGGCTGGCGCGCGGAAACTCCTCGTAAATCTCGAACCAGTCCTTGACGCGTACTTCCGCCGCCCGCCGGACTGGCAGCGCTCTTTCAAATTCCATGAACCCCGTTGGCTTACCCACGCTGCACCTCCACGGCTACGGCTGCTGCCACCTCGCGCGCACCGCTGTATTGTTTTGCCCTGCGTTCCGCGCCCATGACACGCTTCAACTCGTGTGGGTACACCTTCACAAAGTGGGATAAAACTTCCGTCCAGTTGGCCAGAATTCTCTTCGCTTGCGGACTCCCCGTGCGCCGCGCATGTTCCTCGACGAGAGTGGTAAGAATGCGCACATCCGATGCTCCCATCAACGGCTCCAGATCGACCGATGCGAGATTGCAGCTCTTGTCATGGAAATCGCCGGCCTCGTCATAAACATAAGCGATACCGCCGCTCATGCCGGCGGCAAAGTTCCTGCCGCATTTGCCGAGCACAACTACTACGCCGCCGGTCATGTATTCGCAGCCGTGGTCGCCAACGCCCTCGACAACGGCCGTGGCGCCCGAGTTACGCACCGCAAAGCGTTCGCCTGCGATGCCGCTGAAGTACACCTCGCCGCTGGTGGCGCCGTACAGGACTACGTTGCCGACGATGATGTTTTCTTCGGGACGGAAGCGCGAATCGCGCGGAGGAAACACGACGATTCGTCCACCGGAGAGCCCCTTGCCCACATAATCGTTGGCGTCTCCCTCCAAGGTCATTGAAATTCCCTTGGCCAGGAATGCGCCGAAGCTCTGCCCAGCGGAACCGTTGAATCGCAATCGAATGGTTTCGTCCGGCAGGCCTTCGGCTCCAAAGCGGCGCGCAACTTCGCCGCTCAGCATGGTGCCTACCGTGCGATGCACATTGCGAATTTTGAAGAACGCTTCGACCGGCTTCCTTTCGTCCAGGGCAGGCTTTACCGCGGTCAACAATTCGTGATCGAGCGCCGTTTCCAGTCCGTGATCCTGCTTGTGAATGCAGTGGCGCGCGACGCGGGTGGGCAGTGCCGGTGAATACAGAATGGTCGAGAGGTCGATCCCCTTCGCCTTCCAGTGATCGCTGGCAAGCCGCGCTTCCAACCGGTCCACGCGTCCCACCATCTCGTCAAACTTACGGAAGCCAAGCCGCGCCATGTGTTCGCGCACCTGCTCGGCGAGGAAGAAGAAGAAGTTGATGACGTGCTCGGGCTGTCCTGCGAATCGCGCACGCAGCACCGGATCCTGCGTTGCGATACCAACAGGACAGGTGTTGAGATGACATTTCCGCATCATGATGCAACCCATCGCGACCAGCGGGGTGGTGGCAAAACCAAACTCCTCCGCACCCAGCAGAGCCGCAATCACCACGTCGCGTCCGGTCTGCAGTTTGCCGTCGGTCTGCACGCGAATCCTGCTGCGCAGATCGTTCAACAACAGCACCTGCTGCGTCTCCGCCAGTCCCAGCTCCCAGGGAATCCCCGCGTGCTTGATGGAACTGAGTGGCGATGCGCCGGTGCCACCGCTATCGCCGCTGATCAGGACGACATCCGCGTGCGCTTTGGCAACGCCCGCAGCGACCGTACCTACGCCTACCTCGGCGACCAGCTTCACGCTGATGCGAGCCGCGGGATTCACGTTCTTCAGGTCGTAGATCAGTTGTGCGAGATCTTCGATCGAGTAGATGTCGTGGTGCGGCGGAGGCGAAATCAGAATGACGCCCGGTATAGAGTGGCGCAGCTTCGCGATGACCTCATCGACCTTGTGCCCTGGCAACTGTCCACCCTCGCCAGGCTTCGCTCCCTGCGCCATCTTGATTTGCAGTTCATCCGCATTCACCAGGTAGTGCGCGGTAACGCCAAAGCGCGCCGATGCCACCTGCTTCACTGAACTGCGCCGCAGATCGCCAGACGCGTCCGGCTTGAAGCGCGATGCGTCCTCGCCGCCTTCGCCGGTATTGCTGCGGCCTCCGATGCGGTTCATCGCAATTGCAAGAGTCTCATGCGCCTCTTTGCTGATGGAGCCGTATGACATTGCGCCGGTCGCAAAGCGCTTCACGATCTCCTTCGCCGATTCGACTTCCTCGAGCGGCACCGGAGTTTTTGCTTCCTTCAATTGCAGCAGCCCGCGCAGCGTGCAGAGTTGCTTGTTCCTGTTGTCGATCAGGTCCGTATATTCCTTGAATTTCTCCGCGCTGCCCTGCCGCACCGCATGTTGCAAGGTGCTGATCGTCTGCGGATTCAACAGGTGATACTCACCGTCGACGCGATGGCGGTAGGCGCCGCCCACTCCCAGTTCCAGCTCCGATGCAGTTTGCGGACGGAACCCATACTCGTGACGCAGAACCGATTCGTGCGCGATCACCTCCAGGCCGACGCCCTCGATGCGAGAGACGGTGCCGGAGAAATATTCGCGAACCAGTTCGCGGCTAAGGCCAATGGCCTCAAAGACCTGCGCGCCGCGATAGCTCTGCAAGGTGGAAATTCCCATCTTCGAGAAAGTCTTCAGCAATCCTTTGTCGATGGCCTTGATGAAGTTGTATGCCGCCTTTTCCGCCGTGATTTCGGGGGGAAGAAGGCCGCGCTGCACCATGTCTTCCAGCGTTTCAATCGCAAGATAAGGATTCACTGCGCTGGCGCCATAGCCGATCAGCAGCGCGAAATGCATCACCTCGCGAGGCTCGCCGCTTTCCACAATCAGCGCGATCTTGGTACGCGATCCCTCTTTCACCAGATGGTTGTGGACTGCAGCGAGGGCCAGCAGGGAGGGAATCGGCGCGTATTCCTTATCTACTCCACGGTCTGAAAGAATCAACAGCGTGTAACCGGACTCGACGGCGAGCGAGGCGCGGCGGCACAGGCTATCCAGCCCGCGCCTGAGTCCCTGCCCGTCCTCTTCAACGCGGAAAGCGGCCGACAGCGTGGTCGCCAGCAGATCGCCACTGGAAACGCGACGCAGCTTTTCCAGGTCGCGATTCGTCAGCACCGGTTGCGGCAGTTTGAGCGTGTGGCAGTTCAGCGGACCTTCATCGAGAATGTTCCGCTCGGTTCCGATGTAGCTGGTCAGCGACATCAGGATGTCTTCGCGAATGGGATCGATCGGCGGGTTGGTTACCTGTGCGAAGAGTTGCTTGAAGTAGTTGAACAGAAGCTGCGGCTGGTCGGAAAGACAAGCCAGCGGCGTGTCGCAGCCCATCGAGCCGGTCGGCTCCTGGCCATCGCGGGCCATTGGCTCCATGATCATCTTGATGTCTTCTTCGGTATAACCGAAGACACGCTGGCGCGCGATGATCGTTTCATGACTCTGGCCATGCAGGCGCGTCGGCTCGGGCAGATGTTCAAGGGTGATCTGGTTCTGCTTGATCCACTCGGCGTAAGGCTGGCGGGCCGCAAGTTGGGTCTTGATCTCGTCATCGCTGACGATGCGCCCAGCAACCGTATCGACCAGGAACATCCGGCCCGGTTGCAAACGGCCCTTGTACTTCACGCGCTCGGGCGAAAACTCAAGCACTCCGGCTTCGGATGCAAGCACCACTAGATCGTCGGTGGTCACAACGTAACGGCCGGGGCGCAGACCGTTGCGATCCAGTGTCGCTCCGATTACGCGGCCATCGGTAAAGGCCATCGAAGCGGGACCATCCCAAGGCTCCATCAGCGAGGCATGATACTCGTAGAATGCGCGTTTTGCAGGGTCCATGTGCGGGTTACGCGACCACGCTTCGGGGATCAGCATGGCCATCACATGCGGCAACTCGCGTCCAGAGTGCAGCAGCAGTTCGACGGCATTGTCCAGCGAGGCGGAATCGCTGCCGCCGGGAGTAATGACCGGAAAAATCTTCTTGAGGTCTTCGCCAAACAGCGGAGACTCCAACAGGCGCTGGCGCGCATTCATCCAGATCACGTTGCCTTTGACCGTGTTAATTTCGCCATTGTGAGCAATGTGACGGTAGGGATGAGAGAGGGGCCAACTTGGGAAAGTGTTCGTAGAGAAGCGCTGGTGGACCAGACAGAGCGCGCTTTTTACCAGTGGATCGCTCAGTTCGGGATAGAACTTGGTGATCTGAGGAGCAAGCAGCAGCCCCTTGTAAACGATGGTGACGCAGGAAAGCGATGGAATGTAGAAATTACTTTTTCCTTCGATCTCGGCGTGCAAGATTTCGTTCTCAATCCGGCGGCGCGCCACGTAGAGCTTTCGCTCGAAGACTTTCTCCTCCAGTGGCTGCGTGGTCTTGAGAAAGATCTGCTCAATGTAGGGCTGCGACCCGCGGGCTACACGACCGATGGCGGTTGCGTCAATTGGCGTGTCGCGCCAGCCCAGCACTTCAAAACCTTCTTCCTGGAGAATCGTCTCGACCACGCCCTCGCACTGCAAGCGCTCACGCTTGCCGACAGGCAGGAAGACCATTCCAACCGCATAGCTGCCGGGCTCTGGAAGATCTATGCCCTGGGCAGCGCATTCGCGTACAAAGAACTCATGCGGAATCTGAATCAGCACTCCCGCTCCGTCGCCTGTCTCGGGATCGCAGCCGCATGCTCCGCGGTGTTCCAGGTGCGTGAGCACCTCGATTCCCTTCTCCACGATGGAGTGGCTCTTCTCGCCGCGAATACTGGCGACGAAACCGAGGCCGCATGCATCATGCTCGTTTGCTGGATCGTAAAGACCCTGGGCTGACGGCAATCCGCTGGCGTGCCGTTTCTGGTGATCCTCGTCTTGCATTTCCAAATCGTCTCGCATTGCTCTCCCGGTGCGGCGCATTCTTCCCGTGGGAAATGTGCGCTGGAACATGAGCCAAAAATACGAAACCCGCCTGATTGAGTTTGGCGGGTGGTTAGTACTCGGGCTGTTTAAGATTGCCTGATTCTATCCCCCGCTGCCGGTGGTAATTCGCTTAGCTACGCACATTGTGCGTGTGCCAAGCGTTGCCGGTGTTGTTAGCGGGGTTGTAGCCATGGGAACCATAATTAATTATTGAGATTACCGTGAAATTTCACGGGAGTCAACGGGAGAGACTATTTTATATGGGGATTTTGCAATATCAAGCAATTCACGCCAAGCACAACAAGTGCGATGATCGGTTTTGCTAACCGAAGAGGTAACTTCCCGTGAACATTATCGCCGATAAGTTGCTGACTTTGATGGCCAAACGAGAATCTCCTCCTACGTCACAGCACATTGTGATAGTATTCAAACAGTATCTCGCGAAGTTGGATGCGCGATTCTGAGTTGACCCCGCCGTGTAACTGCGATTCCATCTCAAAATCTCCTCCCGACAGAAAATTGCAGGATATGTGTTTCCGCGCGCACACATCCGACTCGCGCGCCTAGTATACAGAGAGAAGAAGAAAACCTAAGAATGAGTACATTTCAGGAAATGCCGCTCCAGGCGCAACTGCATCAGGCGCTTGCGGCAAAGAACTTTGTAAACCCTACCCCCGTTCAGATTCAGGCGATTCCACCGGCCCTCGAAGCTAAAGA
>Ga0302319_10013364_pt1 | contig 15397 bp, 9 predicted proteins | sample Bog_T0_2_FD_203319 | JGI IMG/M metagenome (GOLD analysis project Ga0302319, IMG submission 203319) | Peat permafrost microbial communities from Stordalen Mire near Abisko, Sweden - Bog_T0_2 | ecosystem: Environmental > Terrestrial > Soil > Wetlands > Peat | place: Sweden: Abisko, Stordalen Mire... | reverse complement strand
GCCACCACGGTGCCGAAATCCGGGGCCTGGAACTGCAGGCCCTGCACCGGGTTGTAGGGGATGAGGTTCACCTTGGACTCGACGCCCTTGAGCAGGTCCGCGACCGCATGGGCCTGGTCCGAGGAGTCGTTGACCCCCTTGAAAAGGGTGTATTCGAAAGTCACCTGCAGGTCGGTGGCGGCCTGGTAGTCGCGCACGGCCCGCATGAGCTCCTTGAGGGGGTAGCGCCGGTTGATGGGCATGATGCCGGCCCTCAGGCGGTCCTCGGGGGCGTGCAGGCTGATGGCGAGGCGCAGCTTCAGGCCGCTTTCGCGCAGGGCGTCGATGCCCGGCACGACCCCGCAGGTCGAGAGGGTGATCTTGCGCGGCCCCCACTGGCGCCCGGCCGGGCTGAGCAGGGCCGCCATGGCCTCGCGTACGTTGTCCCAGTTGTGCAGCGGCTCGCCCATGCCCATGAGCACGAGGTTGTGGATCTCGGCGCCCTGGTCGGCCTCCATGGCGTTGATCTGGGCGACGATTTCGCCGGGGCTGAGGTTCCGGCCGAAGCCGCTGTCGCCCGTCGCGCAGAAGGTGCAGCCCATGGCGCATCCGACCTGGGTCGAGAGGCAGGCCGTGTTGCGGCCCTCATGGGGCAGGAACACGGATTCGACAAGCTGCCCGTCGGCGCAGCGGAACAGGTATTTGGCGGTGCCATCGCGCTGGCTGCGCTGGACCCGGTGCGTCTCGAGCGTGACGAAGGTGTAATCCGACTCGAGCACCGTGCGCAGGGGCTTGCTCAGGTTGTCCATGCGCCCGAAATCGCTGATGCGCCGCTTGTACACCCATTCAAAGATCTGCCGGGCCCGGAAGGGCTTTTCGCCGAGGCCCTTCAATTCAACAGCAAGGGTATCCAGGGACAGGCCCAGGAGGTCTTTCTTGGCTGCGATGGTGTTGACGGTCGTCATTTTGGTTTTGGCATCCGGAATCAGGCTGGATGGCCGCGCTGGCCATCCCCGCAGGCAGTTTGCCTGAGCTAGAAACTATATCCCATGTTGAAACGCTATGAAAGCCCCCGGCTTTCAGGCCCCTGCCTTTCCCGGATCACGGAACACGGGACTTTGGCATGGAGTTTCGAAAGTGGGTCCAGATTTTTTTCGTGACTGCGGACCCACTTTGGCGCGCGAGGAGGATAATAGGGGCAATGACTGTTCGCGGCAGCGAACCGACAACTGTAGGGGGTGCCGTCATGCTGAAAGCACTTGAAGCGGACGCTGCAGTCGTTCCCCAGGCGCATCAGCGCCGGCACCATCAGCGGGCGGACCTGTGCTTCAAGGTCCGCTTTTTTGTTCTCAAGGACGACGAGGCCCTGACAACGCTGGACCGCATTCAGGACGCGGCCTCAATGGGCGCCAGCCTCGAGGCCGGCGGCGAATCGTGGATGCAGAACGTGTCCGCCGGAGGCTTGGGCCTGTGCGGGCAGCTGCATTCGCTGCGCGGCCACGGCGTGAAGGAAGGCGACTTTCTGAGGATCGAGATACAGCCGCTCCGCGCTGAGGGCAGCGTGCGCTGCCTGGGGCGCGTGGCCTGGGTCGAGGTCAACCACGACGCCGGGCTCTTCCGCGCGGGCGTGTGCTTCGTGGCCGTCAACCCGCAGGACCTCGAGCGTATCCACCTCTAGCGGCCCGCCGCTAGAGCACCGGGCCGGGCCCTCCCGGCCAGCGGCTCAAAGCCCCTTTCTTCAGCAGAATGACCAAGGCGTTCTTGGCGCCGATGCAGGCCAGGCGCAGCGGCTGCCCCTTGGCCAGCAGGGCCGCCGCCAGCGTCGCCAGGGTGCACCCGGTCCCCCGCGTGTTCGGCGTCGGCACCCGCGCGCCCTCGATCCACAGTCCCCGTTCGCCGTCGAGCACGAAGTCGGGCACCTGGCCGCCCTCAAGGTGGCCCCCCTTCAGCAGCACCGCGCCATAGCCCTGGGCCCGCAGCGCGGCCGCGGCCTCCTCCATGCCGGCCGTGTCCCTGGGCGCCGGGCGCCCCAGCAGCAATCCGGCCTCGGCCAGGTTCGGCGTCAGCAGGGCCGTCTTCGAGGCGAGCAGCCCGGCCAGGGCCCCGGCCAGGCCCTCCGCGGCCAGGGCGCCGCCCAGCGTTGCCGCCAGCACCGGATCGAGCACCACCGGCCCGGAAAAGGAAGCCAGGGCGCCGGCCACGGCGCGGGCCTGCTCCAGGCCCGGGAGCATGCCGATCTTCACGGCGCCCACCTCCACGCTGCTGAAGGCCGCCGCGATCTGTTCGCCCAGCAGCCCCGGGTCCACCGCGTCGATACGCCGCACCCCGCCCTGGTCCTGCACGGTCAGGGCCGTGGCCACCGGGCACACCAGCACATTCAGGGCCGCGCCCGCCCGCAAGTCCGCCGCCAGGCCGGCATGCCCGGTCGGGTCCAGACCGCCGATCGCCAGGACCACCGGCGGATGGTTCATCGGACCTCCCTGTCCAGGCCCCCCTGCGGCGCCCCCCTGCCCTGCATCCGTTCCATGCCTGCCTCCTGCGGGTCCGGCCGCCTCCGTGCCGGGGCGGCCGGACCCAGTGTAGCACCGCGCGTTGACGGTGGGCCAGCCCGGGTAGCATACTCATGCTCCCATGGATTCCCAGCCCCCCCTCGTGTCCCCTCCCCGCCTCGCCTGGGTCATCGCCGTCGCGCTGACCGGCCTGCTGCTCGCCATCTTTCTGGGCCTGCCGCGCGGCGACGGCTTCACCCCCGGCCACCGCACCCTGCTCAGCCACATCGCCGTGTACGACCCCTCGACCGGGGGCGTCGAGCAGGACCGCGACCTGCTGTGGCAGGACGGCCGCATCGCGGCGGTCGCGCCCGGCGGCAGCCTCGACGCCGCCGGGGGGCTCGGCCTGGACTGCCGCGGCTTCTGCGCCATGCCGGCCCTGGCCGACGCCGCCGTCTTCCTCAGCCTGGAGGGCCGCTACCCCGGGGACAGCGTGCCCGCCGGCCCCGAGCAGAGCCTGCGCCTGCAGGCCGCCAGCGGCATGGGCGGGGTGCTGGACCTGAACGCGTCGCGCGCCTTCATGCACCTGGCCCGCGCCCTGGACGGGGTCCTGCCGCGGGTGCGCTTCGCCGGGGCGCTGTTCACCGCGCCCGGCGGCTGGAGGGCGCTGGGGCAGGCGCCCTGGGACAGCCACATCGTGGAGGTCCAGGAGGAGGACGACCTCTACGCCCCGTGGAGCCGGGCCCTGCGTTTCCAGGACCAGGCCGTCTTCGCTAGCGTCGAGGACGAGGGGCGCGACGGCCTCTCCATTCCCCTGCCGGTGCTCGCCCGCCTAGGCGCCCTGGCCCATGAGCGCGGGCTGCCCTTCATCGTCCAGGCCAACCACGCGTCCAAGGCGCTGACGGCCCTCGATGCGAAGCCGGACGCGATGCTGGGCCCGCTCTTCAACCTGGACGAGGCGCCCGGACTGCCCCAGGCCATGCGACGCGCCGGCTGCGCCTACATTCCCGCCCTGGGCAGCGTGCTCAACGCCTACGCGCCTGCCCCCCTGGGAGCCTGGCTCCGCTCCTTCCCAGCGGCGCAGGCCCTGGGGGCCACCGTCCTTGCCCAGGCCGATGAGCCCCAGGCCGCGGGCCTGTGGCTGATGCACTGGACCCGCCAAGGCATCGATCCGGCGACCGTGCGGCTGGCGGCGAAGGGCATGGCCGACGCCGGCGTCCGCATCGTCTTCGGGACCGGATCGGGCCTGCCGCTGGTCTTCCACGGGCTGGGCGCCCAGGCCGAGGTGGCGCTGCTGCTGCAGGCCGGCCTGAGCCCGCGCCAGATCCTTGAATCCGCCACGCTCAACAGCCACGCGCTGGCAGGGCTGGAAGGCGGCAGCCTGCGCAAGGGCGACCCCGCGGACGTGCTGCTGGTCTCCGGCGACCCGGTCCGGGACGCTTCCGTGGCGACGCATCCCGTGCGCGTGTTCCTGGGCGGAGTGGAGACGGCGCCGTGAGCGAAGAGTCCGGGTCGTCCCAGGCTGCGCCGCTCACGCCGTCGGAATCCGCCGCACTGAAGGCCATGGACCCCTTGTCGCGGGCCGAATGGATGCTTGAGGACTGCGCCCGGCACGAAGAGGCCTGGGCGCTGGAGGACGCCGACGGCTGGGTGGTCTTCTGCCTAGCCGAGGCGCCGGAAGACGCCAGCCCCTGGGCCCTGCCGCTGTGGCCGCGCCAGGAGCTGGCGGCGCTGGAGGCCAAGGACGCGTCGGAACAGGTCCGCAGGCTGCCCTTGGCCGAGCTGCTGGAGGGCCTGCTGCCCGAGCTGGAACAGCGGGGCTGGCAGGTCCTGGCCTGCCCCGGGGGCGATGGGGGCGCCAGTGAGGCCGCCGGGGCCTTCAGCAGGCGCCTGTCCGAGGCCTGGGACGAATTGAACGAAGAAGAGGGCTGAGTCTTGAGGCCCGGGCCCGGCGGGCCTAGAATGGGGCATGCCTCCAGCCACCCTGACCATCCGGCCCGCCGAACCCTCGGACGCGGCAGCCATCGCAGAAGTGAACCAAGCCACCTGGCTGGCGACCTACCGCGGGCTGCTGGACGACTCCTACCTCAACAGCCGCTCGCTCGACGAACAAATGCAGGTGTGGCGGGCCCTGCTCACGGAACCCAACCCGAGCCAGTGCTACTTCGTCGCCGTGGACGGCGACCAGGTGATCGGATACTGCGGGGGCGGGCGCAACGCGGACACCCGTTCGCCGTTTCAGGCCGAGCTTTTTGTGGTGTATGTGCTGCCGGCCTGGCACGGCAAGGGCGCCGGCCGGCGCCTGGTCGCGGCCCTGGCCCTGTGGTTGCGCTCCAAGGGCTGGAGCTCGATGCAGACCTGGCTCATGGAAAAGAACCCCTTCCGCAGCTTCTACGAGCGTCTGGACGGCCTGCTGCTGGACCAGGTCCGGGACCTGGATTTCGGCGGGGCGCGGGTGAGCGTGGTCAGCTACGGTTGGCCCGACCTGGAGCCCCTGACCCGGATTTGACGCCTTTGACGCGGCAAGAGGACGCGCACCGAATTTGTTCCGAACGCACGATCCACCCTGCCCTGCCCCCAAAAATGCCTGCGCCGCCTCAAAAGGGTTCGGATGGTCCGGCTTGCCTCAGGGCAGGCAATGGCCTGCTTCCCAGTACAAAAGTTCCTGTTCCAACTCCTTGATCGTGGCCAGCCCGGGCTCTTCATAGGCCTGCAGCAGGGTCCCGTTCTTGCTGACCACGTAAGCCATGTCCCAGGCCAGCCCCTCGGGCAGATCGCCGGGTCGTAGGAACGGCGGGTGGCCGGGAGCCGGCCAGGGGGTGGGTATGTCCTGCAGGCGGGCGTAAACAACCAGAAGGCGGGCCTGCAGCCATTCAAAGAGCCGGGCTTCCGCCTGGAAATGCGCCACAAAGGCCGCCACGTCCGCGTCCGGCTTCGACAGGAAAACAATGAATGCGTGGTAGTGCTTGCGCAGGTCCTGAAGTTCCAGCGAGGTCCCGTCCGGACGCGGCAGGAAAAGGTTCGGAAACGCCTCGGACCTGGCGAGCCTCCTCATTCAATGAGGTCTTCAGCGTCATCCACCCCGCTGGCCACCGCCGGAGGCAGCTCCCCCAGCTGAACCACATACTGGGTGCGCAGGATCGCCGGCCCGTCCGTGCCCGCTCCCACCGTGGCCAAGGGCTGGGGTTCCGGGACTGCCCTGCGGGTGGACAGCCGTGAGGGCACCGGCAAGGGCGCCGCGCCTTTCGACGGTGGCGCGTCGGCCTGGCCGGGCACCTTGGTGAACACGTGTTCGAACGAAGGCCTGGCCGCAGGAGCAGGAACGCTGGCCGCTGCCGGAGCCAGGGGCTGCGGCGTCAACGCAGGAAGCGGCGGGGGAGGCGGGGCCTCCGGCGCTGCGGCCTGGGGAGGCACCGGTGGGGGCGGCAAAACTGCCGGCTCTGCTGCCTGGGGAGGCAGCGGTTGCGGCGGCTGCAGTGCGGCCGGCTCTGCGGCCTGCGGAGCCACCGGCGCGGCAGCGGTCGGATACGGCGGAGGGGCCGCCGGCGCTGCGGCAAGCGGAATCAGGGGCGCGGCTGCAGTCGGATACGGTGGCAGGGCCACCGGCGCGGCGGCCTGCGGAGCCACAGGCGCGGCAGCAGTCGGAGGCGGCGGAGGGGCCGCCGGCGCTGCGGCAAGCGGAACCAGGGGCGCGGCTGCAGTCGGATACGGCGGAGGGGCCGCCGGCGCTGCGGCCTGCGGAGGCGGAGCGGCCTGGGCCACCTTGGACGGGAATACGGGGGACCTTGGCGCAATCGCTGTGGATCCCGCAAAGACCGGCGACAGACCCAGCCCTGCGCGCGCCCGGTTCAACAGCTCCCAGTAAGGCTCATGCCCGGGCTCTGCGCGGCTCAGACGCTCGAAGACCTGCTTGGCCTCCTCGAACATCTCCTCAGCCAGGCACATCTCGCCCATGGACTGCAGAATGCTGCGGTCCTCCTGGACCACCGGCTCCTGGACCTGGGACGGAGTGCTGGGCGCCGGAGTCCACGCTGCAGCCGATCCTTCCGGCGCTCCTGCCGACCCGTCGGTGCCCACCGGTCGCTCCGCCTCAACAGGCTGGGCCTGGCGCGGCGGCGCGGCCGGCGGATTGGCCGGGGCGGCCACAGGCTGGGCTGCCGCCTGAAGCGGCGGAGGCAGCTGCAGACCAGGGGGAGGCGGAGGTGGCGGCAGGCCGGGAGGGGGTGGCGGCAGGCCCGGGGGCGGGGGCGGGGGCAACGCCAAGGCCGGAGGCGGAGGCGGGGGCAACGCCAGGCCCGGAGGCGGAGGCGGGGGCAACGCCAGACCCGGAGGCGGAGGCGGAGGTGAAGCCAGGCTCGGAGAGGGAGGCGGGGGCAACGCCAGGCCCGGAGGCGGAGGCGGAGGTGAAGCCAGGCTCGGAGGAGGAAGAGGGGGAGGAGGCGTGCCGAGCCCGGGAGGTGCGGCGAAAAGGGGCAGGCCAGCCTGCGGCGCCTGATACGCGGCCGCCTGGTTGACGGGCCCAGGTGCCGGTCTTTCGCCCTGCGCCTGGCCCTGGGCCCAGCGGAAATAGGCATCGGCCGAGGTGCTGTCCCCGCGCTCCAAGGCGGCCCTGCCCAGCCCCCTGAAGAAGACCTGCAGGTCGACCCGGTCCAGTTCCAGCTGGGCCGCCATGCGTTCGGCCTGGCCGACTTCGCCGCCTTCGAGCAGCACGGCCGCGGCCAAGGGAGTGTTGCCTTCGGGGGGCAACGACGCGAACAGGCCCGAAGCCTGTTCGGTCTCCCCTGTGACCAGGTGGGCCTGCACCGCGGCCTTGATGAAGCGGATCCCCTCCTCGGGGCGCCCTTCGGCCTTCAGGCAGGCCACCAGGGATTCGAGGGCCTCGGACTGGTTGGGCTTGAGCTCGAGAACGCGCTCGAAATAAGGCCTGGCCTTGGCCAGCACCCCGTGGGCATAGAAGGCGCGGGCCACGGTCAGGTACTGTTCCGCGGCCTCATCCACCCGGTTGAGGCGGACCAGCAGGCTCGCCAGCCTCTGGTAGGTGATGGTGTGGTTGGGGAACTGGAGGATCGCCTCGCGGTAGCCGTCCACGGCCCGTTCGTACTGGCCAACCACGATGGCGTCCTCGGCCGCCACCAGCAGCGACAGCAGGCGCAGGCGGGCCTGGGTGGCGGCATCCAGCATGGCCGGATCCAGCTCGAGGATCTTGTGGTGGACGGCCAGCGCCATGTCGGCGCGGCCCAGCCGGTTGTAGGTCTCGGCGGCCTGGTTGTACTGGCGGTAGGCCGCGGAGTGGGCCCCGGTGTAGGCGTAGACGTCGCCGGCCTGGGAACGGGCCTCGGGATCCTCCGGGTCCAGCGCCAACAGGCGCTCAAGCTCGACCCGCGCATCGGCGGTGCGACCCTGGGTCAGCAGCAGGGAGATGTTCTGGGAGATGGCCTGCGATTCCTGGCTCATAGCAAGGGATGATACCATCCGGCAGGCCCGCCCGCCACGTTGACCCGAGCTTGGCCCGGCTTTAGAGTGGCCCTCCCAGACCTCGAGGATCTCTTGCCCCAAGCGAACCGAGCCCCAGCCCCCCTTGCCTCAGGACCGCCCGCCTGGGGCGGGCGCCTGCTGCGCTGGGGCCTGTTCGTCCTGGCCGCGGCCCTGGTCGCCGTCCCGCTCACCTTCTGCACCCGCACCCAGGACCAGTTCGAGCTGCCCAAGCTGCTGCTGTTGCGGGCCCTGAGCAGCCTGGTGCTGGGGATCCTGCTGGCCCTGGCCCTAGGGGACCGGTCCTTCACCTGGAGGCGCACCCCCCTGGACTGGCCGGTCCTGGCCTGGAGCCTCTGGCTGCTGGTCGACACGGTGCATTCCGTGAGCCCGGCGGTGAGCTGGCGCGGGGAATACGAGAATTTCGCGGGCAGCCTCACCCAGCTCAATTATTCGGCCCTCTTCTTCGTCAGCGCCCAGCTGGTGCGCCGGCCCGACGCCGGGCGCCTGCTGGCCCGGGCCATGCTGGCCTCGGCCCTGGGCGCCTGCATCTACGCCCTGCTCCAGGCCCTGCAGCGGGACCTCGTGGCTTGGAGCGCCACCTCGATCGTTTCGGACCGCTTCTTCGGCCCCCTGGGCAACCCCAATTTCCTCGGCGGCCTGATGGCCATGGCCATCACCCTAAAGCTGACCCTGGCCATGGACGCGGCCCGCGCCGAACGGCCCGCGGACCCGGAGCAGCCCTGGCGCTGGCTGGTGGCTGGCGGCTGGGCCCTGGCCTACCTCGTGGCCGGCAAGGGCGGACTGCTGAACCCCCTGGAGCCCCGCGAGGGGGCCAGCGCCGCCAGCGGCGTCGTCCTGGCCCTGTGGCTGGCGTCGCTGGCCGCGGCGCCGCTGCTGCGCAGATCCGGGCGGGACCGGGCGGCTTACCTGCTGGCCCAGGGCCTGGACCTGCTCCTGTTCTTCCAGGCCCTGGCCAACACCGGGACCCGCGGGGCCTTTCTCGGACTGATGGCCGGCCTGGCCGCCCTTGGCCTGGGCTGGTCGGTTTCGCGGAGCGCGCCTGAAACGGCCGGGGATGCCGCTGTGGGTGGGTCTGCGCCGGCCGCGGGACCGCGCCCCCGCCTGGCCCTGCGCCCCGGCCTGCGCGCCGCCGGCGCCGTGGGCCTGCTGGGGCTGCTGCTCGCCGGGGCCTTTGCCGGCCTGGGTCCCACTTTCCGCGCCAGGACCCTGGCCTCGCTCCAGGACCCCGCCCACGCCCTCGAGGTCTCGCGCCTGCAGATCTGGGTGCCTGCCCTGAAGATCTGGAAGGACCACCCGCTCATGGGCACGGGGGTGGACACCTTCAAGACCGTGTTCCCTGCATACAGCCGGTCGCGCTTCGCCCGCTACGACGGCGAAAACGTCTCCTCCCGCATGGCCCACTGCGAGCCGCTGCAGGTCCTGTCCACCGAGGGGGCCGTGGGCCTGGGGCTCTGGCTTTGGCTGTGCGCCGCGCTGTTCTGGGCCTGGTGGACCAGCCTGCGCCGGGCCTCAGGGGACGGGGACCGCGCCCTGCTGCTCGGCCTGGGGGCCCTGGCCGCCGCCTACCTGGCGCAGAACCTGGTGAGCTTCGGGGTGGCCGGGATCAGCCTGCCCTTCTGGGTGGCCATGGGCGCACTCTGGTGCGCCGAGGAGCTGCCCGCGCGCCCCCTGCCCCTGCCTGCCCTGGGCCTGCCGGCGGCCCTGGCCGTGGGCGCGGCCCTGGCCGTGGGGGGCGTGCTCCTCGACGGGCGCACCCTGAAGGCGGACATGGATTACGGCTTCGCCAACGAGGTGCAGACCGAGCTGCCCACCCTGGAAAAGGCCGGGATCGACGACCTGCGCGGGGCCATCAATTACGCCTACGCCGAGATGGCGGGCCTGGGGGCGCCCCTGTCGCCCGATCTCGCGGCGGAGGCCTCCTGGTGGCAGGCGGGCCTGGACGACGCCGAGCACGAGCTGTCGACCCAGCCCGCCTCCGCGGCCTCCCTGCAGTCCTACTACGCCCGCGCCGCGGGCTCGCTGATGATGGTGCTGGCCGCGGCGCGCCTGCAGGAGGCCGTGGCTCTGTGCCCCTTCGAGGTCAAATACCACGTCTTCCTCGGGCTGGCCTACGAGGAGATCTTCAAGCGCTGCGACGCCGGCCGGCGCGGCGTCTGGTTCCAGGCCGCGGAGGCGTCCTACACGCGGGGCACCCAGCTCAATCCCGGCAATGCCTACTACCGCGGCAACCTGGGCCGGCTCTTCGGCATGGGGGCGGAAGGCGGCAACACGGACTTCTTCGAGCAGGCCCAGGCCCATTACCGCGAAGCCGTGGCCCTGGCCCCGGTCACGCGCCTCTTCTACGAGAACCTGCTGGTCCTTCAGGCGCGCTTCGCCCGCCTGAAGGAAGCCGGGGAGCTCATGGACACCCTCGAAGCGACCGACAAGGAGCTGGCGCCGCAGCTGCTGATGGAGGCCGCCAGCACGTTCTTCCAGTGGCGCGACTCGGGCGCCCCGGGCTGGGACGCGAAGGCCCGCGCCGCCGCGCTGGATGCCGCCGCGGACTGGACCGCCCGGGCCCAGGCCCTCGACCCGGCCAACCCGGACTATGCCCTGTCCCTGGCCGTGTTCGACCTGCAGCTGGGCCGGCGCTCCGAGGCATCCCGCTGGGCGCGCCGCGCCCTCGAGCTCAAGCCCGGCATGGACGCCGCCGGGAAATTTCTTTCGCAAAACAGGCTGTAAGGCGCCGGTCCTGGCGCGGCCTTCCTTCTGACTGACCACACCCAAATCTGTCCGTCCCGAAATCCGATCAGTCCACCCATGCCCCCAGCCCCAGGGCCTGCAGCTCCTCGAGGCCCTCGGCGGCGAGGGCCACCCCCAGCCCCGCCTTCTGCACCACCACCCTGCGCCCGTCATGGACGTGCAGCAGCAACGCCGCGGCCCCGGGCCGGGAGCGGGCCCAGGCCTGCAGGTCCGTGGCCTGGCGGCCCTGGCCCGGCCCGGCGGGAAGCTGAACATGCAGGCGCCTGGCCCGCGAGAGCGCGTCGTCCAGGGGCAGCAGCTCGTCGGCGGAGATGCGCACGTCGTCGCCGCTCAGGTCGAGGCGGCCCCGCACCAGCACGAGCGCGTCCTTGCGCGCCAGCGCCCTGGAGGCCTCCAGCACCCGCGGCCACAGGATCACCTCGCAGGACCCCTCGAGGTCCTCGAGCTCCACGCGGGCCATGGCCTCGCCGCGCTTGGTCACCTGCTGCTTCATGGCCGTCACCAGTCCTCCCGCCACGACCGGGGAGCCGTCCCTGAGCCGTTCCAGGGACGACAGGCCCGCGCAGCGGAAGGCCCGCAGCGTCCCGGCCCAGCCATCCAGGGGATGCCCGCTGACATAGAAGCCAAGGGCCTCCTTTTCGAAGGCCAGGCGCTGCATCGGATCCCATTCCGGAACCCCGACGGCGGCGGCGTCCTGGCCCGGGGCGGCGGGACCGGCGTCCCCGCCGAAGAGGCTTCCCTGCCCGGACTCGCGCTCGGCGCGGACAGAGGAGGCCCGCTCCGCCTCGCCCGGCAGCGCGGCCAGGAGAGGGGCCCGGCCCGCCCCCGGGGACAGGCTGTCCAGGGCCCCGGCCTTGATGAGGTGCTCCACCGCCTTGCCGTTGAGCAGCGAGGGGTCGCAGCGCCCCAGCAGGTCCCCCAGCGACAGGAAGGGGCCCGCGGCGCGCACCCGCACCAGGGCGTCCATGGCCGCCTCTCCCACGTGCCGCACCGCGGCCAGGCCGAAGCGGACGCGACCCTGCTCAAGGCTGAAGCGGGTCTGGGACGCGTTGACGTCCGGACCCAGCACGGCCACGCCGGCGCGGCGGGCTTCCCCCATGGCGGCCTGGACCCGCTCCGGGCTGCCCATCTCGGAGCTGAGCACGGCCGCAAGGAAGGCGGCGGGATGGTGGGCCTTGAGCCAGGCGGTCTGGTAGGCGAGGGCGGCGTAGGCCGCGGAATGGGCCTTGTTGAAGCCGTAGTCGGCGAAGCGCACCAGCAGCCCGAAGAGCGCCTCGGCCTTGGCCGCCGGCACGCCCTTGGCGGCGCAGCCCTGGGTGAAGGCCAGGCGCTGGCGTTCCAGAAGCTCAGGGTCCTTCTTGCCCATGGCCCGCCGCAGCAGGTCGGCGGCGCCGGCGGTGAAGCCCGCCACGTCCATGGCCACCCGCATCACCTGCTCCTGGTAGACGATGATGCCGTTGGTGTCGCGGAGGATCGGCTCCAGCTCGGGCAGGTCGTAGCGCACGGGCGCGCTGCCGTCCCGGCGGGCCAGGTACTCGTCGATCATGCGCATGGGGCCCGGGCGGAAAAGCGCCTGGATCTGGTCCAGGTCCTCGACGCAGGCCGGCTTGAAGCGCTTGAGCAGGTCCCGCATGCCCCAGCTTTCCAGCTGGAAGACCCCGTGGCTGTCGCCCCTCGACAGCATGGCGAAGGTCGGGGCGTCCCGGTCGGGCAGGGCGTCGAGGTCCGGCAGCACGGCGCCGTCCAGGGCGGCCAGGCGGCAGGCCTCGTCGACCACCGACAGCGTGCGCAGGCCGAGAAAGTCCATCTTCACCAGGCCGATGCGTTCCAGCCCGCCCATGTCGAACTGGGTCACCACCCCTTCGTCCCCGCCCCCGGGGCTGCACAGCGGGACCTCGTCGGCGAGCGGGCCCTGGCCGATGACGACCCCGGCGGCGTGGGTGCTGGCGTGGCGGGCCAGGCCCTCCAGGGCCCTGGCCGTCTCCAGCAGGCGGGCCGCCCGGGGCTCGGCGGCGGCGGCCCTGAGCTCGGGGCTGAGCTCGAGCGCGCGCTCCAGGGTGATGTCGGGCTCGAAGGGGACCAGCTTGGCGAGCACATCCACCTCGCCGTACCCGTATTCCAGGGCACGCCCCACGTCGCGCACCGCCGCCCGGGCGTTCATGCGCCCGAAGGAGATGATCTGGGCGACGCGGGCCCGCCCGTACTTGCGGACCACGTAGTCGATGACCCGCTCCCGCCCGGTGTCGGCGAAATCGACGTCGATGTCGGGCGGGCTCACCCGCTCCGGGTTGAGGAAGCGCTCGAAGAGCAGCCCGTGGGCCAGGGGGTCGAGCGCGGTGATGCCCAGCAGGTAGGACACCACCGAGCCGCCCGCCGAACCGCGCCCGGGCCCCACCCGCACCCCCATGGCGCGGGCCGCCTGCACGAAGTCCGCCACGATCAGGAAGTACCCGGCGTATCCGAGGCGGCCGATGATGCGCAGCTCATGGTCCAGGCGGGCCGACGGCCCGTCGAGCCCGCCCGCGTAGCGCCGATGCAGGGCGGCGAGGCAGAGGCTGCGCAGGTGGTCGAGGGGGTCGTGGACACCCTCGGGCAGGTCGAAGGCGGGCAGGCGCAGGGTGGCCTTGGGCAGGACAAAGGAGCAGGCCGCGGCGATGTCCACGGTGGCGTCAACCGCCGCCGGCGCCCAGGCGAAGAGGGACCTCATCTCGGCCTCGCTCTTGAGGTAGAACTCCTCGCTGGGGAAGCGCAGGCGTTTGGGGTCGTTGACGCTGGACGCCGTCTGGATGCACAGCAGCACGTCGTGGGCCGCGGCGTCGGCGCGGTCCAGGTAATGGCAGTCCGGGGTGGCGACCAGGGGCAGCGCAAGGTCCCGCGAGAGCTGGGCCAGCCCGGCGTTGACCCTGGCCTGGTCGGCGATGCCGTGGTCCTGGACCTCCAGGTAGAAGTTGCCGCGCCCGAAGATCTCGGCGAAGGCCCCGGCGCTCGCCCGAGCCAGGGGCTCCTCGCCCTTGAGCAGCTGCGACGCGATCTCGCCGGACAGGCAGCCGGACAGGCAGGTGAGGCCCTGGGCGTGGCGCGCCAGCAGGTCCTTGTCCACGCGCGGCTTATAGTGGAAGCCCTCGAGGTAGCCCTTGGTGCTCAGCTGCACGAGGTTGGCCCAGCCCTCGGCGTCGCGGGCGAGCACGATCAGGTGGTGCCCGGACTCGGGCTGGCCGTGGCGGTTGTGCTTGTCGAAGCGGGACCCTGGGGCCACGTAGAGCTCGCAGCCGAGGATCGGCTTGACCCCCTGGGCGACGCAGGCGTCGTGGAACTCGACGGCCCCGTGCAGGTTGCCGTGGTCGGTGAGGGCGCAGGCGGGCATGCCGAGCGCCCGGCAGCGCTCGGCGAGCGGCTTCAGGCGAATGGCCCCGTCGAGCAGGCTATATTCGGAATGGACGTGAAGGGGTGCGTAGGCCAAGGTCCTGGCACCATGGTGGTCTGAAGCCCCTGCGGACGGGGCGGAGGATGGGACGAAGGCGCGGCTCGGAAACGGTGCGGGAATCCCCGTCCAGATCCGCTCAGCGGCCCGGGGCGGCCTGCAGGCAGACGAGCTCGCCGCCCCGGCCGGCCGCCAGGATGCGTTCCCCGCCTGCGGCGGCAGGGGAGACGAAGACCCCACCCGGCAGCTCCATGTGCCACCGGTCCTGCCCGCTGGCCAGGTCGAGGGCGTAGAGCTTGCCGTCGAAGGAGCCGATCCACACCAGCGTGCCCGTGATCAGCGGGGAGCCGAACACGTAGTCGCCGGTCTTGAAGGTCCAGCGCAGGGCGCCGGTGGCGGCGTCCAGGCAGTAGACCGAATGGTCCGCGGACCCGAAGACCACCGAACCGTCGGCGCCCAGGGCGGGGCTGCTCATGATGCCCTTGCCCGCGGCGAAGGACCAGGCCTTGGTCCCGTCGGCGAGGGAGATCGCATACAGGCGGCCGTCGGCGTTGCCGATGTAGGCCCGCCGCGCGTCCAGGGCGGGCACGGTGTTGAATTCCTTGCCCGAGTCGAAGGCCCAGCGCAGCGCGCCGGTGGCGAGATCCAGACCGCGGGCCTTGCCGTCCCGGGACGGGAACACGACCAGGCCCCCGGCCTCGGCCGCGGCGTTGTCGTGCACAATACCGCCGGTGGCGCAGCTCCAGGACCCGCCGTGCGCCAGATCGAAGCCGTAGATCAGGTGGTTGTCCGAGCCAAACACCAGCCGGGAGCCCTCCACCAGGGGCGAGGAGAACACCGCGGCGCCGCCCAGCATGCCCTTGCGCTCGGCGGACCAGGAACCCGCATCGGATCCGTCCTTGAGGTCGATGGCATGGACCTTGCCGTCGACGCAGCCGATGTAGGCCTTGCCGCCCGCCAGCGCCGGCGAGGAGCCCCATACGCGGTCGGGCAGGACCGCGTGCCAGCGCTCGGCGCCGGTGTCCAGATCCAGGCCGAAGAGGCGCTTGGCCGAGGAGCCCAGCACCACCAGGGAGCCCTGCACGGCGGGTGAGGAATACAGGGAGCCGTCCAGGCGCACCGTCCACAGCACGCGCACTGGAAGCTTCATGGCAGGGCCCCGGCCGCTGCGGGCGTTGTCGCCCTTGAAGGTGGGCCAGTCCTGGGCGCCGGACGCAGAAGCCGCGTCCCCGGCCGGGGCCGCAGGGCCGGCCGCAGGGCCGGCCGCGGC
>Ga0302319_10013362_pt1 | contig 15397 bp, 11 predicted proteins | sample Bog_T0_2_FD_203319 | JGI IMG/M metagenome (GOLD analysis project Ga0302319, IMG submission 203319) | Peat permafrost microbial communities from Stordalen Mire near Abisko, Sweden - Bog_T0_2 | ecosystem: Environmental > Terrestrial > Soil > Wetlands > Peat | place: Sweden: Abisko, Stordalen Mire... | reverse complement strand
GGGCCATAAACCAAAATGTGCTGCTGTTTTGGAGGCAAATCTTCAAACGGCACTTTAAGGTCGATTTTGTAGCGGGTTGCCGCAAGCTGCATGAGCTTGATGAGATATTGCGACGAAGAACCCGGCCCCAGACCGCCGTCGAGCAGTGGTTTCGACCAGTCGGTAATAACCTTGGCGGGGTCGAAGTCGTAGAGCGCGCCAAGGCCGTGGCAGTTGGGGCAGGCACCGAATGTCGAGTTGAAGGAGAAACTGCGCGGCTCGAGCTTGGGCACATCGAGGCCGCAATCGGGGCACGCCATCGACGAGGAAAACAGTTGCTCGTTGCCGTCATTGAAGGCGACGAGGACCAGGCCATTGGCCAGTTGCAGGGCTTTGCCCACGGCCTGTGCCAGACGCGCCTCCACGGGGCGCTTTTCGGCGGCCGGCTTACCGGCGACGACCGGGTCGGCCGCGGTTTTCAGCAGCACACGATCAACGATGGCTTCAATGTTGTGGTTCTTGCGGCGGTCCAGAGCAAGGGGCTCAGAAAGATCGCGAACCTCACCGTCCACGCGGGCACGAAACCCTTGCTGATCAATCTGATCCAGAAGATCCTTAAACTCGCCCTTGCGGCCCCGCACAATGGGCGCCATCACGGTCACGCGCTCGCCTTTGCCCAGTTCCAGGATCCTCTGCACAATCTGCTCGGCGGTCTGGCGAGCGATGGGCCGGCCGCAGTTGGGGCAGTGGGGCGTGCCCACTGAAGCGTAGAGCAGGCGCAGATAGTCGTAGATTTCAGTGATGGTGCCCACTGTGGAGCGAGGACTCCGGCTGGTAGTCTTTTGCTCGATGGAGATGGCCGGACTCAAGCCTTCGATCGAATCCACATCGGGCCGCTCGATCTGGTCGAGGAATTGGCGCGCGTAGGCTGAAAGCGTCTCCACGTAGCGGCGCTGGCCCTCGGCGTAGATGGTGTCAAAAGCGAGCGAGCTTTTGCCGGAGCCGGAGAGACCGGTGACTACGGTGAGTGCGTTGCGGGGAATGCGCACGTTGATGTCGCGCAGGTTGTGCTGGCGCGCCCCCCGCACCGAGATGTGCGTGATAGACATGGTTGAGCTAAACGTTGACGGCAGGTTCCGAGTAGTTGGCGGCGCGATGCACCGCAACTCCATGAGTGTTTACAAACCCTAGGGGTATTCTATTTGGCAACAGAAATGAGGGTCAACGCGGCCAGTAATCTGCGACAATCGCATGGACGCTTGTCAGGTCTGCCGGCACCCCAGGGGACCGGAATTTAACGACAGGTGGCGGGACGCGCACGTTGCGGCCGCAGCGCACATTACGGGAGAAGCGGTAGCAATGGCAAATTTGCTGGATTTGGCGATGTTGATCTTGGCGTCCCTGGGCGCGTTGGCATTTGGCATTCTCACCGCTTATGCGATTCTGCGCGTAGGTTTTGCGTTGATGCGCGTGCCCCGCCGGCCAGCCCTCGTAAAGACACAGCCCCAGGCGGCGCGGATCTCGTAGTACAACTTTCAGCCTTTGGCCGCGAGCCGGCGGCCCCATCCCTCTATTGCGGATTCTCTGGATTGTTCTGCTGCTGCTCCTGCTGTTGCCGCATCTGTTGCATCTGCTGCTCTTGGCGCTGCTCCATTAACTGTTGCTGTTGCATTATTACCTGCGGAGAGCGGGCCGGCACTGGCGGTGGCGGGATACTTCCCGGTATCTGAGGCTGCGGTCCGGTCGGCGCCGCTTCCGGTGCTGTCATCTGGTCCTCGTCGGCTTCAGCGCTTTGGACAGAGGGCTGCGCCGCTCCGGTGGGGCGGCCGCTCAGTACGATCCTTCGCGGCGTTCCCTGGCCTAGATCGCCCACAAGGAGAATGTTGTAGCCGGAGCCCTCGAGAAGCTCGGCGAGCACATCGCGGACCGGCCCGGGACCGTAGGTGCCAAAAACGCGCTCGTCCGCGCCCATGCCCTCCACTTTCGCGCCGGTCTTCAGCGAAATTTCCCTCAGAATCTGATCCAGGCTGGAGTTGGAGGCCTGGATGAACAGCCCGTGGCTGTCCCACACGATATACGCCTCGGCAGGCTTCTTGTTGGCGGGCCAGTTGGGAATGCAAGGCGTCGCGGGCGAGGGGACTGGGGCCGATCCCGCGACAGGACAAGGGACCGGAACCGGAGCCGACTGCGCGACGGACGCAGGGGCCTGAGCTGGTTGGGCTGCGGGCTTATGAGCTGAGGGCTTTTTGTGGGTATGCGCCATCGGTTGCGCGGGCGCTGGTGCCGGGGGAGCGGGCGTCTGCGCGGCCAGCGCCAACCCAAAGACAATTTGCGCCGCGAAAAACCCCGATGCGGCGAGAAGTGCAGCCAAAGGTCGCGCGGCGGCGCATGGCCGGCGGCGCACCAGGGCGCGGAACCCGCTTCGCGCTTTAGCGCGGTCAGGGGATTCCGGCTGCTGCGGTTCGAAGGTTCGCATCGGAATCGGCTCCTTGCGGCAGAACGCAGCACACACGCCACGCGATCCATAGCCGCTCACTGTACTAGACTAGCAGTGGCCGGGCGACGCTCATAGGGCCGTCGAAAAAAGAGCTTTTCAGAGCTGAAGTTGACGAAAAACTCGCAGCTTTGAAAGGGCACCGATTTATCCGTGCCACAAGTCCAGCAATATCAGGACGGCTTTAGCCGCCGAGGGACGGTTTCTTGAAATTGACCCGCTGTCCAAAAAAAGAGCTTTTCCGGTCAAAAAGGATGAAGGTGCCGATGCGCTTGCGCTGTGTGAATACGGCTTGGATAGTTTTGATGGCGTTGGCGTTGCTCTCCGCGCCATGGACGAGCCGGGCGGCGACTTGCACCCCCGAGCCCCAGCTCGGATCGCTCGATCGGGATGCGCTGTCCGCGATCGTCACCAAAGTGGCAAACGCCGTCATGGCGCAGGATGAGTCCACTCTGCAAGCCGTGCTGCTGCCGCAGGAAGCCTCGCAGTGGGACGGAATCCGCGCCACCGTCGAGCAGGCCGCGCCGCTGCTCAAGGGCGGCAAGTTCCAGTTGCGAAACCTCTATCTCCTCGACGCGAGCGAGCACACTGCGCCCCAGGATACGCAGTTCTTCTGCTCCAATGCCGCAGGCTCGCTGACCGTGACCGTCAATATGAATGATCTGCCGCCCGGCCGTTACGCCGTGGCGCTGGCCGATGCCGCTGGAGCGCCGTCGGCAGGGCAGGTCGGTGTGATTCTGGCGTGGGACAGCGCCGCGGTGGCATGGAAACTCGCCGGGTTGACCATCCGCCCCGGCGTCTTCGATGGCCACGACGGCGTCTGGTACTGGGTGCGCGGGCGCTCGCTCGCCAAAGCCGATCCGTGGAGCGCCTGGTACAGCTACGATGCGGCCCGCTACCTGCTGCTGCCGGTGGACTTTCTCTCTTCTCCCAATTTTGAAAAGCTGCGCCAGGAGCAGGCGCTCATCATGCCCTCGCCGCAAAGCGCGTTTCCGTTGTCGCTGCCCGATGGCGATCGCACCTGGAAGATCGAGGCAGTGGGCTTCGACCCCACGCTGCACGAGCCCGACCTGGGCGTGGTGTATCAGTCGACCGGCGTCACCGACCCGGCAGCGCTGCGCACTGAGGCTACGGCGGTATTAAGCGCGTTCCTGAAAACGCAGCCGGGAATCCGCGCCAACTTCCACGGCCTCTGGGCGTACGCAGAAAAAGACGGCAAGCGCTCGCCGGTGATGGAGCTGCCGATGGATAAAATCCCATAGCGAGCGAGGAACCAGCCCGTTGCCGGTAGCGCGTCTTGCGACGCCACAAGCTACAGGCTACCGGCTACGAGCTGAGGAAAGTGAATGCAAGCACCGATTGATCTACGTTCCGACACCGTAACGCGGCCCACGCCGCAGATGCGCGCCGCCATGGCCGCCGCCGAAGTGGGCGACGACGTCTACGGCGAAGACCCAACCGTCAATCAGCTCGAGAAGCGCGCGGCAGAAATCTTCGGCCGCGAGGCCGCGCTATTTGTCCCCACAGGCACCATGGGCAACCAGATCGCCATCCGCCTGCTCACGCAGCCGGGCCAGGAAGTAATTGCCGAATCGCGCGCGCACATTCTCGACTTCGAGATGGCGACGACCGCGGTCTTTTCCGGCTGCCTGATCCGCGCCGTGCCCGCCGAAGGCGGCATTCTTACCTGGAAACACATCGAGTCCGCCATCACCCCCGTCGGGCCGTTCCGCGCGCCCACCGGCCTCATCGAAATCGAGAACACCGCCAACCTCGCCGGCGGCCGCGTCACGCCGCTCGCAGTATTGGATGAAATCGTCCAAAACGCAAAACAACGCAAGTTGCCGCTGCATCTCGACGGTGCCCGCATCTTCAATGCCGCCGTGGCGCTCAGCGTCGACGTGCAGACATTGACGCGCGGCTTTGACACCGTGATGTTCTGCCTGTCGAAGGGCCTCGGCGCGCCGGTAGGTTCCATGCTGGTGGGTTCGGCGGAACGGATGGCGCGCGCACGCATTTTGCGCAAGTCTCTAGGCGGCGGCATGAGGCAAGTTGGAGTCCTCGCCGCGGCAGGCCTCATCGCGCTCGAAGAAGGCCCAAAGCATCTCCACGAAGATCACGCCAACGCGCGCCTCCTGGCCGAAGCACTCTCGCACACCGAGGGCGTGTCGATCGACCCCGGATCGGTAGAAACCAACATCGTCGTTTTCAGATTGCAGGCAGGGAAGGGCGCGGCCGGTCTCGTGGCGCGGCTCAAGGCTCGCGGCGTGCTGGCGAATGCGTTCGGGCCAGACGCCATCCGCCTCGTCACGCATCGCGACGTGACCCGCAACGATTGCATCGACGCCGCCGAAGCGCTCACCGAAGAGATTCAGGCGCAGACAGAAACGGCCGGATTGAAGTAGGCCGGCCGCTCAAACAGCCCGGGACTCAACTACGAGGTTTGCGCTTTCCGGCTTTGTCTGCGCCGCACCGCCAGAAGCGCGCAGAGGCCCGCACCGAACATGGTGATCGTCGCCGGCTCAGGCGTGGCCGTGGGCGTGGGTGAGCCGAAGGTGAAGTCGTCAATCAAGGCAGGCCCTAGGTAGTTGCTGGAGACGGATACAACCAGACTGGTCAAACTCAATCCGGCCAGGTTGTCCGCATCAAAGGTTTCCGGTCCTCCTCCCGAAGGAACACTAAAGATATCCGTCGCGACCAGCGAAGCTCCCGAGTAACCGTCCACGGTGACTGCCGGAAAGGCGTCGTCGTCGAGGGCATTGTATTTAGCGATTTCGAGGCTCAGGAAAGTGAAGGCGCCGCCGTCTGTGAAGGTAAATGTTGCCGTGACACCAGGGTTATTCGATCCCGCGGAATTGCCGGGGAAACCGCCGGACCAGATATTGCCATTGACGGCGGCGATGCTGAATCCGTCATCGGTTCCGCTGCTGAAGGCACCGGTGGTAAAGCCATCGAATTGAACCAGGGCGTCAGCATGCGCAAGGCCGGCGGAAAGGCCTGCGACTAGAGTCAGGAGGACGGTGACCCGTTGAAGGGGAAGCATAGGGTTCTCCGAATGTCGAATTTAGTTACAGATATTCGGAGTCTACCACGGGTATTGAGCGGGGTTCTTCGGCCTGCGATTGGTGTGCCCAGCATTCTTGCTTTCCCATCCTTTCCGCATAGAGTGCGGAAAGGATGGGCACGGGAGGATTCGAGGGTCGGAGAGGTCTAGAACAAATTCCACAACGACTGGTTATACACCGAGTGATGGAACTGCACTTCGGAGCCTTTGACAATGGTTCCGAGGTCGTGCGGCGAACGGTTGGCGGCAGCCTGTTTCAGATCGGCATAGCGTCCCTGCACATCGGCGCCGAGAATCTTGGCGATCCACTTCGATGCGGTAAAGTCATCGATGGACTTTTGAATATTGTCGGGCAGATAACGGCCGCCCGCACGCAGGTCCTTGGCCTTTGAAATATCGCCGTCGATGCCGGTTTTGAAGATGCTGTAGAGTGCCAGATATGGGTTGGCGTCCGGCGCGACCGCGCGCACCTCGGTGCGCATGGAGCGATGGTTGCCAATAGGCACGCGAACCATTGCGCCGCGGTCCACAGCCGAAGCGCGAATCTGATTGGGCGCTTCAAAGTGCGGATCGAGACGGCGATACGCGTTCACGCTCGAATTGAAAATCAGGCAAAGATCCAGCGCGTGGGTCAAAATGCGATCCAGGAAATCCCAGCCGAATTTCGACAACTGCTCCTCGCCCTTTTCGTCCCAGAAAAGATTTGTCTTGCCTTTGGAAACCGAAACGTTGGTATGCATGCCGCTGCCGTTGACGCCCACGATCGGCTTGGGCAGGAAGCTGGCCGTGTAGCCCATGTTGTTGGCAATCTGGCGGCACAGCAGCTTATAAAGCTGAATCTGATCGGCCGCGGCTACCACTTCGGCATAGCTGAAGTTGATCTCAAACTGGCTGGGCGCAACTTCCGGGTGATCCTTCTCGTTCTGGAAGCCCATGGCGCGCTGCACTTCGGCTGCCGTGTCGATAAACACGCGCAGCGGATCGAGCGGCAGCACGTGATAGTAGCCGCCGGTGTTGATGAAATCGAACTTGCCCGTCTCGTTATAGCGCTGCTCGGCGTCCTTGCCGGCAAACAGGAAGCCCTCAATCTCAGCAGACGCGTTCAGGGTGTAGCCCAGTTCCTTATTCAGCTTTTCAGAGTAGTTCTTCAACACGCCGCGCAAGTCGCCCGAATAAGGGCTGCCGTCTTTATCGATCACATTGCCGAAGACCAGCACTTTACCGTTGCCGAAAACATCGGCCGGCACCCAGTAGAAAGCGCTCCAGTCGATGCCCAGGCGCAGGTCGCTTTCCTTCTGCGCCGTGAATCCGCGAATCGACGAGCCGTCGAAAGTCAGGTTTTCGTAGGAGCCGAGCAGAAACTTCTTGTCATAGTCGAGCAGGTGCAGGCGTCCCTCAAGATCGGAGAACAAGACAGTCACGGCCTTGATGCGCTTCTCGTCCGTGAGATATTTGAGGCGTTTTTCACGAACTTCGCCGGCAGCTGTGCGCTTGGTGCGGTCAGCTTTGGCTTGCAGGTTCAGTGTTTCAAGCTCCTCGTAGGAGAGTGCGAGAAAATTCCGATAATCCGCGGACATAAAACTCCTCTCGTTCAGGTAGAAGTTTGGCAGCGCAGAAATAGAGCAGAACGCTTCGCGCAGAAATCTATCATCCGCGCCTGAGCCATAGCAAATGAGCGGAAAATGGGGAATGGGAAAGGAAAATCAGGCGCACTTCCACTGCGTCGGCAATCTAGCTCCGCTAACCCCGCCAACTCCGCTGCCTCATCCTACCGATGCCGTGCGATGAGCACCATAATCAGCAAAATCACCACAGGAATCAGCGCCAGACCGCCGTAGTAGAGCATTTTGCGGAGCTGCGGCGACTTGCGGTTCTGCCAGTCGCGAATCTCGTCGCGGTCCTCGACGCCGACCTGCTCCGGATGCTCAAGATCGTGGAGAAACTCCTCGGCCCGGGCGTAGCGGTTTTTGGGATCGCGCTCGAGAGCACGGTAGAGAATTTCCTGCATTTGCGGGGAGACGGAGGGGTCGGCAACGCTCGGCGGTGTCGGATGGTTCAGCAGGCGGTCGTTCATGGCGGCCAGCGGAGTGGGGCCATGGAAGGGCAGTTTGCCAGTCAGCATCTCGTAAAGAATTACGCCCATGGAGTAGATATCGGTGCGCCCGTCGCCGCGCTTGCCCTTCACCTGCTCGGGAGAGATGTAATCCGGCGTGCCCAGCGCGGTAGTGAAGTTGGCGTAGGTGAGCCGGCGCGAGGACGAATCGCCGGCGATGCCGAAGTCGATCAGCTTGATGTTGTCGTTATCGTCGACCAGAATATTTTCCGGTTTCAAGTCGCGATGCACCACGCCGTTGGCGTGGATATAGGCCAAAGCCCTGAGCACGCCCTCGGCAATACGAATGGCGCGATCCTGGGAGAGCCGGCCTTCGTCGAGGATGTGGCGCACCGAACGCCCCTCGCACCACTCCATGACCATGTAGATTCGGGCGCGCTTTTCACCGCCAAACACGTGCATCACATTCGGGTGGTCGAGGCGCTCGCCGATAGCGGCCTCGCGCTTGAAGCGATCGGAAAAAAGCGGATCGGCCTCCATGTCCGGATGAGGAATCTTCAGGGCAACGGTGCGATCGTCGCGCAAGTCGGTGGCGCGGTAAATCGTGGCCATGCCGCTGCGCGCAACCACCACATCGATGCGGTAGGAATCAATGTGCGCGCCCGGCTCCAGTGCATCGTAAAAGCTCATTGTGCTTGAGGCTCCATCGGGGTAGCTTTCTCTACTGTAGCGGGAAAGAGATCAACATAACTAAGGATTTCATAAGACCGGGAGCGAGTCAGCGATTCAACTACGCGATGTGCCGAGTCCTGCATCGCACATCAAAACCTTCACGGTCCTCGGCCCTTGCTCCCAGTCTTCTCGCTCCCTGGCTCCCTCGCTCCCTTGTTCCCAGCCTTTTAAATCGGCAGCCGGTATGGCCGCCCGCGGTACATGCCAACCTGCTCCACCGAGCGCACGCGAATGACCTGCGCGGTGGTGTTGTCGCCGCCATCGACTTCGACCGCGCGGGCCACCAGCTCGCGGGCGATCTCGGTGGCATCCTTCTTCTGCGAAGCAATGGAGGCGATCTCCGGTTCGCGTAACTCGTCGTGCAGTCCGTCGGTGCATAGAATGAGCACGTCGCCTGGCTGCAAGGTAACGGCCATGGTGTCGGGCGAGACGAACATCTCCGGCCCCACAGAGCGAATCAGCACATGACGCGAGTCGGACGACGCGATCTCATCGGCGGAGATCAGTCCCATCTTGCGCTGCTCGTTGACCAGCGTATGGTCCTGTGTGATCTGCCGCGCCTGGCCGTTGCGCACCAGATAGCAGCGCGAATCGCCGACATGCGAGACCACGGCCTGGTCGTAGCGCAGAGCGCAGGCCACGATCGTGGTGGCCATTTTGTGGCCGTTGTGATTCGAGTTGAGCGTGCGATCGTGCACGGCCACATTGGCGCGCTGGATCAGACGCGGCAGAAGACTGATGAGCATGGATCCGGGTTGCGCTTTGCCGAACTCTTCGGTGAGCACGGAGACCGCCGTGGCCGAAGCGACTTCACCCAGGTCGAGGCCGCCAACGCCATCGGCAACCACAAAGAGATAACCGTGAGAGCGCGTCTGCTGGCGCGAAGCAGGGACAAACGACCCCATGGCGTCCTCATTATTGGTGCGGACTTTGCCGAAGTCGCTTGCCTGGCCGAACTGTACATCTAACATGTGTGCCGCCGTGTGAAGCATCTCGCGATGTTGCACGGAGCGCTTCCGTTCAGGGGAATGAGGAGTCGAGCTGGAAAATAGCAATTGGGTGGATCCCCTCTCCAGCCTCCCGTAACGAGGCCGGAGAGGAGAACCACCCAGGATCTGAATTCGAGTTTACGTTCGGGCTACGAGGTTAGCTACTTCGCAGCCAACAGAGTGGCCTTGCCCTTGGCTTTTGAGGAGCGGATGAAGTACACCGCCCCGTAGAGGCCCCAGACAGCGGAGATGCCCAGGGCAGTTAATGGTTCCATCTTAGTGCCAAGGTTAAAGAACGGGCCTGCCACGTAAAAGGCCATGCAGATGAGGTTCGCAAGCAACCCGAAGCCAGGGATCAGCCAATGCTTGATCATGCTGAAATCCTGACGTCCGGTGTAGGCTACGATGCACAGGAAACAACTGAGCGCGTAGAGGATAAAGGTGCCGAAGTTGGAAGTGAGCGTGATGGCGAGCAGCGAGTTGGGTAGGGCGGCCATCTTGTCGTGCGTGCTATAGCCGAAGCTGGAGAAGATGTTGTGCGGCAGGGCCGCGATGGATGCGTCCGTTGGAGCGCTGGCATCGCCGAAGGCCAGCGAGACGGCGATGACACCGATGACCGCTGAAATCACAGCCAGTGTCCAGATTGCTTTGCGTGGGGAGAGCGATTCGGCATGCAGCATGCCGAAGTGCTCGGGAACTTCGTCGTCCTTGCCCATGGCGTAGGTGACGCGAGCCCCAGTGTTCATGCAGGCCAGCGTGGTGCCGATGAGCGCCAGGAATACTGTAATTGCCTCTGCAAGCATGAAGTACTTGCCGTGACCCTGGCCGAGCAATTGATCGCCCACGATGATCATCATGTCGCCGATGGGCGCCGCGGAACTGACCGCGCTCTGCATGGTATAGCCCGAGTTGAGGAAGTAATTGGCACAGAAGTACTCAAACAGGTAGCAGAACAATCCCTGAATGAGCAGCGATGCAATCACGGCAATCGGTATATGCTTGGTTGGGTTTTTGGCCTCGCCTCCCATCGAGGTGACCGATTCGAATCCGACCAGAATGAGAATCGCGACCGTCGCCTGAATGAACATCCAACTGAATTTGTGCACGCCAACCACGGAAGCGGCGTTGGGATGGGTGAGGAAGTTGCCGCTGGAATCGGTAGTCGGGTAATCAATCGTGAACGCGACCGGCTTGCCTGACTTATCGAGCAGCGGAAGCGGGTCGCCGTTTGCGTCACGCAGGATGGAACTGTCTTTGGGATTGGTGGCGAACTGATAGGTGAACGTCTTCATGCTCTGGCCGTCGTACTGGAAGGCCGCTGTGCCAGTCGGGTGATTGGCGCGATAGCCCAGCGCCAGAACACTAAAGACGATCAGAGCGGAAATCTGGATGACGTTGATGGCGATGTTGACGGCCGTGGAGGCGCCGGCGCCTCGGGCTGCGATCCAGGCAACAAAGAACGAGAACACGACGGCAACCAGCCCCATGAAGACAGGTCCGGGGTTGGAGCCGCTGAGGAAGTTGGGATAGAGGAAACCAACTACGTAGCCCACGAAGATGCCGGTGACTGCCACCATCACGCCGGGATAGACCCAGTAGTAGAGGTGTGAGCCCCAGCCGACGATGAACTTGGAGACGCGGGCGTACTTGAAGCCAGCGTCCTTTGAGAGCATGGCCTGCTCGGCGTAGTAGTAGCTGGATCCCGTGCCGGGATAGAGCTTCGAGATTTCAGCGTAGGAAACAGCCGTTGCCAGGCAGAGCAGCAGGGCGGCGAAGATGCCGATCCACATAGAGGGGGCCGTCGAGGGCTGGCCGGCAACGCCCGTGGAGGCCTGGAGAAAGAAGGTGAGCCACAGGAAGGCGCCGGGTGCGATGAGCGCCATCGCGTTACTGGTTAAACCAGTGAGGCCGAGCGTGGCCTGCATCTGAGGTGCTTTCTGATCTGCCATGAATATTCTCCTGAGGGTTGAAATTCGTCTGGCGGTTCCCGGCGGAAGGCCCCCGGGAAATTTCGAAAACAACTGGTTGCGGCTCGTCCTCTACCGCGCACGCCGAACCGAAATGCGGCGTTGATTAGGGTGGGCCCGGCCAGGTGCGGTGGCCGAACCCGGTTGATGTGCGGTGAGCCGAGTCTATCGTCCGGCTCGTGAGGACGAAATAAAGAACGAAGAGGGTGTTTTCTTAACGCTTTGGACCGAAGAAGGCGATGAACGCGATCGTCAGCGTTTGCTGCTGGCTCACGGCTCCTTTGGTTAGGCTGTAATTCGATTGCTTGGAGAAGTAGTTCACGTTGGATGCGTCGCAGCGATATTCAACCCGCACCAGCGCGCCTTCTACCCACTTGTATTCATAGGTGAAGGTTCCTTCCGCAAGGTGCTGCGGGGTACCCGTCTGGAAGCCGTCGGGATCGTTGAAGTACTCGGCACGCAGAGCGATCGCAGACTTGGTGTTGGCCTGAGCGTGAAGTGCGCCTGCCGCGCCCCACCAGTCATGCAGCTTGGTGTCGCCGTATGCGCCCTCACCCGTTCCAACGATGGCATCCCTGTTCGAGCCGTAGTCGTAGTTGATGTATGCGTTGTATTTTCCGGGCGGCGTCAACGTCAAAGTGGTATCGATCAGGTTGCGCAGTCCGCTGGTCGTGCCGTAGTTTTGCGGACCTACGATGTAGTTGATGGCCCACGCGGCCTTGGGCTTGGTGTATGTATTTGTGAACACCCCTGTGACTCCGCCCTGTGACTTGGACACATTGTTCCAGCCGTTGACCAACTGCAAGCCGATGGTGTCGGTCTTCGATACCGGGTACGAAGTGCGCACGCCGAAGTGCCAGTAGGGAATTGCATTCACGAAGAGCAGTGAGCGCGAGTAATTCCAGTTGTCCTTGGCTTCGATCACTTCCGCTCCGGCCGAGGTAACGAACTTGCCGAAGTCCAGTTCGAAGCCCTTGGCCTTGGGCGGCTTGATGCTCAGGAATGCCTGCTCGATGTAGTTGAGCTGATCGGCAGAGGTGCTGTCGGGCGGAGGAGTGTTGATCAGCGTATTCGTGCGGCCATAGACAAAGTCAATGTGTGCGCCGATCGGATCGGGATCGTGGTTCAGCGTCAGCTTGGCCGCGCTCAATTCAAATTGATCGGTCTTGTCGTTGAAGTTGTAAAGCTGGTTGATCTGGTCGCCCAATGAGTTGGAGGTCGGCCGGTTGAAATTGAAGCTATAGTAGCCGTCGATGAACCCGCTCAGATCCATGGGGCCGACGCTCCATGTGGGAGCGGCAGCAGGGGCGGCGGGGGGCGCAGGTGCGGGAGTTTGTGCGGCCGGCTCGGTTGCGGCCGGCGCCGGGGCGGGGGCGGGTGCTTGTGCAGCAGCCATGAGCGCCAATGTCATCGCGGCTCCAGCAATGGATCGAAGTAGGACCACAGCGTTTGATTGCATCGACACGAATCCTCCAAACAAAAATTTGTGAAAGAACGCAAGACATAGTGAGATCGTTTAGGCGCGTCAGCGCACGCCCACTCAAGCCCCGTGCTGGGGCCTTTCGAGGTTGCAGGGAATTACACACACTAGCGGTTGAGACTGCCTGGAGAAACTATCGGCAGTCAGCGTAGGGGCCGTGAAAAAGTGAAACTGTCTAGCACTAGGTTTGCAAACAAAGCATAAAGAAATTATGAGGATCACAAAAAGATTTCTCTGGAGCCGGGCGTACGCTTCGCTATCCCCTTTTGCGCGCAGGGCCTTACGGCACATTCAGAAGAGGGTTGAATGAGGCGCTGCGCACCATGAAAATCGTCTAAAGAACCTGCTAAACTTTAGTTTCTCCCGCTCAGGCGCACGAATCTGAAGACCATTCCGCATTGCGGCGGCGGCGATTTCCACAGGGCAGCGGCAGCTATCTCCGCAGATTGACGGTTCGAGTGCGGGCTGCCTGAGCTTCCAGAACTGACCCTGGCTGCGCACCCCGGCGTGGACACAGGGCATGCGAGAACAGAAGGTGAGTGCAGGGTTGACTCAGAGCTACCTTATGCGTTCGGTTTTCGGGCCATGGCGCTCGCGCGGCTCGGGCACGCGCGTCCTTTTGTTCACCCTCGAATCCGCACTGGGCGCAGTGATCGTGGTGTTGATGGCGGCGCTGGCGCATTGGTTCAGTTGGCTGGCGCCCATCGCCGCATTGCTCTATCTGTCGGTCGTGGTTCCCACGGCGCTGCTGTGCGGCTTCTGGCAGGCGGTGATTGTCTCGCTCACCGCAGTGGTGGCGCAAAGCTGGTATTCGGCGCGGCATCCTGAGCTGTCGCTGGCCGCCAATCCCGCAAGCTCCATCGCGCTGGTGGTATTTGTGCTGGTGGCCCTCACCGTCAGCCGGCTTTCTTCGCGCATCACCGAGCACGCGCGCGAGGCGGAGTCGCGCGGCGGGCAGATGGAGAATCTCTACGAGTTCACGCGGCGCACTTTGCAAATGAACCTCTACATCGAGCCTGGGCCGCAACTCGCCGAGTTGGTCCACGACATCTTCGACCTCGAAGCCGTCGCGGTCTTCGACGCCGATTTGCACGACGTGTACCAGGCGGGCTACTGGAACGTCGATCCGCAAGAGATGGCGCAGAACGTCTACTATTTCGAAACCTCGGACGACGATCCGGCCAGCGGAATTGGACGGCGCGTGGTGCGCCTGGGTGCGGTGCCCATCGGCAGCCTGGTGGTGCGCGGCGACACCAGTCCGTTGATCAACAACGCCATTGCATCGCTGATCGCCATCACCTTCGACCGCTATCGCGCCTTCGCCAACGAGAGCCGCATCGAGACCGAGCGGCGCACCGAACAGTTGCGCTCCACGGTGCTCGACAGCCTGGCGCACGCCTACAAGACTCCGCTGACAGCGATTCGCGCGGCGTCGACAGGCTTGAGCGAGATGGGCCATCTTTCGCCGGGGCAGTCCGAGCTGGTATCGCTGATCGACGAGCAGACCCGTCTGTTGGGCGACCTGACCACGCGCCTGCTCACCACGGCGCGGCTGGATGCCGGCGAAGTTTCCATTCACGTGGAGCGCGTGAATGCGGGAACGCTCGTCGAAGAGGTCGTGAGCAGCCTCAAAGACCGCCTGGCCAGCATGAAGGTCGCCATGGAGATCGAAGACGAAGACCTGATGCTGAGCTGCGACCGGCAGTTGATAGTGATGCTGCTGACCCAGTACATTGACAACGCGTGCAAGTACTCGCATTTCGGGACCACGATCACCATCCGGGTTCTTGCCGTCGGGGCCGAGGCAATTTTTTCCGTCCACAGTTTCGGGCCGGTGATTCCCATGGCCGACCGCGAACGCATCTTTGACCGGTACTACCGTTCCTCAAGCTACGCGAACCGTGCAGCCGGAACCGGAATAGGGCTTTCCGTGGCCCGGCGCGCGGCGCAGATCCATGGCGGCTACGTGTGGGTGACCAGCGACGAGCAGGAAGGTACCACGTTCTTTGCAGCGATTCCTCTGACAATGGAAAAGGAGAGTTCGGGATGATGCAGCAGGCAATCCGCATTCTGGTGGTAGACGATGAATCGGCAATCCGCCGGGCGTTGCGGCCTCCGCTCATGGAGCTGGGCTTTCAGGTGGCTGAAGCCTCGCGCGGCGAGGAGGCGCTGCAAGTGCTGCGCAACGCCACCTACGACGCCGTGCTGCTCGACATCAACATGCCGGGCATCGGCGGCATCGAGACGCTGCGGCGCATCCGCACCTTCGCCCCGCGTCTGCCGGTGCTGATGCTGACCGTGCGCGACGAGGAAGAAGACAAAGTGGAGGCGTTGGACCTCGGCGCCGACGATTATGTAACCAAGCCCTTCAGCACGCGGGAGCTGATCGCGCGCATCCGCAGCGCAGTGCGGCGCGTGCGCGCTCCGGCCCGGCCCGAAGACGCGCCCATTGAGATTGGGGAAATTCGCCTCGAGCCGTTGAAGCGGCGCGTGACCAAGCGCGGCGCGCCGGTGAAGATGACACGCAAGGAGTTCGACATTCTGTATTGCCTGATGAGCCGCGCGGGGCGCGTGGTGACTTATGCCAAGTTGCTCACCGCCGTGTGGGGCGCCGAATGCCGCGAGGAAGTGGAGTATCT
>Ga0302319_10013361_pt1 | contig 15398 bp, 15 predicted proteins | sample Bog_T0_2_FD_203319 | JGI IMG/M metagenome (GOLD analysis project Ga0302319, IMG submission 203319) | Peat permafrost microbial communities from Stordalen Mire near Abisko, Sweden - Bog_T0_2 | ecosystem: Environmental > Terrestrial > Soil > Wetlands > Peat | place: Sweden: Abisko, Stordalen Mire... | reverse complement strand
GACAGTGCATTCAGGTAGACCTGCAGACGCTCACCTTGACGCGACAAATCCAGTTGGCGAGGGCTCATTCCATCAACGTACTACCCAACAAATTGCATCGCCAGGATAACCGAGGCGGGAGTATCCAACTTATAACACAGTAGTACTAAGAACCTGTCCAAGAACTGCTGATTCAGGGCAGTTTTGAAAGGGCACGGCTTCAGCCGTGCCGCAAAGACGCTGGAATGAGCCGGGCTTTAGCCCCCGAGGGACGCTTTTCCCTCCAACTTTTTGATACCTCTTCTGGGTTTCTGGACAGCTTCTAAGAAAAAGCACAAAGCAGTTCCACGGCCAACGGGAGGATCGCCGAATTTTCATGATTTTGGGCGTCGCATCGCGACATGTATGACTGCGGTCGCTTCTAATAAATAGCAAATAGCAGCATTTCCCAGATCTCGCTCGACGAATCCACGGAGTCTTGATGCTTTTGGGTGGCAACACATTAGTCCGCCGTTATAATCGCCCCAGATGCACCGCCGCCGCCCTCTAACCCTGCTCTGCTTCATCGCCTGCGCCGTCATCGCAGCCTCCTGCCATGCGCAAAGCCCATACTCCGGAACCCCCGCCGACCAGGCCGCCCTCGCAAAGACCGGTGACGCCATCCGCGATGCCTTCTCCCGTGGCGATATCAGCGCCATCATGGCCTTTCACCACCCCGATGTCATCAAGGCGCTCGGCTACAACCACTACCTCGTTGGCCGCGAGGCAGTGAAAGCCGACTTGCAGCAATCGCTTCAGCTAAATCACTTGGAATTTAAGGAAAGCCGCGTCGAGAACCTCTTCTTTCAAGGCGACACAGCCGTAGAAGAGAGTGCCTTCACAATCCAGGGAACGCCAAAGAATGGTGCCGCGCCCTTTCAATTCAAAGGCCGTTCGATGGTCGTCTACGTCCGCTACAAAGGCAGCCCCACCGGCTGGGCCTCCATCCGCGAAATCATCCAACCCGCACCCTGATTGCCCAGAGAGTATTGGCCCAGATCAGTCGTAGATTTCCCAGCCAAAAGGCTCCGTGCCCCGTTCTTGCAACTTTTTCTGTCGCGAGGGCGGGAAAGCATGAATCTCAATTGCCGCGTTGGCGGCCACCGCCAAACAGATGGCCGGCTGCGTCTTGAGAGAGCACGACTTCAGTCGCGCCGATAAGGACACGAAAATGGGTTTGGCCTCAGCCCCTGACGAATGCTTTTCGTTAGTTTCGACTTCCAAGGTTGCCTCCTGGCCCTGAAGCTCCAGTCTTTGCCAATCAACCCCATCGGCGGTACTCTTCCGTAATGCGACCCCTTCGGTATTCCATCAACGTCACATTGGACGGGTGCTGCGATCATCTTGAAATGATCCCGGACGAAGACTTGCATCATAACGCGACGGAAAACCTCGGCCAGGCCGATGCGCTCCTCCTTGGCCGGGTGACTTACGAAATGATGGAGGCAGGGTGGCGGCCACCGGCGCCCCCAGGTGCGAGGCCAGATTGGATGGAACCTATCGCCCGCACGATCGACGCGGTAAAGAAGTACGTCGTGTCCAGCACCGTTCACCGGGTCGATTGGAACGCGGAGCTCGTTCGAGGGGACCTGGGGACGGCCGTTCAGCGGCTCAAACAGGAGCCGGGTAAGCGACTGCTCGTGGGAGGTCTGAAACTCCCGCTCGCATTGGCTGAACTGGGATTGATCGACGAGTACGAATTGGTGGTGCACCCCAGGATAGCCGGCCACGGGCCTACGTTGTTCGCGGGGCTATCCAAGCGTATCGATTTGAAGCTCGTTAGCCGCCTGGAGTTCGGCTCGGGAGCGGTGGCGATGCGGTATGAGCCCAGAAGGTAGCCATTGGGCCTGTTAGCCGGTGCCTGCCGCATCCGCGGCGACGTTGTCTCTGCGACATGCTTTAGTCTGCGCGTTGTGCCTCATGCGCCGCCAGATCCCCATCCCTAACCCCAATCAGGTACAACAGCCCATCCAGCCCCAGCTGCGAAATCGACTGGTGCGCCTTCTCCCTCACCACCGGCTTGGCCCGGTAAGCAATTCCCATTCCCGCCAGGCTCAGCATGGGCAGATCGTTCGCCCCATCCCCCACCGCGACAACCTGCTCCAGCGAAATCCCTTCGCGCGCCGCAATCTCCACCAGCAGCTCCGCCTTCCGCCGCCCGTTGATAATCGGAGGAATCACCCTCCCCGTCACCGCCCCATCCACAATCTCCAGCTCATTGGAGTAGATATAGTCAATCCCAAACCGCTCCTGCAGCGTCCGCGCAAAGAAGTTGAACCCGCCCGACAGAATCGCCGTCTTCATCCCCAGCAGCTTCAGTGTCTTGAACAGCCGTTCCGCTCCGTCTGACAGTGGTATGGTCCCCAGCAGCCCATAGGCCTTCTCCGCCGGCAGCCCCTTCAGCAGCCCCACGCGTTTGGTGAAGCTCTGGTCGAAGTCCAGCTCCCCGCGCATTGCCGCCGCCGTAATCGCCGACACCTGCTCGCCCACCCCGGCCAGCCGTGCCAGATTGTCAATCACCTCACCCTGGATCAGCGTCGAATCCATGTCGAACGCAAACAACCGACGATTCAGCCGGAAAATCCCCTCCCGCTGGCATGCAATGTCGATCGAAAACTCCTGCGCCGCCGCCACAAGGTCGCTGCGCAGCGCCGTCTCCGCGCTTGCAGGTCCACTCACCGCCAGCATCACGCAAGCATTCGCCGCCGAGCCCACAGCTGCGACATCCTTGCCATGAGCTCCACAGATCTGGTCTGACAGCTTCTCGATGCGATCCACATTCAGACCGTTTCCGGCGATCACCGCACTCACCCGCGCCAGCATCGCGGCGGAAACCACCCGTCCCAGCAGCGTGACAATAAACCGGCTTCGGTCTACTCCGCCAACACCGTGCTCCAGGGCCTGCGACTGCACCTCGGTGAACCGGGTCTGCAGCCCCATCTCCTGCATGCGCACTTCAAGCGCAGTTTCCAGTGCAACCAGATCACCCGCCGCCGGCGCCGCCACCAGGATCCCCAGCGCCAGATTCTCATGCACCACTGCCTGGCCGATATCCAGAATTGCCGCGCCCTGCGCAGCCAATATGCCCATGCAAGCCGAAGTAATCCCCGGCCGGTCGTGTCCCGAAATATGGATCAGCACCGCTTCAGAAGTGTGAGAAGTCATTCCCTGTCTTTCTTAACTCCCCAGTATACGAACCCCACACCCCACACCCCACACCCAGTTAAACTATCCCCATGCTCGATTTCGAACTTTCCCCCACCGAAGCCGCCGCCTTGCTCAAAGAGGGCAAGACCCGCCTCATAGACGTTCGCGAACCCTGGGAGTTCTCCACTGCCCAAGTCGACGGCAGCATCCTCATTCCCATGGGCGACATCCCCGCTCGCGCCCACCAGGAGCTTGACCCCGACGAACACCTCGTGCTCATGTGCCACCACGGTATGCGCTCCATGAACGTTGCCGTCTGGCTGCGCAATCAGGGCTTCGAGCAGGCCCAGTCCCTCCGCGGCGGCATTGATGCCTGGTCCGCCGAGGTCGACCCATCCGTCCCTCGATACTGAGCCTCGTCACCATCGTTCCCCCCGCCTTGAGGCTGGACAACCTATACTGCCTGTGTCGAATCTGCTTAAGTAGAACTCATTCATAAGGAGATCCCCCGCATGTCTTCTGCCGCCGTCGAATACGCTCGCAAGAACTACTCCCGATTCCTCGATGAATTGAAGGCCCTCCTGCGCATTCCTTCCGTCTCCACTCTCCCCGAGCACATCGGAGACTGCCACTTCGCCGCTGAAGTCCTGGCCGCCGACCTCTCCAAAATCGGCCTTGAGCATGTGCGCATCATTGAAACTGACGGCCATCCGCTGGTCTACGCTGACTGGCTCCACGCCGCCGATAAGCCCACCGCCCTGGTCTACGGCCATTACGACGTCCAGCCACCCGATCCCCTCGATGAGTGGATTTCTCCGCCCTTTGAGCCCACCGAGCGGAACGGCAATCTCTACGCCCGTGGCGCGGTCGACGACAAAGGCCAGGTCATCGCCCAAATCAAGGCGCTCGAGTCGCTCCTCGTCGCCAACGGAGCGCTTCCCATCAACGTCCGTGTCCTGCTTGAAGGCGAAGAAGAAGTCGGTGGAGAGGGAATTGCCGCCTATGTCGCCACCAGGCCCGCCGATCTGGACGCCGACTTTGCCCTGGTTTCCGATACCGAGCTCTTTGCCCCCGGCCTGCCCACCCTCTGCGTCGGGCTGCGCGGAATGATCTATACCGAACTCGAGGTTCGCGGCGCAAAAACCGACCTCCACTCTGGCATGTACGGCGGCGTTGCCCCAAACCCCTTCTTCGCCCTGGCCCAGATCCTCGCCCAGCTTAAGGACGAAAACGGCCACATCCTCATCCCCGGTTTCTACGACGACATCATCCCTCCCAGTCCCGAAGAACTCGCCGCCTGGCAAAGCCTCCCCTTCGACGAAGAGGAGTACCGTGTCCACGAAGTAGGCTCCAAACAGCTAATCGGTGAGGCGGGTTTCAGCGTCCTCGAGCGCACCTGGGCCCGTCCCACTCTCGACGTGCACGGCATCCCCGGCGGTTTCACCGGCGCCGGCGCCAAAACCGTCATCCCCGCCAAGGCCGTCGCCAAAGTCTCCATGCGCCTCGTCCCCGGCATGACCCCCGCCACCGCCTACGCCCTCTACAAGAGTTACGTCACGCAGATCGCACCCCCTGGCGTCGATGTCGACATCCGCCTCATCCACTCCGGCGACCCCTGCCTCATCCCCGTCGACAACCCCTACATCAAGGCCGCCACTGCCGCCCTCAAAGAGGTATGGGGCAAGGAAACTGTCTTCATCCGCTCCGGCGGCTCCATTCCCATCGTCGGCGACTTCGCAAAACACCTCAACCTGCCCAGCGTCATGATGGGCTTCGGTCTCCCCGACGACAACATCCACGCACCCAACGAGAAGTTCAACCTGGAATGCTTTGCCCTGGGCATCGAATCCCTGATCCGCTTCCTCGAGGAAACTGGCCGTTGAGTGTGAAGACAGAAATGCGACCGGCGGCGTCAGGATTCAAAACAAGCGCCGCCGGCTTCGTTCTGGCAGGTGGCCGCTCCACCCGCATGGGCACAGACAAATCCCTAATCGAATTTCGCGGCCAACCCCTCGCCAATCATACGCTTGCAACTCTACGCCATGCGGGCCTCTCAGCCTCCTTCGCCGGCGGCCATCTCTCCCTGTCTGCTTTCGCGCCCCTCATCGAAGACCCCTTCGGCCTCGGCCCCCTGAGCGGCATCCGCGCCGCCCTAAACTCCACTTCATCCAACCTGTCCGTCTTCATGCCCGTCGACCTGCCGCTGCTCCCATCCTCCCTGATCATCTCCCTGCTCCATTACGCGGAAATCACTCAGGCCCCCATCACCCTCCCATCGGTCTCCGGATTCCCCCAAACCTTCCCCGCAGTAATCCACCGTTCCGCTCGTCCCGCGCTGGCGCAGGAGCTCGAAGCCCGTCGCCTTGGCTGCTTTTCCGCCTTCCAGGCCGCCGCAGCCGCTCTCGCCGCTCCGCTCTCCGTTCTCCCCGTTGAATTCCTGGTCCAATGCGGCCAAATCACCCATCCGGCAAGCCTCCCGGCCGCCTGGTGGTTCCTCAATATCAACACTCCTGCCGATCTAGTCCGCGCGCAAACCCGCTTCCAATCGCTCTTCGCGTAATCTAATCTCACAGATGGCTGACCCCGACATCAATCCGCAAGCCCCAAGTCCGCCCAGCATGGAGACGCTCATCCCCGAGCTCTCCGCCCTCCCCGACGCAGGGGACGATTCCCTCCCCGACTATAGTGGCGCCCCATCAGATGGCGGCTCCTGGCCACTCATCTCTTTCAGCCACGTCTCCATGTCCTTCGGCGACCGCAAAATCCTCGACAACGTCAGCTTCACCGTCGACCGCGGCGAAACCCTCTGCATCCTCGGCCGGAGCGGCGTTGGAAAATCCGTTGCTTTGCGCATCCTCATGGGCTTTCTCAAACCTCAGGTCGGCTCCATCCGCGTCAATGGCGAGGAGATCAACGCCTTCACTGAAGAACAAATGCGCGCCGTTCGCAAACGCGTAACGATGGTTTTTCAAAATGGCGCTCTCTTCGATTCCATGAGTGTCCTGGAGAATGTCGCATTCCCCCTCCGAGAACACGGTGGTCTCGCCGAAGATCAAATCCACGAGATCGTCGAGCGGCTCATCCGCATGGTCGGCGCGGAAGACGTCTCCGATGCCTTTCCCGCGAGCCTTTCCACCGGCCGCAAGCGCGCCGTCGCCATCGCCCGCGCCCTCGCCGCCCAGCCTGAGGTTGTCCTTTACGACGAGCCAACCACCATGGTCGACCCCATCATTGCGCGCCGTCTTGGAGCCCTCATCCAACGCCTCAAGCGCCAACTCGGCTTCACCAGCATCGTCGTCACGCACGATATGCGCTTTGCCGAAAGCCTCGCCGACAAAGTCCTCTTTCTCGACCATGGAAAGGCCGTTTACTTCGGTCCGCTCACTGGATTTCTCGAGTCGAAAGAGGTTAATATCCAACAGTTTCTGACTTTGGACGCTTATGTGTTACCGTCGGAATAAGCTTAGGATTACTTAATGACCGGGTTCTAATCAAATTTTTATTGCCCACTTCCCGCCCTTTGGCGGTAAGCTTCTTATAGCACTGCTTGTAGTTGCGAGATTTGCAGTAAAGCCGGGATCGGCTTTCTGCAGATGTCGGAAAGTAAAGTTGTTCGGTGCACTTAATATCAATCGTTGCATGATGTTGTCATCGGCCTGTTCATGTCGAGTTTTTTCTCTTAAGTCGTTTGATGGCTGCATAGGCCCTGTTGTCTGATTTTTTCCCCAGCGGGATGACCGCGAATATCGTGAATTCACTATCCATTAAGATGTAGGGGCTTCAAACCGATATAACGTTGAATCTGAGACTCTTTGGTGGGTAAACCTGGTCTGCAAAGCTCATTGCCCACCGCCAGACGAATTCCTTCTGGGAGTAAACACAACTTCAGGTTGAGAGAAACAAAAGCACTGGAAAAGTCCAAATAAAACCAAGACTGGCTATTCTTTCCGCTATTTTGCTTCATTGTTGTCCTTCCACTTGCCCCAGTTTTTTCACTTCGGAGGTCAGCGACCCAAGCATGGCGACATCTGAATTCTGGCAAAGAGTTTCCGCCTCTGCCGCATCCGCACCACCCGGAGAACAAGAGGGTGCCGCCGGAATGCGAAGTGTGCGCAATTCCGCGGCAAAGGGCAAATTCTGGATCGTTCTGGATCTCATCACCATCGTCGCGTCCGTTGTCGTTGCAAGCATCTACAAGTTCCGCGCCGGCCCTGTGGCCGAGGCCAGAGGCTTCTGGCATGGCACCCTCATTCATGGCCGCTCGATGGGTATCCTGCTGGTCCTGCTTATCGGCTTCGCCGTAGCACTTATCATGACCAGCCGCCGGCTGCATCTCTACACCCCGGTCCGCCTCTCCAGCTTTCTTCACGAACAGCGGCTCAGCATCCAGGCTTGCTTCACCTCGGGCCTCCTGCTCACCGGAACCCTCTACCTCATTCGCGCCGAAGATATCCCGCGCAGCATCGTGCTCATCACTGTCGGCCTCGTTACCGTCGCACTGAGCCTGCGGCGCCTCATTTACCGGCTCATGACATACCGAAACTTCGAGCGCGGCATCGGCACTCGCAACGTCATGATCGTCGGCACCGGCCCGGAGGCACAGGCCATCCGCCACCACCTCGAAAGCGTACGCCACCTCGGCTACACGTTCAAGGGATTCATCCAGCTTCCCGGCACCAGTTCACGCTTTTCCGCCAGTTCCGGGGACACCGTCGCCACCCTCGACACCATGTTCCAGGCTGCGCGCAAGCAGTTTGTTGACGAGATCTTCATCACCACGGCTTGTGAACGCGAAACCGTTCAGGACATCCTCGAGCAGGCGCGGGTCAACTCGGTAGATTTGCGCGTTGTCCCCGACATGTACGACGGCCTGGCCTGGAACAGCCCCATTGAATACATTGGCCAGTTTCCCACCATTCCTCTTCACTGCGGGCACGTCCCGGAGATTAGCCTCCTGATGAAGCGAGGCATGGATATTATCCTCGCCGGCATCACGCTGCTGATCCTCTCGCCGATCCTGCTCATCATTACCATCGCCATCAAGTTCGATTCGCCCGGACCTGTGCTCTATAGCTCCGAGCGCATCGGCAAAAAGGGCCGCGTCTTCCGCTGCCTCAAGTTCAGAACCATGATCCGCGATGCCGACAAGCGCCGCGCCGAACTGATGCACATGAACGAGCGCGACGGCGTCCTCTTCAAGATTTCCAACGATCCACGCATCACCAGGCTGGGCAAATTCCTGAGGAAATACTCGCTCGATGAGCTGCCTCAGTTCTTCAATGTCCTGCGTGGCGACATGAGCATCGTTGGCCCCCGCCCGCCTCTGGCCAGCGAGGTCAAGGAGTACAAGCTGAGCCACCTGCGCCGCCTCGACGTAATGCCCGGAATCACCGGACTCTGGCAGGTTCAGGCCCGTCAGGACCCCTCCTTCGACAGTTACATCTCCCTCGACGTCACTTATGTCGAGAACTGGAGCGTCTGGCTCGATCTAAAGATTCTGGTCCGTACCGTTGCCGTTGTCTTTGCCGGAACCGGCTCCTAGTCCTACGCGAATCCTGGATTCACCCGCGGCCGCCCCGGATCGGGCGGCCATCCTTTTTGGCCGCGAAGCATTAAACTGGGACTGTGAAGATCGCACTGGCCCAGATCAATCCGACCGTCGGTGATTTTACCGGCAACCTCGAAAGAATCATCGCAGCTAGCCGCCAGGCCGCCGCTCAGGGCGCGCGCCTCACGGTTTTCTCTGAACTCGCCATCTGCGGATATCCTCCCGCGGACTTCCTTGAGAAGCCGAGCTTCCTCGAACGCTGCCGCACCGCCGTCGATGAACTTGCCGCCGCCACTGCCGGCCTATCCACCGCGGTTCTCGCCGGCGTAGCCCTGCCTGCCGGCCCATTCACCGGCAAACCCGCCGTCAACGCCGCCGTCCTCCTCGATCGCGGCCATCTACTACTCGAACAGCACAAGCGCCTCCTCCCCTTCTACGACGTATTCGACGAGCAGCGATACTTCGCCCCAGCCAAATCCCAGCAGGTGGTGGAACTCGACGGCGTCCGCCTGGCTATCACAATCTGTGAGGATGCCTGGAACGACAAAAACTTCTGGTCCCGCCGCCTCTACTCCGTCGACCCCATGGAAGAGCTAATGCGCCAGAACCCCGCCCTCCACATCAACCTGTCCTCGTCGCCCTTCTGGCACGGCAAGCGCGCCATCCGTCGTCAGATGCTTGCCGCCATTGCCACCCGCGATGCCGTCCCGGTCCTGATGTGCAACCAGGTTGGCGGCAACGACAGCCTCATCTTCGATGGTTCCTCGCTGGCCCTCAATGCGCAGGGTGACCTGATCGCCCAGGCGGCCTCCTTCGCAGAAGACATCGTCGTTCTCGATCCCTTCGTAGCGCCTCCCATCCCCGTCGCAGCCGAAGACGATACCGCCGCGGCTTATCAGGCTCTGGTCCTCGGAACCCGCGACTACGTCCGCAAATGCGGCTTCAGCAAGGTCCTCATCGCTCTCAGCGGCGGCATCGACTCCGCTCTGGTCGCGGCCATTGCTGCCCAGGCCCTGGGCCCGGAAAACGTGCTCTGCATCGGCATGCCCAGCCCTTACTCCTCCTCCGGCTCCATCGATGACAGTCGCCGCCTCGCCGGCAATCTCGGCGTCCGCTTCGAGATCATCTCCATCAGCGACCTGTTCGACCAATACACCCAGGCACTCGCGCCCCTTTTTGCAGGCCGCAAGCCAGACACCACCGAAGAGAACATCCAGTCCCGCATCCGCGGCACTCTCATGATGTCGCTTTCCAACAAGTTCAACGCCCTCGTCCTCACCACCGGCAACAAGTCGGAGATGGCCGTCGGTTACTGCACCCTCTACGGCGACATGGTTGGAGCACTTGCCGTCATCGGCGATCTCGTCAAGACTCGCGTCTACGCAGTCTGCCATTGGCTCAACCGCGACCACGAGGTCATCCCCCCCGCCATCCTGGAGAAACCTCCCTCTGCCGAGCTGCGACCCGACCAGAAAGACACTGACTCCCTGCCGCCCTACGAGGTCCTCGACCCCATCCTCGAAGCCTATGTCGAGCGTTACCAACCCCCGGAGCAAATCGCCCGCGAATACGGTTTTCCCCTGGCGCTCGTCCAACAGGTGGTCCGCCTCGTCGAGCGCTCTGAGTACAAGCGCCAACAAGCCGCGCCGGTTCTGAAAGTTACATCAAAATCCTTCGGGATGGGCCGCAGGTTCCCCATTGCCGTCAAGGTGCAGGTGTAATCTGAATCAAGGGACCCATCCCACAATATTAAGGAGAATTAGCTTGATCCGTTTGTCCCGCCGTTTTGCCAGTTCACGCCCCGCCAGCTCACGCCTTTTCTGTCTCGCTGCTGCGCTGCTTGCGCTCTCCCTGCCCGCCATGCAGGCCACCGCTCAACAGAATGTCCCTCCCGCGCCGGATACCGCGCCAAATGCGCCCGCACCCGCGGCAGCCCCTGTCTTCCCGCCCGTTGATCCGGCAAACTTCACCGCAACCACTCCCACCAAAGAAACCGTTGATGGCTTCCTCCACACCAGCTGGGGATATGACGAAACCCGTATCTGGCAGGTCGCCGCGATTATGAAAACCCGCGTCGATGGCATCAGCAAGGTTACCGTTTATGTCGGAGATAAGACCGGAAAGCAAAAACCCTCCGCCATCGCCTTCTTTGCCCTTGCTGACGGCAAGCATATTATTGCCGCCGACGATATCCTCCCCTTCGGCGTTAACCCTTACGCGGAAAACCGCACCCTGGCCCAGCAGAAGGCCGACGGCCCTTACCGTGGTGCATCCGGAAAAGACTTCGAGATCATCGAGTTCGCCGACTTTGAGTGCCCGCATTGCAAAGAAGCTCAGGCCAATATGGAGAAGCTCGGAGTGGACTTCCCCAATGCCCGCATTGTCTTCGAGAATTACCCTTTGCCCCAGCACAAGGAAGCAGCCGGCGCCGCAGCCCACGCTGTTTGCGTGGCCAAGCTGGGCGGCAGCACCGCCTTCTTCACCTTCGCCTCCGCGGTCTTCGAAGGCCAGGAAGGCCTCGCGACCCCGGACGGCGCGACCCTCACCCTCAACAGCTCTGTGACCAAGGCTGGCCTCGACCCTGCTAAGGTTGCAGCCTGTGCCGCCTTGCCCGCTACCATTGCCACGGTGGATGCCTCTGTCCAGTTGGCAAAAGACCTGAACGTCAACCAGACCCCCACCCTGATCGTCAACGGCCGCCCGGTCCCCGCCAACGCGCCCTACGACACCGTCAAACAGATCATCGAGTTCCAGGAAAAGATCGACGGCCTCACCAAGTAACAGGCACTACCCGCCTGAACTCTGGGTGCCCCATCCTTGAGTCGTCTTTCAGATTCAAGGGTGGGAAGGCGCAACTCCCGCGGATCCCACCATCATCCGCCTTTACTGCGACGTCCCACCCCGGTCAATCCGCATCATCGGCGTATGCCCAGCCGCCTGCGTCCCTCGCAACACATGCGGCGAGATCACCACCACCAGCGTCGAAGAGTTCATGTCCTTCGAGTTGTCTGACACGTTGTTCAGCCCAGGTATTTCGCTCAGCCCCGGCAGTCCGTTGATCGCCCGCGTCTCTGACTTATCCAGCTCGCTCACAATCACCACCGCCGAGTCTTTCCGAATCGTCACCACCCCGGTATAGGCGCGATTGTTCAGAATAGGATTCCCGTTGACTGACGACCCGCCCAGCGCAACGATTTTCAAATCCAGCGTCAGTGCCACATCCTCGTTGCGCAGCACCCGGCTCCGCGCCTTCAACGTCATCCCAAGATCCTCATAGGTAATCTGCGGAATAGTCAAACTGCTGCTGCCCAGTTGGCCCAGCAATCCCGACAGGCTACCCGAAGCCCCCGCACCAGTCAGCCCCGGGATGTTCGGCACGCTTCCGGAAAGTCCCGGATTATAGGTCGACGTCTGGATCGGATAGCGCGTTCCTGACCGCACCACCGCCTGCGCGTCGTCCGATTCCCCAATGCTGTCGGAAAGCCGCAGCAGCATATGATCTAACTCCTTCGAGTCCGAAGAGTTCAAGCTGATATTCGCGGTCATTGCACCCGGAGAAAGCGCGGATGAAGTTATCCCGCCTCCAAACAGCGCAATCCCATTTGTGAACAGGGAACTTGAAACCTGCCCCGACGCCAGCAGAATTCCCAAAATCGCCAGCGTGTCGCCTGGCGCCGCAAGTCCGGAAGAGATGATCTGCTGCACCAGGGCCTGGTTCGAATTCAATATCGATTGCTCTTCCGTGTAAACGTTAAAAGCTGAGATCGACTGCGGAGTCTGCAGACCGGAATTGCGAGTGCTGGTGTGCCCAAGCTGGATCAGGCTCACCTCAAGCAGCACCTGGCTATGGCCATCGATCAAATCACGGATGGTTGCATTGAACGCGTTCAGCACCGATGGTTGCGCGCGCAGCGTGATGGTTCCGGCAGACTGATCCACACTCGCATGTTGCAGATCGAATACGTTCTTCGCCAGCGTGCTCACTTCCGTCATCTCGTTTGCGGTCAGCCCCGGTAAGTAAACCGTCTCAAGATCCAGCCGCTCAAACTGTCTCCGGTTTTCCGCCGTATCCCGAGCCACCAGCGCTCGATGCGAATCGATCGGAACATAAAACGAATGCGTCAAGAGGCTTAACACACGCATCGCCTCAGTAAAACTGGCATCATCTACGTCCAGCCGCGTCTGCACCAGCCGTATGCTGTCATCCACGGTTGCTTCGATTCCGTAGGCCCTGAAGACCTCTTGAACCACCCGCCGCTGGTCAGTATGCAAGTGAAAACTGTGCACCCCCGGCGTCGGCAGCAGCGGCATTGATGCCCCAATCGAGTCCGTCGCCTGCGTGTAGACTGCCTGTGGCTGCTGGCGTGCCGCCCGGTCGCCCAGTTCGTACAGGTGTTGCGTCGCCTCCAGATTCTTCGGGTCCAGCGTCAGTGCCTGTTCCAGCGCTGCCCGCTCCGCCGCAGCATCGCCGAGAATTCGCTCCCTCGCCGCCGACTGAATCAACGCTGTCACCGCATGGCTGCGCGCCACATCCGCTGCCAGAGAATAGTTGTGGTTGGTTGGGTCCAGCGCCGCCGCTTGTGTGTAGCTATCGGCAGCAGAACTATACTCCTGCTTTTCAAACTGCTTGCTCGCCTCAAGAAACAGCTTCGCCGCACGCCTGCGATCGCTGCTGCGCGGAAGCTTTTCTTTCTCTCTGTCCTTGTCGGCCGAACCTGCCGCCGGTGCGATTTGCGCCATCGGCGCCGCAGTTTGCGCAACTCCGGTTACGGGCAAAATCGCCAGCAGTATCCCCGCCGTGCCGAGCCGGAGAAGCTCCCGCGCACTCACTTCGCATCTCTCTGGTAAGCCAGCAGGTCGCCCAGCGATGTCGCGCAAACCTCTGGCTGATACTTGAGCAGCTCATCGAAGCTGTAATTGCCTGTCGCCACTGCAATCACAGAAAGAAAGTTGGCTCGCGCCGCTTCAATGTCACGTGGCGTGTCGCCCACAACGCAAATGCTCGCCGCCCGCCCGGCCATCTCCCGTGCCTTATCCGCCGCGTGCCCGACGAGCTCTGAACGGATCGGAAAATGATCGCTGAAACCGCCAAACCGGAACCACTCGCGCAGCCCTGCCTGTTCCACCTTCACCCACCCAATCACTTCAAGATTTCCGGTGGCCACGCCCAGCAGCGCCCCGTTCCGCGCCAGATGGTCAAGCACCTGCTCAACTCCCGGCATCCGCACCAGGTTCAGCTCATGCCGCCGCTCCAGCACGGATAGCCGCATCGCCTCCAGAATGGCCTCGGTGCGCTCTTCCAGCAGCGCCGGCGGGATTCCCGCCTGGTTGCATGCCTCGCGCAAAATAGCCGTGTCCGTGCTGCCATGCAGCACGATCCCTGCCAACGTCACCTCAAAGCCGGTGACCCGATGGACACTCGAGGCAAATGACTCCACGTGCACCCGGTCGCGGCTGCGCAGCAGAGTCCCATCAATATCGAATAGGTAAGCATCCTGAGCGTCCCACTGAAAACCGGGCTCAATCGCGATGCGCGCTTCATTTGTGGAAGAAGATGTCAGCATGTCCTCAGCGGCTGTTTCAGCCCTGGCGGTAGATTGACCGCACCGCCCTAATTACAGGACGTTCGCTGCGCGGCGGACGCTTGAGCCCGGCACGCACTTCCGCAAGTTCCAGTCCCAATTCCGCCATTGCCCGCGAAAGTGTGTTGCGGTGCATGCACAACTCTTCCGCAGCCTTGCACTGGTTCCCCCGGTGCGCTACCAGTACTTCACGCAGATACTGCTTCTTGAACTCGCGCACGGCATCGTCATAGCTCATGCCACTTGAATGCATCTGCGTCACCAGGATGTCCAGTTCTCGTTTCACGTTCACCTCTAAGTACTCTATCTGATTGGCCGCTTTTCGCGCGCCTCGAATCACGAAAACTAACTCTTGCTCCCTTGCGGATGAAGCCAGGTCGGCGCTTCGCCTTCCAGCGTCTTCAAGCTCGCCCTCACGCGTTCTGCGAGCTCCGTGGGGCTCATGTGCGTACTCACATGGCACGCCGTAAAAAAATGCCGTGGCAACTTCGCCTCTACAAGCCAATGCGCCTGCGGATAAAACGCCACCGTTGCCAGGATCCCCAGCGTCACCAGCAGCACTCCCTGAAAGAGCCCGAAAACTCCTCCTGCAATTCTGTCCAGGCATCCCAGCCCGATGCTGTGCAACGTCTTCGACAGAATCGTCCCGATAATCCCTGCTACCACCATTACCACCAGCGCAACCGCCAGAAACCCGATGACGTCCGCCACTTCTTCGCTATGCACCAGCGGCTTCAGAGGAGTTGCTACCAGCCCATAATTCCACGCCGCAAGCACCAGTCCAATTACCAACCCGCCGAGCGAACATATCGCGCGAAAAAATCCCTGGGAGAGCCCGCCCATCACCGACACCAGAATCACGATCACGATGACCCAATCGATCCACAACATTCCGTGCTCCATTTATGTCTGGCGAAGGGACCCAAAAACTACAAATGCAGATTCCGCCCCGTCAAGCGGTGGAATGCGTCAAGATACTTTTGCTGGGTGCGATCCACTACTTCCTGCGGCAGGCTGGGGGCAGGCTCCTGCTTGTTCCAGTGGATTGTTTCAAGATAATCCCGAACGTACTGTTTGTCGAATGAAGGTTGTGCACCGCCTGG
>Ga0302319_10013358_pt1 | contig 15399 bp, 14 predicted proteins | sample Bog_T0_2_FD_203319 | JGI IMG/M metagenome (GOLD analysis project Ga0302319, IMG submission 203319) | Peat permafrost microbial communities from Stordalen Mire near Abisko, Sweden - Bog_T0_2 | ecosystem: Environmental > Terrestrial > Soil > Wetlands > Peat | place: Sweden: Abisko, Stordalen Mire... | reverse complement strand
AAACCCGCCACCCACATCCATCCGCCCGGTCTGTACCCCGCAGCTGACCCCCTACCCCCCCTCCCCTTTTGTTGAAAGCAAAACACTTACGCGGAAGTTCCCTACGTGCTCCCTGAAAACAAAACACTTACAAGCCACACAAAAGCGCAAAACCCCAACTCTGCACCATAAATGATGGCAGGTGGCCCACCCTTTAACCCGCCACCACCCTGAGGGTGCCCCATCCTTTCCACTCCTGAGCGCAGTTGAAGGACCTGCGTTTTGTAATCGTGGAAAGGGTGGGTGAGCCCGCTTTCCGCAGAGCCCCCATTTCTGTCCCAGCCCATGTCAAGGGTGGAAAATCACCAAACCCCACTTTGCCCTTGCCTCAATCCGCGTCAGAAGGGCTATCTCCCCAATGAAATCATGGCGTTACCCAGGCGGATGGTCTCAAGCCCAGACCGAGAGTTTCCTTCCGGAATTTGCAGTTTAATTCGCCGAAACGCGCACACTGGATTCATGACGTCCCAATCCACAGGCCTCCGCCTGCGCCAAACGCATCAATCTGTCAGGGATGTGACCGGTCCGTACCCACCGAATTGCACCCCCACCCCTCCCCCACTTTTGCTGCAACGCCATCAAAACAATAGGATTATTCCGAAAAAACGCATTTCGACCCCCCGAAACAAAGGACTTACGTCCTGCACACTTTCGCAGGCTCCCCAAAAAACAAAGGTTTCCCGAGCCCCCTCCGAGACCCCGGGAAACCAAACGTTCCTTGCACAGATCTAGCTGACCAGCTGGCCCGCCGCCTTGCTAACGCCCGCCAACAGCTCCGTCGCCGCCTTCCGTCCCAGCCGTATGCAGTCCGGAATCCCAATCCCGTCATAAGCATTCCCAGCCAGCTTCAACCCCGGTAAACCAGCCACATGCTCCGCCACTCGCTTGGCCCGCTTCTGGTGCCCCACCGCGTACTGCGCCATAGCCCGCCGCCAGCGCGAAACCTGCGTGTACTCCGGCTCGGACGTGATGCCAAGAATCTCCTCAAACTCGCGCCGCACAATCGCCACCAGCGCCTCATCCGGCTCGGTCAGCAGAGCCTCATTCTTCATCCCGCCCAGAAAGGCCCGCAGCACAGCCTTCCCCGGCGGCGTCCGCCCCAGAAACTTGCGATGTACAAAGGTGCAGGCCAGCATGGCGCGCCCTTCGCTCGCCGGAACCAGGAACCCAAAGCCATCCGGCAATTGCCCCAGCTTGGCCTCGTCGTAAAGCAGGTTGATGGTAATCGAAGACGAATAAGGGATGGCGGCCAGGTCGTCGGCCAGCGTCGCGTCCACATTGCCCAGCAGCACTCCCGCAGCCCACGCCGGTGAACACACGATCACAGAATCGTAAGTCTCCAGTTCGCCGCCGGCCCCAATCTGCCAGCCCTCGGCCACCTTCTCAAGACTGCTCACCGGAGTCCCCAGCCGAAGCCATGCCGGATTCAGCTTTGCCTGCACCGCATCCACCAGCTGCTGCAATCCGCCCCGAAGGGTGGTAAAAATGGTGCGCGCGGCCGGCGGCCTGGCGTGCCCGTTTCCGTGCGCGGCAATCATCTGCCTTGCTGCTTCCTTGGCCTTTTCGCGCATTTTCTTGTGCCCGGCCAGCATCCCGCGAGTCAGTGAGCCGTATTGCTGCTCCATCTCCACCAGCCGCGGCAGCACCGTGCGAGCGCTCAATTGCGTGGCGTCCCCCCCATAAATCCCACTCAATAACGGGTCCGCCAACCGGTCCACGGCTTCCGCGCCGAAGTGCCGTTCCACCAGCGAAGCCACTGACTCGTCTTCCCCGCTGGGCCGCGGCGGATGCAGCAGTTCAAGCCCCATGCGAATCTTGGTGGGCAGGCTGAAAAGCCGCGTCAGAGCGGTAGGAATCAGCTTGGTAGGTACCAGGAACATCAGCCCGTCGGGCAGCCCCACCATGCGGTTCTTCACCAGGATGTAGGTCTTGCGCTCGGCATCGTTTGAGGGCACCAGTTCGCCGGCCAGCCCGAGTTCGCGACAGAGTTCAATGGCGGCAGGCTTTTCCGTAAGAAAGGAGTCAGGGCCGCGCTCAAGCACCGCACCGTTCACGATCTCGGTCGCCAGCGATCCGCCCAGCTGGTTTCTTGACTCAAAAAGCGTGTACTCAACATCTGCGCCGCCTGCGCGGGCTTTCTCCAGTTCATAAGCGGCCGCCAACCCAGCGATGCCTCCGCCAATGATCGCCGTTCTCATGCTTCGACCCCCAATCATTCCACGACTATCTTATGATGCGCAGCCGCTTTCAAAAGTGGGACATCGGCATGCCAGCATCCTGGAAGATCCAGCTCCACAGGAATAGAATCTACCTCAAAGGCATGAGATTCGTGTGATTCAGATCACCCCTTTTGTCCGTGCCAAAGGGCACCCTCTTCCGCATTCCGTGCGCCTATAATTCCGATGGCCGCGAATTGCGAGCTGGGGCTGCTTGCCCCCCGACCACGCGTTCTGAACCTGGGTTCTGGATTTGGAGTTTCTGCATGACCGCCGAACTGATTCACCGCCTGCACTTCGCCTTCACCATCACCTTCCACTACCTGTTCCCGCAACTGACCATGGGACTGGCGGTGCTGATTGTCGTGCTCAAGTCAGTGGCGCTGAGAACGGGCGACGAAAAATGGGACCGGGCCGCGCGATTCTGGGGGAAAATTTTCGGCATCAACTTCGTCTTCGGCGTGGTCACCGGCATTCCCATGGAGTTCGAGTTCGGCACCAACTGGGCGCGGTTTTCTAGGCTTTCGGGCGGGGTGATCGGACAACCCCTGGCCATGGAGGGCGTCTTCAGCTTCTTCCTCGAGTCGGCCTTTCTCGGCCTGTTTCTCTACGGCGAAAAACGAATCTCGAAGTTCATGCACTGGTTCTCCGCCTTCATGGTCTTCGTCGGCTCGTGGATCTCGGGATTCTTCATCATCGTTACAGACGCATGGATGCAGCACCCGGTAGCCTACACCCGCCTGCCCAACGGCGGATTCGAAGTGGTGAGCTTCTGGCAACTGCTGCTGAACCCATGGGCGATCCTTCAATATGCCCACAACATGATGGGAGCGGTAGTCACCGGGGCGTTTGTCATGGCCGCGGTCGGCGCTTTCTATCTTCTCGAAGGCCGCCGCGAAGCATACGCACGCATCTTCCTCAAGGTGGGCGTGATCGCCGGCCTGGTGAGCTCCATCCTCATCATCTTCCCCACCGGCGACCTGGCCGGGAAGTACGTGGCGCACAATCAGCCAGCCGCCATCGCCGCCATGGAGGGCCTGTTCCACAGCGAGGCGGGCGCGGGCATGGTGCTGATGGGCCAGCCCAACGAGGAGACCGGCCAGATCGACAATCCCATCGTGGTCAACGATCTGCTCAGCTTTCTCATCTACGGCACGACCAAGGCGGAGGTTGTCGGCCTCGACCAGATTCCCCACGACCAGTGGCCCACGGCGCTCCCGCTGCTCTTCTACGCCTACCACATCATGGCCGGACTGGGAACCTGGTTTGTGCTCCTGATGCTGGTAAGCGCGTTCCTGCTATGGCGCGGAACGCTGACCCGCGCGCGCTGGGTGCTTTGGGCGCTGCTCTTGAGCTTTCCGCTGCCCTACATCGCCAACACCGCCGGTTGGATGACGGCGGAGCTGGGCCGCCAGCCGTGGCTGATTTATGGCCTGATGCGCACCAGCGAGGGCTTCTCCAACACGGTTTCGGCCAGCAATGGCCTGTTTACGCTTCTCGGGTTCATGGGCCTCTACGCGCTGCTGGGGCTGCTGTTCACCGTGCTGATGTATCGCGAGATCAGCCAGGGGCCTGACGCCATAGCGGCACACGCGGAATGATGGGATTCGAGAGGTTGAGAGGGGTTGCGGCATGATGGGTTTCATCTGGTTCTGGCTGGTTGCGGTAATGATCGTCGGCTACGTGGTGCTCGACGGGTTCGACCTCGGCGTCGGCGTGCTGCACCTGTTTCTCGTGCGCACCGAGCACGACCGCCGCACCACCCTGGCCAGCATTGGCCCGGTGTGGGACGGCAACGAAGTCTGGCTGCTGGCCGGCGGCGGCACGCTCTACTTTGCCTTTCCGCTGCTCTACGCGTCCGCCTTCAGCGGCTTCTATCTGCCGCTCATGATCGTGCTCTGGCTGCTGATTCTCCGCGGCATCAGTCTGGAATTGCGCAACCACATCGATGTGGGCGTGTGGCGGGCGCTGCTCGATGGAATCTTCGGCCTGGCCAGCGGACTGCTCGCCATTTTCTTCGGCGCGGCTCTGGCCAACGTCCTGCGCGGCGTGCCCCTGCAGACCGACGGCTACTTCTTCCTGCCGCTCTGGACCAACTGGGAGCCTGGCCCGCATCCCGGCATTCTGGATTGGTACACAGTGATCGGCGGAGTGGTGGCCCTGGTTGCACTCACGCTGCACGGAGCGCTCTGGCTGACGGTAAAGACTTCCGGCGATTTAGAGGCGAGGGCGCGACGCCTGGTGAAGCCGCTTTGCCTCCAACTGACTGCGCTCACCGTCATCAGCCTGGGCGCCACCATCCACGTTCGCCCGGAAAGCCTGGACAACTACTTCAACTATCCGTTCACGTTCATCGTGCCGATCGGGGTGATTGCCTCGCTGGCCGGCATCTGGTTTTTCAACCGCGCGCATAAGCCGCTCCGGGCATTCCTGTCGTCGAGCCTCTACCTGTTCTTCATGCTGGCTGGCGCATGCTGGGGGCTTTACCCCACGCTGCTCCCGGCCACCAGCGGCGTGGCCAACGACATCACGCTGACGCGTGCCATCAGCGGCCCGCATACGCTGGCTGTCGGCCTGGTATGGTGGGCATTCGGTATGACGCTGGCCGTTGGATACGCTGTCTTCGTCTACTCGAGGTTCAGAGGCAAGGTCGATCTGAGCTCCGCCGCGCATTGATGGCGCCGAAGCGGCCCGAGCAGTTGATCCGGGAATCTACTTTGCGCGCATCCGGTTGTTCTTGGCATTGTGTTCCAGCTCGCACAGGCCAAGCTCTTCCATCAACGGCGGAACGTAGACGCCAAACCGGCCACGCAGGCCTTTCTTGAGACCGTACCAGCCTCCGATGGGGTTCGTTCCCGAGCGACCCCAGGCCTCGACAGTGCCCTCCTTGGCTGGCTTCTGCTCATCCGCGCCGCCCAGATCCACCCAATCGCCGGCGGCCTTCAGCATTGCATGCAGATCGTCAATGCACCGCGCTTCGTAGAGCAGTACTGTCTTTCCCACCGTGCAAACCAGCACCCGCACGCCATCTTTTTCGTCGACGTGCATGGTGAATTCGGAAGTTCCGGGAGGGGTTTTGAGAACCCAGGGATTGGCCTTGGTGCGGGTAAGACTTGCCATGTTCTCGCTCCTTAACGGGTCGATTGCAAGTCTACACCGCAAAGAAAGAATCTTCTTACAGCCACATGAATTTCCATGCGCCTGCAGGAGGGCTCCCGCCTTGCGCTGCTCCTGGTGTCGTGCCTTGAGGATTCAAACCAAGCAAGCGACTATCACTCTGAGCAACCGACTCACTTTCAGTGAGTTACAAAAGAAGTGAGCTGTCATCCTGAGCGAAAGGGGCCCCAGGCGAATTTCAGCCTGGGGTGGTGAGTCGAAGGATCTGCTTTTGTTCTCTCCTACTTCTTGCCAGGAACGTCAGAGACAGTAGACCCCTTACAGCTTAACCAGTACCTCGTGTGGCTGCAGGTGCCGGAAACCCTCCGCCTTCTGCTCCAGCTCCGGATCCCAGTTCTTCGGCTGGTAAATGCAGCAGGGTTCCTGGGCCAGCGGGTCGCCCGTCAGCGCATATGCTCGCGCGCGTGAGCCGCCGCAGATCTCCTTGTACTCGCATGCCCCGCACTTGCCTTCCAACTGGCCGGTATCGCGCAAAGACCTGAAAATCGGCGCCTCGCGATAGATTTCCGCCACCGGCGTGTCGCGGATGTTGCCCGCATGGATGGGCAGAAATCCGCTCGGATAGACATTGCCGACATGCGAGATGAACATGAATCCCTTGCCGTCGTTCACCCGACGAGTAGCCCAGCTGGCCGTGCGGGTCTGAGCGTCTGCCGTGGGCGCGCCAGGCTCGTAGCTGGCCGCGGGCCTCATCCCACCCGGCATGGCGCCCGGATGGCCGCTGCCGTGTCCCATTTTCCGCTCTTTCAGGTTGTGCTGCAGCAGGTAGCGCCGATAGTGCATCGCTTCCGTCGTCTTGATCTGGAAGCTCACCCGGTGAGACAGCTCGTAAATCTTTCCGAACACATTCTCGAACTCTTCCCCGCTCAGCAGGTCGGCCTGCTGGCCGCGGCCCACAGGCACCAGGAAAAAGACATTCCACATCACGATGGCAAGCTTTTCAAACAGCGCGCAGAGGTTGTCCAGATCGTGTGCGTTGTGGCGGCTGATCGTGGTGTGTACCTGGATCGGGATTCCGGCCTCGTTGGCCCACTCGATTGCCTGAATGGTGCGTGCGTATGCGCCGGGCAATCCGCGAAACGTGTCGTGAATCTCCGGCGTCGAGCCGTCCAGCGAGATCCCTAGCCGAACCAGGCCCGCTTCTTTCAGCTTGAAGATCGCTTCGCGGTTCAGCAACGGCGTCGCGCTCGGCGTGAGCGCAACTTGAACGCCTTTGCCCGCCGCATACTCGATCAACTCAAAAACGTCCTTGCGTTTGAGTGGATCACCACCGGTGAACACAAAGATTGGCACACCCATGTCGGCAATCTGGTCGATCAGGTTCTTGCCCTCCTCGTTGGTCAGTTCATCGGGGTGTGCGATGGGCTGCGCGGCCGCGCGGCAGTGCTTGCAGGCCAGGTCGCAGGACTGCGTGATCTCCCAAATAGCCAGGAAGGGTGTTTCGTCAAAGTTCAATCCGCCGCGGGCGGGAATGTTGTGCATCGGCTTCATACGGCCTCCTCTTTCGAATCGCGGGGGCGGGCGCGGTAAGTCTCAGTGCGCCGGGGGGCAGCGGCATCGTGCTGCCTCAGGAATCCAAATCTCTGCCGACGACATCTATCCGGTTAGAGCGGGTGGAACTGAGGCGCCGCTTGGGAGCACCACGATTCTGCTTTAGGAAAGCAGTCCAAAGCCATGCCTTGCTGTGATTGGCGTCACGTCATCTGGATCAAATTACCGGCGTAATCGAGAAGGGCTATACAAATTCGGAAAAAGGGTGCACAATCCGATCCAAGGTAACCGATTTCGCGAAACCCGCATCTGTATTGGTTGCGGGAAGGGTAGCAGTCTCGTAATCGCGAATCTGGAAATCTTCGAGTGTGATTTATCTCACCTCGACTTGTGCCGCCGGGCACTGTAACCCAATAACGATTTTGCTACTGTATTTCCGCACCTCAAGGAGGTTCCCATGGCATCTGCAATCAAGCCTGGTTGGAGCAAGCCCTCCACCATCCTCTTCGCATCCGAGGTTCCCGCCAACCAGAAAGCCTTTGCATTCGCCCTCGCGCAAGCCGCGGAGTTTGGTGCCGAACTCCTTCTTTTTCATGCTTATGACACGCTGGTTGTGGCCGCTTCGGAGACCTCGGGCATCCGATACTACGACTACGCCGCCGCCGCGCGCGTCGAAATGCAGGCGCTTGAACCGCTGGCCCAGCAGGTACGCGCCGCCGGCATCAGCTGCGAAATCGTCGTGCGCCCTGGGCTGCCCGCTGACCAGATCATCTCTTTCCTCCGTGAGCGCGAGGTCGACCGCGTCGTCATGGGAACCCACTCTCCGGGGCCGATCGGCAAACTGCTGGTGGGCTCGGTAGCTGAAGCGGTCCTGCGCACATCGCGCGTGCCGGTCTACATCGTCGGGCCGGATGTGGTCGACGGCGACTATCGCAAGTTTGCAACCCGCGCGGTTCTCTGCGCGGTCAGCATGCAGGAAGCCAGCCACACCGTGGTCGAATTCGCGGCGGACCTAGCTGTCCAGCACAACGCGCGCCTCGTCCTGCAGCACGTGATCCGCCCGCAGGAACGGCAGGAAGTGCTGGCCGGCAGAACAATTGACCAGCTGGAATCCGACCTGCTCAGCCTGGTTCCAACCGAGCATCTGGACAAGATTGCCATCCAGACGATTGTGGTGCCCGGCGACCCGACCGAGGAGTTGCTCTACCAGGCCCGCGCGCAACTGGCGGATCTGATTGTGCTTGGAGCGCAGGGTGCCTCTGCATTTGCGGCCATCACGCGGCATGGAGTGGTCTACAAGGTGCTGGCACATGCCCACTGCCCCGTAATCACGCTCTCGCCCCTGGTGCTCGCGGAATCCGCCGTCCATGCGGAGCGGCACGACCACGAAGTGTACATGGCCGGCGTGTTCTAGGCAGCAAGTCAGCTCGCATCGCGCACTCTTTCAAGCTCGCGCCTACTTGTGCGCCACCGGCTTCGATGTCGAACTCGCTGGACGCACAGAGTTCGGTGCGGGCTTGATTGCTGGTTTCGTCAAGCAGGGCTGCTTTGCGCACAGCACGCCAGTAATCCCCTTGCCCTCCGTCACGGTGAAGATGCGGTCTTCCGCGGGAATCTTGACGCTTTCCACCGCGCCCGATGGCCAGTGGATCTCCGCCGTTCCCGCGTCGGTTGCGTCGCCCAGCCCAAAATGCGGCCGCTGATCGTTGGATGAAATGTAACTGCCGCCGCTGAGCAAATCCTCCCGCTGGCGCATCCCGTTGGCGGTCAGGTAGACGGTGGCCCCGATCGCGTCCCGTGGGCTTTTCGGCCCTCCCACCAGCTTCAACTCAACCCAGTGATGATGGTCGGGATTCACGTTCTTCAGTAAGACCGGCGGTCCGTCGATCGGGTTGATCACCACGTCGATTTTGCCATTGTTGAATAGATCGCCAAACGCCGCGCCGCGCCCCGAGGTAAGAGTTGCCAGCCCCGAACCTTCCACGGGCGGAACATACTCGAACTTGCCGTCGTGGGTGTTTCGGTAGAGCAGCACTCGCTCGGCAAACGTGGTGCCCCAATCGTGCTGGTCCACCTGGGGATAGACGTGGCCGTTGACCATCATGATGTCTTTCCAGCCGTCGTTGTCAAAGTCCAGAAAGCCAACTCCCCATCCCACAAAAGGCACCGCCATCTTCGTAATCCCCGCCTGGTCGCCCACCTCGGTAAAGCTGGCGTCCCAGTCGTTGTGGTAAAGGGCCTTGAAGTCATCAGAGAAGTCGGTCACCAGCATGTCAACGCGGCCGTTATTCATGTAGTCGCCCACAGCCAGGCCCATGGAGGCGATCTCGCGCCCATCATTGTTCAAGGCAAAACCGGACACATAACTCTGGTCCTCGAAAGTGCCGTCGCCCTCGTTGATGTAGAGGTAGTTTGGCTCGGAGTCGTTGGCCACCAGCAGATCCACCTTGCCGTCGTTGTTCACGTCGACAAAGATGGCGGTGAAGCCGTAATAAGCGCCGGGATCGGACACGCCTGCTTTCACGCTCACATCGGTGAAAGTCCCGTCCCCATTGTTGTGGAACAGGTGGTCCGGCTCGCCGGGAAGCCCGTGCGGCCCGCACATCACCGGCGTCTGGTGCAGCTGGCAAAACGCAAATGGGACGGAACCGTCCTCGGCCGTCGGCTGATGGTTCAGGTCGTAGTGAACATAGCCGGAAACGAACAGATCCAGCCGGCCGTCGCCATCGTAGTCTCCGAATGTCGCCCCATCTGACCAGTTGCCGAGCATTACGCCGGCCTTCTCAGCAACGTCGGTGAAGGTGCCGTTATGGTTGTTCCGGTAAAGCCGGTTATGCCCGTAGTTGGCGACAAAAATGTCCGGCCAGCCGTCGTTGTCAAAGTCGCCAATAGCCACGCCAAAGCCCCAGCGATCATTGGTCACGCCGGCTTTGGCGGCAACGTCGGTAAAGGTGCCGTCGTGGTTGTTATGGAACAGCGCGGCATGCGGCGGGGTCTTCTTGCCGCTCAGCGCGTCGTAAGTGGAACCGTTGACGATGTAGATGTCGAGCCAGCCGTCGTTGTCGTAGTCGATCAGGCCAACCCCGGAGCCGTCGGTTTCCAGGATGTATTTTTTGTCCTTGCTGCCCATCTCGTGCAGCCAGTGGGAGAGACCGGCCTCCTTCGTGTCGTCTTCGAAGACCACCGTCCCGTGATCCTTGTCCACAAATCCGCCCGCGGTGATGGGGCGTTTTTTCTCATCGTAAACCGGGGCAAATGTGCCTGCGGAGGAGATGCCGCCCATCCCGCTTTGCGGCTTTTGCGTAGCTGGCGTCTTGGTTTGGGCTTGTGCAAGGGGCAAGCCGGCGATCGCGCCGATTGCCAGGACAAGGACAATCCAGTGCTTTGATTGCCGGGGAGCGCGCGTTTGCGATACGGAGCTGCTTGCCTTCGCCAACGAAGTTCCTCTAATCTACTTTGCTTTCTGACTAGATTAGCCGGTACCGCCCGGTGTCTAGCGTGTTCCGCTGACGGTCTTGGCCGTCGCTGCGGCCTGGCATGGCGTCCCGCCACACAAGGCGCCGGTAATTCCCACGCCTTCCGTGATGGTGAAGATCCGGTCTTCCGCAGGCAGTTTGACAGTCTCCTTCGACCCGGAAGGCCAGTGAATCTCGGCCGTTCCCGCGTCCGTAGAGTCTCCCAGGCCGAAGTGCAGGCGCCGGTCGTTCGACGAGATATAGCTGCCGCTGGCCAGCACATCCTGCCGCATGCGCATGCCATTCGCCGTCAGGTAGACCGTGGCGCAGGTGGCGTCGCGCGGGCTTTTTGCTCCGCCCACCAGGTTCAACTCGACCCAGTGATGATGGTCCGGATTCACATTGCGCAGCAGCACCGGCGGCCCGTCGATGGGGTTGATAATCACATCGATCTTGCCGTCGTTGAACAGGTCGCCAAACGCCGCCCCGCGCGCCGGAATCACGTCCGCCAGCCCCGTGCCCTTGACCGGCCTAACATACTCGAATTTGCGCCCCTTGCCATTTGCTTCTGGAATGTTGTGGAACAGCAGCGGCCGCTCGGCAAACGTGGTGCCCCAGTCGTGCTGGTCCACCTCCGGGTAGACGTGGCCGTTAACCATCAAGAGGTCGAGCCAGCCGTCGTTGTCGAAATCAAGAAAGCCGTCGCCCCATCCAACAAAGGGAATCGTAGTCTGCGCGATGCCCGCCTTGTAGCTCACATCGCTGAAGCTCGCATCCCCATCGTTGTGGTAGAGAACCTTGTAGTCATCGCCGAAGTCGCTGACAAAAAAATCCATAAGCCCGTTGTTCTCGTAGTCGCCGGCGGCAATGCCCATGGACGCAATCTCGCGCCCATCCTTATTCAACGCAAACCCGGAGACATAGCTCTGGTCGTCGAATGTGCCGTCTCCCTTGTTGATGTAAAGAAAGTTCGGCTCGGAGTCGTTGCCCACCACCAGGTCCGGCTTCCCGTTGCCGTTCAGCGAGACAAAGATCGCCGTAAACCCGTAGTACTTGTCCTTGTCCTCGACGCCCGCCTTCACCGTCACATCGGTAAACGTCCCGTCGCCGTTGTTGTGGAACAGGTGGTCCGGCTCGCCCTGCAAGCCGCGCGGGCCGCAATTCACCGCCGCGCCGCGATACTGGCATTGCGCATAGCCAACCGCCTTGGTTCCGGCGATGGGGAGGCTGGTGCGGTCAAAATGGACGTAGCCGCTGACATACAAGTCCAGTCGCCCGTCGCCGTCGTAGTCGCCCCACGCCGAACCGGGAGACCAGTTGCCAAGCGCAACCCCGGCTTGCTCGCCGCGGTCGGTGAACGTTCCGTCGTGGTTGTTGTGGTACAGGCGGTTCTTCCCGTAATTGCCCACGTAAATGTCCGGCCAGCCGTCGTTATCGTAGTCGGCAACCGAGCAGCCGTAGCCCCAGCGATCGTTCTGCACCCCGGCTTGGGCGCTCACATCGGTAAACGTTCCGTCGTGGTTGTTGCGGAACAGAGCCGCATGCGGCATCTGCTCCTTGCCGTCCAGCGCATCAAAGCTGGCGCCGTTCACCAGGTAGATATCCAGCCAGCCATCGTTGTTGTAGTCGATGAGGCAAACGCCGGAGCCATTCGTCTCCACAATGAACTTCTTCTCCGGAACGCCCATCTTGTGGACCCAGCCGGAGAGGCCTGCCTGCTTGGTAATGTCCTGAAATACCACGGGCCCTGCATCCACAAATCCGCCCGCAGTGATGGGGCGCTTCAGTTCGTCATAGACCGGCGCCGCTCCAACTCCGCCGGCGATCCCACCCATCTGCCCAGCCGGGGCCTGTTGCGGAGACGCTTGCCCTGCCTGCGAAGATGGAGCGGCTTGCGTCACTGCCTTGGCAGTCAGGACACTGGTGGCCAGAGGGGTTGCTGCCGGGGTCGTTAGCTGCTGCGCGGCTGCGGCCAGGCAATCGCCGGGAACGGAAAGCTCAATGATCAGAATTGCGGCGAAAAGGCCACGGAAACCAGACAGCAACGGAAATCCTCCACGGGTTGCAGTGTATCTTAATCGCCATTCCCCCCGCAGGCCGCCGGCGTAAGCTCAATTCCATACAGCGCACAGGACCGTTCCCGGGCTAACTTCAAGGTTTACCCCAACCGAGGAAGGCCGCACCCATGACCACGGAATCCCCAAAGCCACAGACGCCAACGGTACACGATCATTTCGGACGATTCGCCACCTCCACTTCCACGTGGCTCGGCTCCACCTGGGCATTTGCGGCAGCTGGACTCTTGATCGCCTTATGGGCCGCTACCGGCCCGTTCTTCCATTTCTCCGACCGCTGGGCGCAGGTCATCAGCATCGCAACCACTCTCATGACCTTTCTCATGGTCTTCCTCATCCAGAGCAGGCAGAATCGCGATTCCCGCGCCATCAATCTCAAGCTCAATGAGCTGATTCGGGCGATGGACTCCGCGCGCAACCAGATGATCGATATTGAAAACCTGACGGAATTGGAACTTGATGCCATGCAAATGACCTACGAAAGGGTCAAAGCCGCCTGGACCGAGCGTCAATCGAAAACTCCATCCGCGCCGGTGATGAAGTGAGGCTCTTAATCGCGGCCTGGCGCGTAGCGCCCTTGGATGCAAATCTATCGGCCCGTGCCTATCTCAGAAGTTACAAAATCATTGAGTGTTCAAAATTAGCCACACAATTCCCACCATGCCGTCCACACGCACAACCATCTCCGCAACCGAGGCGTCCAAACTCCTGTTGCCCACGCTGCCGGCCTGCTAAGGCAGCGACGCAAAAGGAGGCGCTCAAATGCTTTGGACCATCTTTGTAATTCTGCTCATCCTGTGGTTGCTGGGTATTGTCAGCTCCTACACGCTGGGAGGATACATTCATCTCTTGCTTGTGATTGCGGTCGTCGTTCTTCTCATCCGGCTCATATCCGGAAGACGGCCAGTTGTTTGACCCTGCCCTGTAACTCTGCGCTTATGCTGTCTTGGCTGCCTGCATAACTCCAACGTAAGTCAACCTTAACTCGTTTCATCCCCAGGAGGGACTCATGAACAAGGACACAGTGAAAGGCACAATCGACGACGCCGCAGGTCGCGCAAAGCGCCAGGTAGGCGAGTGGACTGGCGACACCCAAACGCAGGCTGAGGGCGCGGCGCAGCAGATCAAGGGCAAGACCGAGAAGGTTGTGGGCAATGTTAAAGATGCCGCCCACGATCTCCAAAAGAAGGTTGACCAGAATACGCGCGAAGAGCACCGGGAAGAGCAGCTCGAGCACTCCGGTACAACACGCCACTAGTGCGCAGGGTGACCGGACCTGCGCGGTTCGGCACTAGCGTTCCCAGTCAACACAATTCCGGCGGCGCCATCTTTCCTGAACCGAACCACCTCAGGGAGGTTAGCGCCGCCTTTTCTTTGCCCGCGGAATTTGAACTCATAACGCACGCCGGTGACATGGCGAAGCGGCATTCCTTGTCAATACCCAGCTTCTCTCTCCAGGCTTGATCACTCCGATACATCCACCTTTGGGATATGCCGGTACCCTCATTCAAGGAGTTTCAAAACCATGAACAAGCAGAGGATTCAAGGCGCCATCGACCAGGCTGTGGGCGGCGCAAAGAGCGAAATCGGCAAGATGACCGGCAACCTCGGAACTCAGGTGGAAGGCGCCGCACAGCAGGTCAAGGGCAAGGCCGAGTCGGCGGTCGGAAAATTGAAGGACAACCTAGCCACGCCTCCCGCTTCCGATGTCCCGCGCTCCGGAAGCATTCTGCGGCCATAGCAGGCCTCAACCATGAATTGTCCGTTCCATGGATGGACCGCAATGCAATGTCCGGGTATACTGAGCCCAAGGTGCGGTGTACGCAGCCGGGAAATGAGCTAAGCCCACCTTGGAGCGAGGTGCGTCTTCCGCAGGGACTCCGGTTCACTGACGTTCGACGTTACCCCATCGGGAGCTTCCCGTTGGCGCGCAGTTGTCCGCGTGCTTCGAAGTCCCATGGATGCTTTGAGTTGCGCCCTCCTTCCTGCCTCCTGTATCCTTTGCGGCTCTCCTCTGCCGCAACTTTCCCCTGTGCCAATTTGCGCGTCCTGCTGGCTGGAGTTTCCCCTCCAGACCGGTCCCTCATGCGCCTGCTGCGGCGATACTCTCGATAGCCCAATTTCATCCCTAAACCCCGAAGGCTCCGCCCTTTGCCGCGCCTGCCGCCTGGCGCCGGCGCCCTTCGTCCGAGCTGTTGCCTACGGGCTCTACCAGGGGCGCATGAAGACAGCCATCCACGCACTCAAATACAGCCGCCTGCACCCCGCGGCACGCGGGCTTGGGCGCATGCTTGCCCAGGCCATTGCTCAATTGGCGGACGAAGCTCCGCCCGAGATGCTGGTGGTTCCTGTGCCTCTGCACCGCGCCAGGCATGCCCAGCGCGGTTTCAACCAGGCCCGCGCACTGGCCAAATATGCGCTTGAGTTTCTGGCCAAAACCCACCCCCAATGGCGCCTGACCATGGCATCGACCGCGCTGCTGCGCCAGCGGGCCACGGAAACCCAGGCCGGCCTCACTCCGCACGCCCGCCGATTGAACGTGCGTGGGGCGTTCGTGGTTGCGGAGGATCAGGCGCTGGCCGGCAAACACATTCTGCTCATCGACGACATCTTCACCACCGGGGCAACCGCCCGGGCGGCATCCCAGGCACTTCTTCGGGCAGGGGCGGAGTCAGTCTGGGTAGCCACGCTGGCCCGTGCCCGGCGCATTCACGAGATCTCACGCGATTTGAACGCTTTAGGAGACACCACGACGACGCTCGCCGGCATTGCGCCAGTGGCGGCGGTTCCACCGGCAAGCATCAATTCATCGCAACACCAACCATCTTTTTGACGAGGGGATAAAGGATGTCGCTGGGAAAAGCAATGATTCATGCACGCAAACAGAAGTCCATCGCCAAGGCTGCGGCCTGCGCCGGAGACTATGCGCAAGTCCAACCCACACAC
>Ga0302319_10013356_pt1 | contig 15399 bp, 15 predicted proteins | sample Bog_T0_2_FD_203319 | JGI IMG/M metagenome (GOLD analysis project Ga0302319, IMG submission 203319) | Peat permafrost microbial communities from Stordalen Mire near Abisko, Sweden - Bog_T0_2 | ecosystem: Environmental > Terrestrial > Soil > Wetlands > Peat | place: Sweden: Abisko, Stordalen Mire... | reverse complement strand
TTCTGGATAGCCTTGAATTGCGCCGCCATGGTGGGCGACGTCACTGTCTCCGTGAGAATGCGTATGCCCGCGCCGTTCTTGCTTTTCTGGGCCGCCAGCGCTAAGCGGAACGCACTGAAGAAGTCTCCCCAACCGCGGATTTCGCCCCCCAGACTGGCCGCCTGCGCGCGGTCGGGATCGTACAATTGCAGCACCGACGCCTGCGAGAAAATATCGCACGCGCCCAGCGTTCCGGGATGCTCCGGATTGCCTTCGATCTTGGTGGGCCGGCCCTCATGGCTCTCCACCAGGACGCCGTTGGCCACCCCGCCCAGCGTAGTCGCCGTCGCAAAGAACAGCGGCCGGCCGGGAATCAGTTCCTCCGGCTGCCGCACATAGGGCACAATGTGTTCGGTAGGCTGCCGCGTGCAGCCCGTAAGCCCGGCCAGCGCCAGCGACGCGCCCATCAGCTTGAGAAAATTGCGGCGCCCCTCCACCGGATTTTCGTCCTCGGCCCAGCCGAGCGCCTGCCGCGGAAACTCGCGATGGAGCAGGTCCTGGAACTCCGGCGTGGCCGCCAGATCGTCCAGGCTGCGCCAGTATTCCCGCCCGCTGGTTCGCTGCAGGCGGTTGCGGACCGCCGCAAGATCTAGTTGATTTTCCGGATTATCTGAATGGCTCATCGTTCTCTGGATTACTTTATCGATGACACGTGGAACAGCTCGTCAGCGTGCGGACGTCTTGTATGTTGTATTCATTTTGCAGCCGCCGGCCGATCTCTTCCTGATCGCCCGCCGGCTGGTACCCCATGGTGGTGACGAACTCCCTCGGCCGGATGTACTTCTCCGTGTTCCGATGACAGTTGAGACACCATTCCATCTGCAGCGTGTTGGCCTGCGCCATGAGCGGCATCTTATCCACGCGCCCGTGGCAGGTTTCGCACCCCACACCCTTGTTCACGTGGATGCCGTGATTGAAATAAACGAAGTCGGGCAGATCGTTGACGCGCGTCCACGAGAGGGATTTGCCGTCGCGAAAGCTGGCGCGCACCGGTTCCAGCGTGGGGCTGGTCACCCAGATCTGCGAGTGGCAATTCATGCACGTCTTGGTGGGCGGAACATTGGCGAAGCTGGACGTCTCCACGGTGGTGTGGCAATAGCGGCAATCGATGCCCAAACCGCCCACATGGTGGGCATGGCTGAAGGGCACCGGCTGCTCGCGGACCTGGCTTTGCCGGGTGCTGTAGGCCGACCGGTCGAGCACCGTGAAAACCCAGGTCAAAAAGCCCAGAAAAAAGACCGCGCCGAAGATGGTGATGCGCGAAAACGTGTTGGTGCTGCGGTGAAAGATCTGAGACATGGTTCTTTACCGGCGTCCCAGTGCGCTTGTCAAAATTTTGTTGTTAGACATGTAGGAGGACAACCACGACTCCGGCTACAACATCCCGCAAGTACCCAAGTGTGAATTACAGGTATGTGATGCAGCCGCCGCAAAATTGTTTCATCGTTAGTGTTCGTACAGGTAAACCGACGGTTCCACGTGGCCGGCGGCATCACCCGTGCAGGCCACAAAACGCGACGGCCCCCACAGCGATCCGCCGGCATATTCACCGGTCTTGCTCAGGGCGTAAAAGTTCAAATCCACTGCCTCCAAGCGCTTCTTGTCATCGTTAAAATTCCGCGACACCCGCTTCAGAGTGTCGAGAATTGCCTCTTTCGGCGACATCCCGTGCTTCATGTTTTCCACCACGGTGTGCGCCCCGCAAACCCGCAAATTCTCTTCCCCGCGGCCCGTGGAGCCGGCGCCGCCCACGTCCTGATCCAGCCACAATCCACCGCCGATAATGGGGGAATCCCCGCATCTGCCGGCGATCTTGAAAGCCATCCCGCTGGTAGTGGTGACCGCCGACATTTCGCCCTTTTCGTTGAGCGCGATACAGTTGATAGTCCCGTGCGGCGGATGGAGCGCCACATCGTAAGCCCAGGCCAGCGTCTCTTCGTCGTACCCCGGAAAATCCCGCTTCAGTTCGGCCAATTTGCCCGGCTTGTCGCCGCCTTTATCGGGCGCTGCTCCCTTATTAGGCGCGGCCGGCGGGGCATCGATGTTCGATTCCCAAAACGTATGGCCGTTCTTATCGCGCATCTCCCGCTTCCACATTCGATATGCCAGGCGCGACTTATCGGTCAGCAGATCCTCTTCCGGGAAGCCCCAGACCTTGGCAAACTTGAGCGCGCCGGCGCCCACCAGCATCATGTGGTCGGTCTCCGCCATCACCAGTTGGGCCACTTTCGACGGCGTCTTGATCCCTTCAATCGCCCCTACGGCGCCCATGCGGCGCGACGGACCGTGCACGCAACTGGCGTCCAGTTGCACCACGCCATCTTCATTCGGCAGGCCGCCGTATCCCACGCTGGTGTCGTTGGGATCCAGTTCGACAATGTTCACGCCGGCGATCGCGGCATCCAGCGTGTCCTTGCCGGCCTTGATCATCTCCATGGCCTTGTTGCAGCAATTGATGCCGCCATTGGCCCGGTTGTTGCTCGAAATCACGACGGACTTCGGCTTGGACTGTCCCTTCAGGACGCGAATCACCGGCAGTGCCGCCGCACCGAAGACGGCCGCGCGCCGACTGAACGAAAAGTTGCTCATTTGCGTGTCTGTACCGGAGCAGGAAACGTCGAAAGATCTGTTAGTATGTCACATTCCAAGGGCGACATCGTACTCCGAAAATCGCCCCCGGGGCGGCCCTGTAATTTTACAAAGATTTTACAACATGCACCTCACCTTCCGGCGCCGTATCCGTAGCATAAGCATAGGGAAGTAAGAGGAGGGACTTTGGGACCTGTTCCGGTGAGCACGAATCACACTCCGCCGTATCGCGACGAGCACTTGGCCCTCGATTTCGACCAACACTTCGCGGCCCTCGACACCGAGCGTATGTCACTCACCCGCAAGGAATACGACTTGCTGTCGCTGCTTGTGAGGCACGCCGGCGAGATTATTCCGCGGGAAGCCCTGCTGATGCAGGTATGGGGTTACGGCGCCGAAATCCGCACGCGGACGCTGGACGTCCATGTGCGCCGCCTGCGCAAGAAACTGGGGGCCTATGCCGACCGTTACATCGAGACGGTTTTCGGCATCGGGTACCGCTTCCAGCCGTATCACGCCCCGCGTTATTTTCAGGCGGGCGCCAACATCGCAGTAGGCGCGTAGGCGGGGCGGGGTTGTCTTCCGGCTAACCAATATCCCGGACGGGTGTGTGACCATCCTCGCCCCGGCGCCATCGTGCGCGCGCCGGTGAAGCGCGTGGACGTGGGCGATCACAAAGAGAGCGGCTTGTAGAGCCCCGAGTTGGAGACGGGCGTCGGCTTATGATAGTGTCTTGGATATGGGTGATGTCACGATACCCCTCGACGGTCTGTTCGAGCCCTTCAGCCGGTGCTTCGACGCTGAGTCAGCTCAGCGAGTGGTCGAATTCCGTATCGATCCCGCGGTTCAGGCGCGAATCGACGTCCTGTCCGAACGGGCCAATGACGGCGCGCTCGGCGACGATGAACGGGCCGAATACGAAGCCCTCATCAACGTTGCCGACTTCATCTCCATTCTGAAACTCAAGGCCCGGCGTCGCTTGAATTCTACTCGCGGTTAGCGATGGACGCCGCGACGAGAGACTCCGTCCGGCGGCGCGCCGATAATCGCTGCGAATACTGCGGCCTGCGACAAGAACATTGCGACTTGTCCTGTGCACTCAGACCCAACCGCTTGCTCACGCGCGCGGCTCGGCATGCGCATTTGACGGAGCCGCGACCGTTAGGGAGCGATCGCTCAGGTTCGAGACATTTGGTCAGCTTATTGTTTCGCGGCCCCTAACCTGACAGGCATCGATCCAAGCACTGGGGAGTTGGCGCCTCTTTTTCACCCGAGACGTGACCGGTGGGAGGAGCACTTTCTGTTTCAGGGCGCACGGATCGAAGGACGCACGCCAGTGGGCCGGTCCACGGTGCGCGTACTGGCGATGAACGAGGCCCGGCGCTTGGACCTCAGGTCCGAAGTGCTGGCCCGGGAGTCGCAACGGCATTCACGATAGAGGTTGTGGTGTGCCGCCGGTCACTCACTCCGCGGCAACTCTTCCCCGAAGATCCGGCCCTGGATCGAGGCGTCCTCAATGGCCTCGAGAACCTGTTTGACGATCCGCGGGTGCAGCATTGCGCTGACGTGGAACGGAACGACTACCCTTCGCAGGCCTTTTGCGTAGATCCGGTGACTACCGTTAGAGCGCAGCCAAACGAAGCCCGCCTTCATCAACATCGCCTCGGCATCCCCTGCGGTCAGGCGCGGTGATTTAGGCATGAACTTCGACGGCGGTGGTTAGAATCTCCCGGCTCAGCGCCTCCGAGCGCTCCTCATCGGTCATGGTCTGCAGAAACAGTTCAATCGCCTCACGGATATTGATAAGAGCCTCTTCGACGGTGTTTCCTTGCGATTGGCACCCCTTTAACTCAGGGCAATATGCGTAAACCCCGTCCTGATCCTGTTCAATTACCACACTTACCTTGCCAGTCATCTGTAATCATTCTACTCCGCCAGCACCAGCCCCGAGGGCAGCTCTTCCCCGAAGATCCGGCCCAGCGTCGTGTCGTCTTCCTCTTCGCCTTCCAGCACCGCCAGCAATCGCTCGGCATGCGCCATCCCCTGCAGCTTGCGCTTGACGCCCTCGCGTGTAGCGAGCGGCAGATCGCGCATGGGATCCTCCGTGCGACGCGCCATCGACGCCAGTGCCTCGCCCGCGTGCGGCAGATTCATCAGCGATTCCGCCCAGCGCGTCACCGTCGCCGGCGGCACTACCAGATTGATCGGCCCATAGAAAAGTTTCCGCGCGCCCAGCCGCGTGAGGCACCACAATTCGCTCTCCTTGTAGTCGCCGGCCTTCACGCGCTTCACCAGTGCGTCGCCCAACTCCGTCTTCGTCCCCAGCGGCAGCAGTTCCAGGCTGGACGCCGTGCGCCACATCTCGCGCAACAGCGATGCATTCACGCGCTGCAGCTTCTTGTTCCCCCGCGGCAGCAGAAACCCCGAGAGCCTCTGATATACATCCGCCTGCTGATTGCGATTGAGCCCGCCGGCCACGCGCCCCCAGAAAATCCACCAGTCGATCTCGCACTGCACCTGGTTGCCATACGTGATGCCGCCCGCGTATACCCGCCGCACCTGTTCGATGCGGAAATCGTCGCCCGGATATCCGAAGCCCGGCCGCAGGCAGAAGCCGCACAAATTCAGCCAGCGGATCTCATACGCGGGGCTCTTCTTGCGCCCGCCGGCAGCATTCAGAAACGCATCGGCCATCTGCCGGATGGCCGCCAGCGGCCACGAATTCTTGCCCAGCCCCATGGTCTGCTCCAGTTTGGCCGGCAACTCTTCGGGCGCAATGGGCGATTTCGCGTCCGTCGAAAAAACGCTTCCGATCAGCCCCAGCGACGCTTTCAGAGCCTGCTCGCTCACCACCGCCGCGGCTTTGCGCTCCACCTTCTGCTGCGCCGCCTGCTTGCGCAATTCGAACTGCAGCCGCCAGCGATTGTCGCTGATCTTCGATTCGCACCACGATTCCAGCGTGCCGATCTCCGTCAGCCGCGCCCCCAGCTTTACGGGAATCAACCGCTCTTCCGCCTTCTTGCCGAAGCGGATCACGGCGTTCAGCGGCGCGTGCATGTGCAGGTCCTGATCGTCCGCCGCGAACTCCACTACCTCGCCCAGCTTGTCGTCGGACCGCGTAAGCGAACTATACAAGCGGAACGATACCGGCCGATTAGCCACCAGTTGCAGCGCATCGTTATCGATTTCGATGGCCGCGCCTTCCTCCGCGCCGCGCGGCACCAGGCATACCGCCGTGAACTTGCCATCGCGCGCGTCGCCCAGCCCGATATAGTAGGTCCGCGGCAACCCGCCGCGCACCAGCACGCCGCTGCCCGTCGACCGCACGTACGAGTAGTACGCCGCGCCGCGCGCCACGGCGAGATCGAGCTCGCTATTCTCCAGGATCTCCGGCCGCCGGCCGTACCACTGGCCCACCACGTCGGCCACGCGCTCGCGCAGAATCGCCGGGATGAAGAATCCGCCATTGAAAAGGATGGCGTCGGGCGGTTGCCCCGCAGTCTCCAGGAACGCGTTCAGATGGCGCGTCACCGCCGGGTCGGTGACATACGGCAGGCCCAGTTCGCGGAACAAACTGCGCTTCTCTTCCTTGGGCGGCTCGCCGCGCTGGCTGAACGGCAGAAAGCCTTCGAGCGCCAGTTCCAGCACCTCGCTACGCAGAATCTCGGTCTTCAGCGACCTGCCGATCAGCGACGATCCCGACCCCAGAACGGTAATCTCCACGCCTTTCAGATTAGGATCGTTGAGCAGCTTCTCCTTGGCCGCGGAACACTGCCGCCGCAGCCCGCTGCGCTGCCGCACGGAAAGCGGAACGCCGAGTTTGGTCTCCACCAGCCACGTCAGCGTGAGATCCAGGTTGTCGCCGCCCAGCAGCAGGTGCTTGCCCACCGCCGTGCGCGTGAAGTTCACCAGGTCGCCCTCACGCGAGACGCGAATCAAGCTGAAGTCGCTGGTGCCGCCGCCCACATCGCACACCAGCACCACTTGCCCGTTGAACAGTTTCTTGCGCGATTGCGCCAGGTTGTTCGCAATCCACGAATAGAAGGCCGCCGCCGGCTCTTCCAGCAGCGTGAGCTTTTCCAGCCCGGCATCGCGCGCCGCCATCACCGTCAGCTCGCGCGCCTCTTCGTCGAAGGAGGCCGGCACGGTGAGCACGATGTCCTGCTCCGCCAGCGGCACGCCCATCGCGGTATCCCATGCCTCGCGGAACTTGCCGATGAAACGCGCCGAGACCTCTACCGGCGAGAGCACCCGCCCCGTCTCCTGCGAATCCCACGGCAGAATCTTCGCCGTGCGGTCCACATCGGGATTCGACAACCACGATTTCGCCGAGTGCACCAGCCGCGTGGGCACAATTGCGCCCTGCTCGCGCGCGTACACCCCTACCGGCTCCCCGTCTTCCAGAAACAGGAACGAAGGCAGTGTGCGCCGCGCTTCTACGCGCCCCGCCGCCACCAGTTGCGGCGTCTCGAAAATGTGCAGCGGCGGAAATTCGCGGTCGTCGCCCTCGCGTTCGTCAATATATGCCAGCGCGGAATTGGTAGTGCCGAGGTCGATTCCAACCTTCACGCCGTCACCTTCTCCCGCACATTGAATTCCAGTTTCCACTTGCGGCCATCGTGCGCCACGCACCACAACTGCAGCACGCCGGTCTCGGTGATCACGGTCTCGAACGAGACGGGCACCACTTCGGACGAAACTTCGCCCGAGGGGAAACTCACCTCCATGGGCGACAGCTCTTCCAACCGATCGCCGTAGTCCTCGATCAAGTCGCCCACCTTGTCGTTCTTGCGCGCCGTGGAGGTGAAGAATCGGAATTCCGCCGGCTGTCCCACTACCAGTCCGAACTCGCGGCCGGGGATGGCCACTTCGCTGCCCTCCTCCATGCCGAACGGCACCACCGCCAGCGCCTTGAGAGGCGCGGGGAAACCCGGGATCGATGGCAGAGAGCTCTCCACTCCGACGTAATAGGTGCGCGGCACGCCGCCGCGGATGCGCACTCCGCGGCCTCCGCGCGCCAGCCCATAGTACGCCGCGCCGCGCGCCACCGCCTGCATCAGATCCTCGCCGCTCAGCGGCTTCACCGCCGGCAGGCCCTCTTCCGCCAGCCACGCATCCAGGGTCGACAGGATCCGCTGCCGCACCAGTGTCGCATTCAGCACGCCGCCATTGAAAAGCACGTGCGTGGGGCAGGCCAATCCGCTCGGCCCGCGCCGCACGGCGGACTGCTGCGAAGTGGCCGCCTGTTGCCGCAGGAATCGCGCCATGTGCCGCGTGATGGCCGGGTCGGCCGCATACGGCAGTCCCAATTCCTGCAGGCCCACGCGACGCTGTGCCGCCGGCATCTCGCTGCTGGCCACCGCGGGCAGGAAGCCCTCGCCCAGCACTTTATCGATATCGCTGCGCAGCAGGGACGCCTTGATGGTGCCGCCCACCAGGCCGGTCCCCTTACCTAAGATGGTCACCGCCTGCTCCCCGGCGGTGGACTGCGGATCGAGCAGCTTTTCCTTGGCCACGCGGCAGTTGTTCCACAGCGATTGCATCTGCCGGCTATCGAGGCGCGTGCCCTTTTCCGCCAACCGCGCCGCTACCGTGCCCGCCAGCGCCAGGTCGATATTGTCGCCGCCCAGCAGAATGTGCTCGCCCACGGCGATGCGATCGAGCGCTAGTTCGCCCTTCGATTCGGTCACCGCGATCAGCGTGAAATCGGTGGTGCCGCCGCCGATATCCACCACCAGGATCAAATCGCCCGGCTGCACGCGCTCGCGCCAGTCGACGTGCCGCTCGATCCACGCATAGAAGGCCGCCTGCGGCTCTTCCAGAAGCGTGATGTCGCCGTAGCCCGCCTGTTTCGCCGCTTCCAGGGTGAGTTCGCGAGCCACCGCGTCGAAGGATGCCGGCACCGTCACCAGCACCTGCTGATCGGCAAACTTCGCGTCCGGCATGCGCGCGTCCCACGCTTCGCGCAAGTGCTCCAGATAGCGCCGGCTGGCTTCCACCGGCGATACTTTGGCCACACCCTCTGGAGCGCGAAACGGCAGCAGCGCCGCGGTGCGATCCACGCCCGAGTGCGACAGCCAGGACTTGGCCGACGACACCAGCCGCCCCACGTTCTCCACGCCGCGCTTCTGCGCCAGTTGTCCCACCACGAAGCCGCGCTCGTCGTTCCAGGGCAGCGCCAGCGTGCCGGCCGGAAAATCGGAAACGCCCGGCAGATATAAGAAGGATGGCAGCAGTCCTTCTTCGCGCACCTCGCCGGGGTTCACCAACTGCGGAATGGGCAGCAGTTGGACGTTGGCCGGCGCGAACGGGTCGGCATCCACCTGAATTTCGGCGTAGGCGAACGCCGAGTTGGTGGTGCCCAGGTCGATCCCCACCACGTAGCGCGCGGTCTGCGATTTCTTACTCAATTTCGATTTCCGCGGGCGCCAGAATGGCCGCGTCCTGTTTGGCCGCTAATGCCGGCAGGTCGATTTTGGCCGCGCGCCAGCCTTTATGCCGCAGTGTGCCGCCGGCGGGCGGCTTGGCCGGAACGTTGCCGACGAACTTGACCTCGTTGGGGTCGCTCGAGGGCGCCTTGGTAAACGTGCCCTCCACGCCGTCGATCACCGGTTGCAAGGTGACGTACCGGGCCACGGCATCGCGGCACTGGTCGTGCAGTTCGCGCACCGCCGCGCCCACCTGGTCGTCGGAGTAGGACTTGATATCTTCCATCAGGAAGTCCACCAGGCGTGAATCGCGCTGCAGGATGCCGAGAAACTGCAGCGCCCCGTCGGAGGTAGTGCGCACCGGCGCGGGCGGCGCCACGGGTTTCGCGGGCGCTGCCGTGCGTTTGGTCAGTCCCAACTGCGTGAGGACGCCATCCGAAAGCTCACCGCCGAATAAGAGGTTGAAGAAACTGCGAAATGCCAAACCGATCTTCAAATGAATAGCTCCAAGACTTTAGGATAGCAGTGAGATCGGGTAGGTTTCCGTCGTCGGCGCCGGGCCGTTAGATCCGCTTCCCCTTGCACGGTTATCCCGTCATCAAGAACGTCTTCGGGAGCGCCCCCTCACCAGCCAGCGTGAACGTGCCGAAGTCAATGTACGGCATGGATCAGTGGTTCGAATCCATTCCGGGGAGCCAATTCCTTATTTCCGCCCACCATCCCCGTTATCTCCTTGTTTTATTGGGTTTACGCGGTTCGATACCCGTAGTTTTTCGAACGGGTTTCTGAACCTGGTGTCTAACTTTCCAGCCTCCCACGATGCCTTCTCGATGATGGGCTTGAGCAGGCGCCGTTGTTCGGACGCGCTTCGTGTCGGGAAGGCAAGCGTTATACGACACACGAACAAGCGCTCCTGGCAAACCATACGCTGGACCACCTAACCGAAAACGAGTACTACACGCTCATCAAAGAACTACGCACCTGCATGTCAAAAGGCGAACCATTTTGGAAACTCGAAGAATACTGGACCATCACCGGCCAAGAATAGCTTAGGGTGCTGGGAACGGTTTGTTTTCTTCGATAGTGGTGATGATCTCCATCATCTCCGTTGGGACTTCGTTAGCGGTGAATGCTTTGACAATCGCCATAGCGCCGACGGCGGTTTTGTAGTGTTCCTGGGTCCATGCGCTGAGTCGCGAGAGGAGTGCTTTGCCACCGACGAGGTGGAGCTTGTCTTGCTGCCAGTGTTGGTCGAGGATTGCGCGTGCTGCTTTGTTGGCGCCGCCTGGCCCGAGGGTTTTGTCCTGGTGCCCGAGGTGCGTGGCGATAGCGTCGAAGACGGTGTCTTTTTCTTCCTCACATGCTTGCAGCAGAAATGCTTGTACCGCCGCGGGCGGGGGAGCAGTCGTTTTTGTTCGTTGCTTGATGAGGCGCGCGATTACGTTGTGGTCGAGGAGATAGTTTTCGATTTCCTTCCGTTCCCAAATGTGGAGGCTGATCGTTCGCTCTTTGGCTTGATCGTACCGCTCGGTTTGTTCCTCGGTGGTGTGGTAATCCTTGTCGAAGATGCAGTACGTCGTGATGCGATCGCCCACAGCGTTTTTTAGCGCCATGCTGGAGCCCATGGCCTGTGCCCAACCGCCCCAGCCACCGATACTCAGGTTGGGGATCGCGTCGAGTGGCGTGTCGGCGTTGGGGAAGAGTTTGCCGTGGAAGGTTTTGAGGATGCCGAGGTCCTTTCCTTCCAGGAGGAGGACTTTCTTCGCGTTCCATAGTCGTGCGAGGTGCACGTTGTGGATCCCGCCGAGTTGATCGATGAGAATCTGGACGCCGGGTTCGCTGTTCGCGTACTGTGATCGTTTTCTTTTGTTGTTGATGATGAGGATATCGCTGGGGTCTGCTTCCGCCATGATCTCGACGCTGTGCGTTGCAACGATAGCTTGCGCGAACCGTGCCGTGATGAGCCGGTAGAGTTTTCGTTGCAAGTCAGGGTGCATGTACACGTCCGGCTCGTCAAGGACGACCGTCGCGTCGGGTGGCGTTTTGGCGACGAACCAAATGGTCTGCAACCACATCTGCAGGCCGTGTCCCATCCACGCTGCTTCGGCGGCAAAATCACCATCGGTCACTACCATCGAGAGGGTGTTGCCGTTGTTCTGGACTGCTTCGACGCGTAGTCCGTGCCAGGTTTCTTCGGCGAGGGTCTTGAAGTTCTGGAAGTAGTCTGGACTTCGGAAGATTTGATTGCGGAAGTGCCGTGATGAGAGTCTGGTGTAGTAGTGCTCGCTGATGTAATCGTCTCGCAGGTTCGTCTCTTCTGCCTGTAGTGGCGCGACTTGGGGAAGGATGTTGATGTGTGGGATGTTGAGCGCAAGGAACGCTGTGGTGCTGGTGATCCAGCCCTTTGGTCCCATGACGGTGGCGTGGACGCCCTCTCTGTCGACATAGACGGTTACGGTCGCGTTTCCGGTGAAGGTCGCGGTTAGAATCGCTGGTGGGTTGCCGTAGCGGTGAAATGCCGTTTGGAGGTTAATGCCAAGGTGCGCGATCTTCGGGATGATGCACTTTTGGAATGCTCCCAGGGTTGAGTGTACGGGTGGTCGGCTGAACGTGGCCGCTTTTCGGTTGACCACGGCAGCGACCAGGTGCAGTGCTTCAACGATGGTGCTCTTGCCGGCGTTGTTCCGACCTACAACAACGGTGTCAGTGTGCAACGCGACGGTATGGTCATCGAAGCAACGGTAGTTCTGCAAACGGAGAGTGTGCAACATCCAAAAACCGCTCCAGTGGGTTAGTGCCGGCAGTTACTGCGTGCGGCACAACTTCTTTAGTGTGAGATCTGGGCATCCTTATATGGGTTTGCTGGCATTCTTCTGCTGATCGGTCTCCCTACGGTGGGAGGGTTGCGGGTTCGATTCCTAGGGTGTTCATGACGGTTCCTTGGTTCGTGCGGTGCGCAGTGTTGTGCGCAGTATTGCGGCGTCGTTCGGGTGGTGTTGTTTGAGATACGATACTTGGCCGGCAACGCGGCGGTACCGCTTGAGATAGGGTTTGGTGTCGCGCTCGCATGGTGGCGTTGCGGTCATGGCGTCGACCGCGGCACGGATGGCTGATCGCTTTTCTGCCGGGAGGCCGGTTTTCTTGTTCACGACGAGTTGGGTGGTGACCATGCGCGCTTCGGCACGCGCGATGGTTTGTTTCTGACGCTTGAGCTTGAGTCCTTTGCGTTGGACCATGGTGCGAATCGCCGCGATGCAACGCGTCAGTTCTGCCTTTGCGAGTGGTGCGCTGCTGGAGCACGTGATGTCATCGATGAGACGACTGTACGTGATGCCGCGGGCATGAAGGTCGGCGGTGAGCTGCCATTCGTCGTCCCAGAAGACGAGGTTGGCGAGGAGGGCGCTCGTCTTTGCGCCCTGCGGCAACGTTACTTCCTTCGTGGTGAGCGCCGTGAGGCACTCGGCGACGACCGGGGGGCAGTGGAAGAAGCGGTGCCAGATGTCAAACACGAGGTGCCGGCGGACGCTGGGGAAGAACTGTTTGATGTCTTCGGTGATCAGGGTTTTCTTGTCCACGTGGAGTCGGGCGTTGGGGGCTTGGCCGCGCGGTGTGGCGTGGTCTTTGATACTGCCTTGGAGGTAGCGCGGGTAGTTAACCTTGTTGAGGATGAGGCACTGGATGCGTGCCTGGACGGCCTTGAGCGGGGGGAGGGCGTCAAAGCAGAGGCGGATGCTGCCGTCCTTTTTTCGTTCTCGTTTCCGGATACGGTACAACCGGTCCGCGTCCGCGGTGATGCGTGCGAGGTCGCTCGTCGTGAGTTGGAGCATCTGGGCGAGCGTCGCCAGGCTGCCGATGGGGTGCTTGCTAAAAGAGGTGGTCGGTGGTTGGCAGACGGAGCAATTCGAGTGCGGCACGGGAGAGTTTCTCCTTGAGTTCCTCGCTGACACCAACCAGGTCTTTGGGGTCGGCTGCGAGAAAGATCAGGACGTTGAGCGGCATACCGAATGCGCGCGCGATGTCTTGCATGGTTTTCATCGATGGGTCGCGCAGGTTGCGTTCGATCATGGAGAGGTGTGATGGGGCGATGCCGGTGCGCTTGCCCAGGTCGGCGAGGGTCCAGCCTTTGTGTGACCGGCATAATTTGATAGCTCTTCCCACGTCCAAGACACCTGCCTCCCAGTAGTTGTTTTGTAAAAGTAGTTTGTTGTATTATGCGCGAAGATGTTGCACTAACTCGGCGATGCCGTTGAAGACGATCACGATGTCACTGATGACACCGAGTGCCCCCAACGCTGCCTCGCCCAACTCGCGAGGAGTCGGGCCATCATCCGTTGCACAACTCTCAAGCTTGGTGATTGCCGCGCTGAGAGCTGCCACAATACTTGGATCAGCATCATTCTGCATGCAGCGCCGAACGTCTTTCAACGCGTCGACGCACTCTAACAGGTTGTTGTTCATAGACAGACGCCCTCCAAGGCGCCGGTCGCGTAACGCCCCAAGGCCGTCTATGGAAATGCGCTGACCCAACAAACTACCCTACACTTGCCCAAGCAACCGGTCGCAAATAGTAACCGCGAAACCGACTGATGGCGATCCGCGAACGACCAGCGACTGCCGCGTTGGTTACGCCACCAAAATAGCGCTTCAGGCGACACTCACTTCTCCTCGCGTCTTCGAAAGGCTCTCAAAAGACAAGAGCCGCCCCAAAAGCAAAAAACGCCTTCAGGACCAACCGCTCAGCCCCAGGTATTGAACCCAATCTGTCAAAGAGCACCTAACCGAATCGGTTAGCCAAAGCCAGTATGAAGCAACACCGCGATCTTGTCAATAAAAACCTCACTCCTAGTGAAATTCTATGCATCTACGGCTCAGGTGATAGATGCCTCACAAGTGCGACCACAAGATGTTGTGGTAGCTCGTCTCTTGCCCACACTATCGGTGATGGTAGCATTTTTCTACTACACGATGCGCGCCGGTGGTTGCAGTGCGTCGGAGCGCCCGGACGAACTGAGTGTCCCGCCGCTGCTCCCTGTGACACCGTTGTGACTCCATCGGGTGGGGTTGTTGCGCGCATTCCGATTCGGCTCCTGGTGGAACTTCTTTAGAGTGTGTTTGTTAGGCGCAATTCGCTGTCCGCGTGAGTTCTAAAGTCGTCCAGTGTGGGGAGGCAGACAAAACTTCACTTCAATTTAGCGGCTTGGGAGCGAACCCAGGAGCGCGCCCCTGACAGGACTCGATCCGTATCGCCGTAGCGCATCACGGAGCGGCGCCGTCTGTTAGAATTCACGGGAGTGTTTTTCGCAATCCTCGGCGACTTTGCGGACGCGGAGACTTTCGCTATCGGCAAGGCGATTCGTGAGCTTCCCCGCCTCCGCAAGCTGTACGGCAAGGGTCGCTGGCGAAAGCGGAAGGGCGTCGCCACCGTCAAACTTCCCAATGGTACGATACGAAAAGCGGAGCTTCACTGGTACGAAGCATCTGGCATCGGCAAGAGGGAATTCAAAATCAAGCGCTTCGTGGATTAGCTATGCCGTCTCGTCGAACAAGAACCCAGGGGTTTGCCGTCTGCATACGGAATACCGGCTTCGCGGCCTCGCTTGAGGTCAGAAAGCTGTACCCGGTCGTCGACGATCCCGACGCCGAGAGGAACGACCTGATTCGAGTGATCGATGAATCGGGTGAGGATTACGTCTATCCAGCCTGCCTGTTTCAGAAACTGACGTTACCCCACGAGATTCAACGCGCCTTGCGCCTGGCGTCGTAGTCTGGTCCAAAGGGGGCGCCCGAAAGTTCGAAACGCGTCCACGACGGGGAGCCAAAGCCATTATCATCAATCACTTACAGATAAGACCAAGTCACTTGACAGCGTATCGGGAATGTGCGTTCAATGGGAAGCAGACTCCACCAGCCGCCGCCGTTCAACAACTCGTGGCGTGTTGGCGGGTGTTGCGGAAATGCAGAGCAACGAATCGCTAAAACGCCGGGAATCTGAAGGTTTCTCCTTGCATTCTGTGGGCAGGTTCCTGGAGCCGCATGATTTCAACCTGTTATGATTGCCAGATGGAGCAAGAACCGTCTACAACGAAATCCCCTGAGTGGATAGGGCCGAAAACGGACGAAGCATCAGTCACTCCGGGCATTTCCCTTGTTCTCTACGTCTGCGGAGCCCTATTCATCGTCGCTGGCGCTCTCGAAGTGATTGCGGGAATTTCGGACAGCAATAAGAGTCTATAGTGGTCCCGGGATTTCAGACCAGGCAATAAGCTAAGATTTCGACGGAGTCGTTGACAAGGAGAGGTCGATGACGACGACGAGAAAACAGCACAGTCCGCAGTTCAAAGCA
>Ga0302319_10013355_pt1 | contig 15399 bp, 12 predicted proteins | sample Bog_T0_2_FD_203319 | JGI IMG/M metagenome (GOLD analysis project Ga0302319, IMG submission 203319) | Peat permafrost microbial communities from Stordalen Mire near Abisko, Sweden - Bog_T0_2 | ecosystem: Environmental > Terrestrial > Soil > Wetlands > Peat | place: Sweden: Abisko, Stordalen Mire... | reverse complement strand
GTAACCATGCAGGCGTCAGTGGTTGCTGGCCGGTAACTTCAACTCTTGTCTGGGGTTGCGGGTACTCTTGCGACGGAACGGCGTCAGGTTCACTAGATCAGCGATTCTACGCCTCGACGTACGGGCGGTTTAATAGCCCGGACCCGTCATGGACGAGTGCCAAAGCGGGAGTCCCCGGCACATGGAACAGGTATTCGTATGCGCGGCTCGACCCGGTGAATCGGAATGACCCGAAGGGCCTTGACGACGACGATGATGACGACGATGATGATGACGGCGGCTACGGAAACGGCTTCGTCAGTAGCAACCCGCCACCATGCAGTGGGAACGGCGGCGATTGTAATTGCATTGGAGCCATTGTTGTCGATCCGGCTTGTATTGCGGTTTACGGATCTGCATTGGCGGTATCCTGGCTCGCCTCCGCTCCGACAAGCAACCCAATTCCGAGCCAGCCACTCTGCCCGCTGGTCGGGATCGTGGGCTCATACACGGTTACCAGTGCCTGGCCCGTGTACGCGGAATTCGCCCCTGTAATGGCTTATGACATTGACGAGGCATTGTCGATCCTGAATAACGAAGGCGTTGTGCCACAGATAAACAGCGGATATCGGAGCGTGGCTTCGCAGGGCAACATACCAGCGAATAATCCGAATGGTGTCGCCCCGCCGGGCAAATCCTGGCACAACGTTGGGTTGGCGGTGGACTTTCAGCTAAATCCGGCCACGCAGACCGGTCAGGAGATAATCGCCGCGATGGAAGAGGTGGGCCTGACTTGGGGCGGGACGTGGAGTAGCCCGGACAACGTTCATTTTCAACTGCCTCCGAACGTCATCCACAGTAATGGCACTGTCACTTCCGGCGCACCCTCGCCAGCACAGGTGGCGGCTTGCCAGGCTGAACATCCGTTGGGTCATTAGAATGCGATCGCTACTTGCGGTTCTCGTTTTCTGCGTGTCCGTCTCGGTCTTTGCCCAACCGAGCGGTGGCAGTTTATATCTCCTTGGCCACGATGACGGAAAGTGGTGCGGCTTTCGTACGGAACAGCTGTGGAACGCTGAGAAGAAATCCATGGCCAACGTTCTGCAGTTTGGAAAGGTTGACTATGTGAACGGTCGGGTGACCTTTGTCTACGTAACGATAGGCGACGAGAGCGGAGACTGGACGACGATCGACAAATACACTCTCGACAAAGATGAAGCGCTAACCAGCCTGGAGCGTACCATCGTCATCCCCGATGGACTTAAGCAGGAGCAGCTCTGGTCAATCCGGAATGGTCATGCAACCGAGGAGAAGAGCACGAATCGTAATCTCGCTACGAATGCAGTAGTTCCAGATGGGGATATCACGGTTCCTGACACCGAGGAAGTTATTACAAAAATGCAGAACTTCCCCTTCTGGCCGCTGATGCGCGAGAAACGACCAGACGTTCTGTCAAAGGGGCGAGTGTGCCTGGACGGGAAGCAGTAGCTACTGCGGTGCGAACGGCGACCGGCTGCACCACCGTAAAGCCGCTCCTGGTTACCGTCGTTCTCTGTGCGCTGCCATTCCCGCTCACCTGTCAGCAGCCGGTCTCGGTGCCTGAGCAGGGGCCAGAGAAGCCAGCCAGCATCTCTCTGAACAGCCTGGGCCGCGCCATCGACCTTTCAGCCCATTATCTGGAAAGCGCGTGCGGCCCAACCGGCAGATTCACTTATCTCCTCGATCCGACCTCGGGGCGTCAGTCGTCTTCCTACAACATCATTCGGCACGCGGGCGCGATGTATGGACTGGCGATGCTGAACCGCGCCAATCCGGACCGCAAGGCGGTGGAAGCGATGATGCGAGCCGCAGCCTTCCTGCGGGCGAGCTACATCAGCACAGATGCGCGTTCCGGTGCGCTGGCGGTTTGGTCACGTCCGCGCGGAATAGCGTCGCAGGCAAGCCTGGGCGCAGCAGGGCTGGGGCTGGCTGCACTGGCCGAGGTCGATCAGGCACAACCCAATACCGTCCCTGTCACGGAACTGGAAGGGCTGGGTAAGTTTATCGTGTTCCTGCAACGGAGCGATGGCAGCTTCGCGAGCAGGTACCGGGCCGATGCCGGGCCAGACGAGGAGTGGGACAGCCTCTATTATCCCGGCGAGGCTGCACTGGGCCTTGTCAAGCTTTACGAAATCGATCACAACAGCGAATGGCTGGAAGCGTCAGGCAGGCTGCTGTCGTGGCTGGCCCGGAGCCGGGGGCGCGCCGAACAGGTTCCACTGGATCACTGGACCCTGATTGCCATGGCGCGGCTGCTTTCTTACTGCGGCGAGAGCGAATGTTCGATCAAGCGTGTGGAACTGATCCGATACGCCGAGCAGGTTAGCGACGCCCTCCTCAGCGGCCAGGCCGCGAACGGCAGCTTCGACGAAGTGGGGCGGACGGCGCCGACCGCGACTCGTATGGAGGGCTTGCTGGCCGCTCTGGAGTTTCTTCCGGACGATGCTACCAAGCGGCGCGCCAGAATCCAGGCCGCCGTCGATCGCGGGATTGCCTTTCTGCTAAGGGCGCAGATCACGAATGGTCCCTATGCCGGCGGGATGCCGCAGGCCATGCCAGAGGCCAAGTCGGTCCTGGTGCAGCGCAATCCGCGCGCGTCCGACATTCGCATCGATTACGTGCAGCACGCGCTCTCGGCCTGGCTCCGCTATCAGGGGCGGTCCTGAATCATGTGGGAATCGCTGTTTCCTTTCTTCGGAACGCGCGGACCTTGCAGGTCTTAGAGCAGAAGGTCCGGTCACTTCGGGAGTCGCCCTTGAGGAACCAGCGGGCACAGCGCGGCGCGGGACACCGGGCGCACTGAAGCAGTCCCGCCACTTCACCGGCGAGCCGTTGCCAGAGAGCGGTGCGCAGAGTGGCGGGCCGGTAGCGCATCCGGAAGCCCGATCCGTTCTCGCGGACGGCGGTCAGATGGAACGGGGCGCGGGCGAGACCGGCAGCCAGTTTCCGTTCCAGCATCTCTTCGCCACGGCGGTCACCGGCGGCGATCCGGTCCCATAAATCCCCCACGGCTTTCAGTTCGCGAATCTCCCTTCTCCACAAATCGAGCGGCTCAGGAGCCAGAGCGCTGGCCGGAACCGGCTTGCCCGGCTCGGGCCGAACGGCGATCGAGGCGGCCAGCAGTCCGTAGCGCGCGGCGAGATCGAGGATGGCGTCTTTCTCGGGCGGACAGTCCGCCACGATCCGGTGGAGGCAGGGTTGGCGGGCGCAGGGCTGGTCCGGGGTCAGGTCATCGATCTCCCACTTCGGGACGAGGCATTCGGTGAAAGTCGCGCCGCCGTCCGGGGTCCTGACCTTGCGCCGTTCGACCTTGAAGCCTCCTACTGGAATCCAGGTTTCGACGAGCTCACTTCCGGAGGTCATTGTTGCAGAGCCCAAAATGTAACCACTATCACAGATTATCGGTTACAGGTTTCGGCGCAAAACGGCGCTCCAGAGGGCCACGAGGAGCGGATCGAGGGGGCACTTCAACTTCGACGGTTGTCGGAGGGAGCGGCATCGGGGAGGGCATCTTCGGGCGGGTTTTGCGGGTGAAAGACGTGGTTACCGGCGGGTAGCGAAGAAGCCGCCGATGGCGGCTGGATTAGGGGTGACACGTCACCCCGGCGCGGGTGCTGCAGGTTACCGGGGCGGGTAGCCGCCGGTAACCAGTTGAAAAACCGTTGTCTCGAACGGCGGTAAAATCGAAGTTTAGTTTCGGCTTCGAAGGTCGGCGGATGGCCTCGCCTGTTCCAGCACCGGGTTCTCCTTCCAACGGGGCCTCGCAGGGTTCCAGTCAGAATACGTCTGCGTCGTCGCGGCGCACGCGATCGGTCGGAACCAAACTCACCGACGAGGAATACGCGCAGCTTGAATCCTTAGCCGCAGCCCAGGGTGTGACGCCGGGCGAGTGGGTGCGCGAGCTGGTGTTGCGGGCGTTCGGCCAACCGGCGGCCGAGGCGACGGTTGCCGAGCAGACGGTTCTTTCCGAAGTCCTCGCGCTGAGGACGATTCTCATCAACATCATTTACGACCAGGCCAACGGCCACGAGATCGCGCCCGAGCGGATGCGGGAGCTGATCGCGAAGGCCGACGCGGGCAAGGTGGAAAAAGCGCTCGAACGTCTGAAAGAAAACTCATCCGCAACAGAAAACGGAAGGTGAGTTTATGGACGGAATCCTGATGTCATCGCGGCCCAAGGGGTGGCCGAGGCACGCGTATCAGAAGCGGGCGGGAGCGATCTTCTTCGGCTTCGTTGCGATGTTCGCGGCGTGGTTCATCGAGTCGCAGTTCGAGTGGGACGGGATGCAGCGGTACTATCTCGCTCATTACGTGGTGGCGAACGCGGGATGGTTCAACAAGTACCTGGTGCTGCACACGGTGGACCGGAAGGGAAAGTGGCATCCGACGGTGCCCGCCGAAGTGGTGCCGGTAAATCTCGATCATCCGGTGCGCGGCGTGATTCCCTTCCGGCTGTCGGACGCGGCGATCCAGGCGGGCGCGGTGCGGCTCGCGAATCCCGTTATTCCTGTCGATCAGCAACTCTTCGTGAAGTTCCTGCGCAACTGGGTTTATAACGGTGAGACCCTGGGGCAACTTCTGAAGCCGGGCGTGATGTGGGGCTTCGGTGTGATGGTCTTCGGACTGTGCCTTGCCTGGCCCGCGGACCGGAAAGCGAGGCGCGCTCTCGAGGAGGGGCGACGAGTGCGCGGCGCGGAGATGGTGACGCGCGACGAGTTCAACCGCAAACGGAAATACAACCTGGGGATCGGTTTTAAGACGCTGGAGAAGCCGAGCCTGCGCGAGAAGTTCTGGATCAAGTATCCGTACGGGCCGATGATCGTGATTCCCGAATGGGATGAGCCGAAGCATTTTCTGCTGATGGGCGACACGGGCTCGGGCAAGAGTGCGCTGATGCGGCAGATACTCTGGCAGCTCACGAAGCAGCAGCAGACCGTGATCGTTTACGACCCGGCGCGGGAGTACGTCGAGCGCTTCTATAATCCCGAGCGCGGCGACATCATTCTGAATCCGCTCGATGCGCGGTCGCCGTACTGGAATCCCGGCGATGAGCTGGACCATGAAGCGGAGGCGCGGACCATCGCCGAGAGCGTGTTCCCGGATCAGCCCAACGAGCCGCCGTTCTTTACGCAGACGCCACGGAAGATTTTTGCGGCGATGCTCAGAGCGGGAATGGATGCCGGGCAGATGGTCGAGACGATGTGCGACGGCGATGCGCTGAACCGGCTGGTGGAAGGAACGGAGATGGCGTCGATGATCAGTCAGGCGGCGCCGTCGCAGCGGGAAGGCGTGCGGGCATCGCTGAATCTGGTGGCCGATGCGCTGCGTTTGCTGAAGACGAAAGAAGAGGCAACAACGACGTGGACGGCGCGCGAATGGGCAACGAAACGCACGGGATGGATTTTCCTGACGAGTACGCCGGAGCTGCGCGCGCCACTGCAACCGCTGCTCAGTGTGTGGCTCGATCTTCTGGTGCTCAGGCTCATGAATACAGAGTCAGGACCGGCGCGGCCCGTGTGGTTCGTGTTCGATGAGCTGGGGAGTTTGCAGAAGCTCCCGCAGCTATCGACGGCGCTGACCGAGAACCGGAAGAGCAATAACCCGGTGGTGATCGGGCTTCAGGGAAAATCCCAGGTCGAGACTCTTTACGGGCATCTGGCGGAAGCGATGCTCTCGCAGCCGTGGACGAAAATCTTTCTGAAGACGAGTGAGCCGCGCGCGGCCAAATGGGTCAGTGATGCGATCGGCGAGCAGGACCGCGAATGGTTACGTGAAAGCCGCACCAGCGGGATGCACTGGGGGCAGCAGGGTCGCGACTCGCGGACATACCTGGTGGAGAAGAAAACCATTCCCCTGGTGCTGCCTTCCGAGATCAGCGGCCTGCCGGAGCTGCACGGATATCTGAAGAACGGCAACGATGTGGTGGAGATGAGCTTCCCGTATCTCGACTGGCCGAAGGTGCAGAAGGGCTTTATCGAGCGGGAATGGAAATCGGTGCGCAAGGCCGGGCCGGTGCGCCTGCCGGAAGAACCAAGGGGCGGCAAAACGCAGAAGCTCGAACGGAAGCAGGAGCGGGGACAGGCCCGCGGCTTCTTTGAATAACGAATCAGCATGGTCACGATCTCAAAACCGCTGAGCGCGGGACAGGCGCAGGCGTATCACACGAACGAGTTCACCAGCGCCGAGCAGAACTATTACACGCAGGGAAACCAGATACGCGGCGAGTGGCAGGGCAGGCTTGCGCGCGAATGGAATCTGCGGGGCGAAGTCAGCGAAGAAGCCTTCTCTCATTTAGCCGCCGGGCAGCATCCCGAGACCGGCGAGCAGCTCGTCCGTTACCAGCAGGCGCGCGAGTACACAAATGAAGCGGGCGACGTGGTGAAGACCATGGAGCATCGCGCGGGATGGGATGCGACGTTCAGCGCGCCGAAGAGCGTCTCGCTGACTGCGCTCGTGGGTGGCGATGAACGGATCAGAGAAGCGCATCGTGAGGCCGTGAGGACGGCGCTCGATGAGATGGAGCACTACGTTCAGGCGCGCATCGGCGGCAACGCTCCGGCCGAGACCACTGGCCAGTGGGCGGTGGCGAAGTTCGAGCATGACAGCGCGCGGCCTGTGGATGGCTACGCCGCGCCGCAGCTTCATACGCACGCGGTGTTCTTCAACGTGACCGAGACGGAGGACGGCAGGGCGCACGCGGTGCAGCCGCAGGAGCTTTATCGCAGCCAGCAGTACGGGACGGCCGTCTATCAGAGCGAGCTGGCCTGGCGTCTGAAGGAACTCGGTTATGAGATCGAGGCGGGAAAGAACGGCGCGCCGGAAATCCGGGGATACTCGCAGGAGTATCTCGAAGCATCGAGTCCACGCAGCCAGCAGATTAAAGAGCATCTCGCGGAACAGGGCGTGGACGGAGCGGGCGCGGCGCAGATCGCGGCCCACAGAACACGGGATGCGAAGCTCGCGCTTTCGTCCGATGAAATGCTCGCGCGGCATCGCGGTATGGCAGAGGCCTTCGGCAATCAACCCGAACGCATCGTCGAGGCGGCTAAAGAAAAAATGCACGTCATCGACCATGGCCACGATGCGAGACTCAGGCCCGCGCAGTCGGCGGTGACGTTCGCGCGGGACCGCAATCTGGAGCGTGAAGCGGTGGTCGATGAACGCGCCTTGATGCGGGACGCGCTGAAAAGATCGATGGGCCAAGCCACGTTCGCGGACGTGCAGCAGCACTTCGAAGAGCGCGTCACCAAAGGCGATCTGATCGAGATGAAAACGGCGGTGGGCCGTTCGTTCACTACGCCCGAGATGATGACGCTGGAGCGCGACAACATCGAGCGGATGCATGCCGGGCAGGGTCAATATCCGCCTCTCGCTCAGCAGCAGAATCGCTTCGAGCACCTGAGCAACAGCCAGCGCAACGCGGTCGAGACGATTCTCGAAAGCCGCGATCAGATCACTGGCTTGCAGGGAGCGGCGGGAGCGGGCAAGACCACTTCTTTAGCCGCCCTCCGCGAAGCGGCGGAAAAAGAAGGTTATGCGGTGGAAGGGTTCGCGCCCACATCGCGAGCGGCGTATCAGCTTGAAGAAGCCGGGATCAAAGCGGCCACGCTGCAACATCATCTTGCACAGGGCGAGCGCGCGCACGATGGAGGAAAGCATCTTTACTTCGTCGATGAGTCGAGTCTCGCCAGCACGAAACAGGTGCATGACTTTTTCGAGCGGCTGAATGAGAATGACCGCGTGGTGCTGGTAGGCGATACGCGACAGCATCAGGCCGTGGACGCCGGCAGACCGTTCGAGCAGATGCAGGAAGCCGGGATGCGGACAGCACGGCTTGATGAGATCGTGCGGCAGAGGGACCCGGCGTTGAAAGAGACTGTCGAGCAACTGGCCCGCGGCGAAGTGCGGGAAGCGGTCGAGAGGCTGAGCGCCCAGGGCCGCGTGCATGAGATCAGCGAACCACAGGAGCGAATGAGAGAGATAGCCCGCGACTATGCGGCGCAGCCGGAAGGGACGCTCGTTATCTCGCCCGACAACAAATCCCGTGCGGCGCTGAACGGGATGATTCACGCGGAGCTGCAGGAGCGCGGGGCGGTCAGCAGTGAAGAGCATCGGGTGAAGGTGCTGGTCCCGCGTCAGGACATGACCGGCGCAGACCGTGCCTGGGCCGCGCAGTATGAAACGGGCGACGTGGTGCGTTACGCGAAGGGCAGTAAATCAATGGGCATCGGCGCGGGCGAGTATGCGCGGGTCGAAGGCTTCGACGCCGAGCGGAACCAGCTCACGGTTGAACGCGAGAACGGTCAGCAGGTCAGCTACGATCCGCGCCGCTTGCAGGGAGTGGCAGTGTACCGGGAGACGGAGCGCAGCTTCAGTGAAGGCGACCGCGTGCAGTTTACGGCGCCGGACCGGGACCGGAAGATCGCCAATCGCGACCTGGGAACCATCGAGCATATCGACGAGCGCGGCAACGTCGAAGTGAAACTCGATTCAGGCCGTGCCGCACAGTTCAACGTCAGGGACAATCCGCATCTCGATCACGGTTACGCGGTGACCAGCCATTCGAGCCAGGGTGCGACAGCGGATCGCGTGCTGGTCCACGTCGATACCGAAGCGGCGCACGAGAAGCTCATCAACAGCCGCCTGGCTTACGTGTCCGTTTCGCGTGCCCGCTACGATGCGCAGATTTACACGAACGACGCCTCAGACCTGGGCCGGGCGCTCAGCCGCGATACGTCGCACACGGCCGCCATCGAACCGCAGCGGCCAGCGGCAGCTTCAAATGAAATGGCGCAGGCAGCGGCAGCGAGCCAGGGACACGAGCAGAGTCAGGCGCTCGATCATGGCTTAGGAATGGAACGATAGAGCGGTTATCTCGGGGCTGCTTCGGGCTCCACTGCGGAGAAGCGGCGCTCAGCCGCCTTCACAGTGCTGCGCAGGACGAGGCTTTCAATCACGGAGCGAATGACTTTCTTCTCTTCCGGGTCGAGCCGACTGGCGGCTTCGAACTGTAGACGAAGTTCGTCATCGGGGCCACGTTCATCCTTTCCGAAGAGCAGAGCATCCGCGCTTACGCTGAGGGCGATGGCCACCTTACGGATGGCGTCCAGTGTGGGCTGAGACTGGCCGCTTTCATAACGGCGGATCTGAGAGATGTGCATCTCGACCATTTCCGCGAGGGCCTGCTGAGTAAGGCCACGCTCTTTACGGAGCGAGAGCAGGCGCTCATGAAAGTTCAGTTCCGGCGGGACTTTCTTCTTCACGAGACCAGGGTAAAAGGTGGTGGCGTTAATGCTTGCCTCGTGAACTCTCATATGCGAGTATCAGTATAGCATAAGAGCTACTTGACAGCTTTCTCTTATGCCAGCCTGTTTCGAGGAGTTTTTTGAATGGCCCGTATCCCGGATGAAATCATCGAGCGCATCAAACAGGAAGTCTCGGTCCAGCGACTCATCGAAGCACGCGGGATCGAACTGAAGCGGCAGGGCAAGAATCTCGCCGGGCACTGCCCGTTTCACAACGACCGTACGCCGTCGTTGATCGTGACGCCGGAGAACAACACCTGGCACTGCATGGGCGCGTGCAATGTGGGTGGATCGCCGATCGACTGGGTGATGAAGGCCGAGGGCATCAGCTTCCGCCATGCGGCCGAGTTGCTGCGCGCCGAGCCTCCCGCGTTGCTGGAGAACTCACCGGTGGTGAAGGTCGGGACGGTTCGCAAACTGCCGCCGCCCGTTGAACGCGATGCGAGCGACGCGGAGATACTCGACCGCATCGTCAGCTATTACCACCAGACACTCAACGACACACCCGATGCTCTGAAGTATCTGGAGCAGCGTGGCCTCACGCATCCGGAGATGATCGCGCACTTCCGGCTCGGCTTCGCCAATCGCACGCTGGGCCTGAGACTGCCGCCGAAGAACCGCAAGGCCGGAGCGGAAATGCGCTCACGTCTCGAAAAGCTCGGCATCCTCCGCGAGTCGTCGGGCCACGAACACATGAACGGATCACTCGTGATCCCGATCTTCAATCGCGCCGGTGAACTGGTGCAGATGTATGGCCGCAAGATCACGGCGAATCTGACCAAAGGCACGCCGTTGCATCTCTACCTTCCGGGTCCGCAATGTGGCGTGTGGAACGAAGAGGCGCTGGAGTCTTCGCCCGAGATCATTCTGTGCGAAGCGCTCATCGATGCGCTGACCTTCTGGTGCGCGGGGTATCGCAACGTGACGACGAGCTATGGCGTGAATGGGTTCACGGACGATCACCGCGCAGCCTTCCGCAAATACGGCGTGAAGCGCATCTACATCGCTTACGACCGCGATGAAGCGGGAGACAAGGCGGCGCTGACTCTCGCCGATGAGCTGACGGCAGCGGGCATCGAATGCTTCCGCGTGCGTTTCCCCCGGAACTGCGATGCCAACGAATACGCGCGCACCACACAACCAGCGGCGAAAGCCCTGGGCGTCCTGCTGAACACAGCGCAGTGGCTCGGCAAGGGTAAGCCACCGGAGCCCGCGAGAGTGGAACCCGTACCCGCGCCTGTTTCGATTCCCGCCGCTCATGATGAGTCAGATGAACAGCCAGCAGCTAAAGAAGAAACACAGGCGATGGTGTTCTCCACTGAAGAAGCGCCACGGCCAGAGCCGGAGCTACTGGCTAAGGATGAAATCGATGAGCCAGTTTTTTCTTTAGCCGCTGAAGCAGCCGCGCCGGAAGACGTGCCGCTGCCCACGCCACGGATATCCGCGCCGGAAGTGCCCATCGAGATCGGCGCCGAGGAGATCGCGATCACGCTCGGCGACCGGCGTTACCGGGTGCGGGGCCTGGCGAAGAATCTCAGCTACGATCTCATCAAAATCAATCTGCTCGTTTCGCGTGGTGACGGCTTCCACGTCGATACGCTCGATCTCTATGCGGCGCGGCAGCGGATCGCGTTCTCGAAACAGGCTGCCATCGAGCTGGGCATGAAAGAAGAGATCATCCGGCACGATCTCGGACACGTGCTGCGCAAACTGGAGGAGATTCAGCAGGAGCAAATCAGAAAGGCACTGGAGCCGAAGTGCGAAGAGATCGCGATCGCCGGGGAGGAGCATACGGCGGCGATGGAGCTGCTTCAGGCTCCCGATCTGCTCGACCGCATTCTCCAGGACTTTGCGCGCTGTGGCGTGGTGGGCGAAGAGATCAACAAACTGACCGGATATATCGCGTCAGTGTCCCGGCATCTGGACGGGCCGCTTGCCGTCATCGTGCAGTCGAGCTCGGCCGCCGGCAAGAGCTCGCTCATGGACGCGATTCTCGCCTTCGTTCCTCCGGAGCACCGGATCGAGTACTCGGCCATGACGGGCCAGTCGCTCTTCTATATGGGTGAGCAGGACCTCAAACACAAAGTGCTGGCCATCGTCGAAGAGCAGGGCGCGAGCCGGGCGGCCTATGCGCTGAAGCTTCTGCAATCGGAAGGCGTGCTCACCATCGCATCGACAGGCAAGGACCCGGTGACGGGCAGACTGGTGACGCAGCAGTACCGGGTGGAAGGCCCGGTGATGATCTTCCTGACCACCACGGCCATCGATATCGATGAGGAACTGCTGAATCGTTGTCTGGTGCTGACCGTCAACGAGGACCGCGCGCAGACGCAGGCCATCCACCGGATGCAGCGCGAGCGGCAGACGATAGAAGGTCTGCTGGCGCGAGTCGAGCGCGAGGAGATTCTGAAAGTACACCGCAACGCGCAACGCCTGTTAAAGCCGCTGTCCGTAGTCAACCCGTATGCGCGTGAGCTGACCTTCCCCGACAACCTGACGCGGACGCGGCGCGATCACACCAAGTACCTGGCGCTCATCAACTCGATTACACTGCTGCACCAGCACCAGCGGCCTGTAGAAACAGCCGTGCGCCGAAGCCAGACCATCTCTTACATCGAAGTCACGCTCGACGATATCGAGCAGGCGAACCGGCTCGCGCATGAGGTGCTGGGCCGGTCGCTCGACGAACTTCCGCCGCAGACCAGAAAGCTGTTGCAGCTGGTCGAAGACATGGTGAGCGCGGAGTGTGAGCGCCTGAAGATGGAGCGATCAGACTTCCGCTTCAGCCGCCGCGACGTGCGCGCCTCTACCCAATGGGGCGATACGCAACTGCGGGTGCATCTTCAACGACTCGAAGAACTCGAATATCTGGCGGTGCATCGCGGCGGGCGTGGACAGAGTTTCGTTTACGAGCTGCTGTTCGCGACGAGCGGCGCGGATGGAAAGCCGGTGTTGCCGGGCCTGATCGATGTGGCGAAGCTCCGCGCGCAGCATTACGACGGAAAGAACGCGGGGGTAAACGTGCACAACGCGGGGGAAACGGACCGGAACGCGGCCCCAACGCGGCCCCAAAACGGGGGGATAGCGGGGGGTGCGCGGGGTGGGTCAAACCCAATAACGACGGGCCTTCCAGACGATTTTCTGCCAGTTGCGCCAAAAATCCACATTAACGGGGCAGCAGAAAACCACGGCCCCGCCGTAGTAACAGCGCAGCCGTAGTGGTGGAAAGATGCCCCGCCTCCGAATGCCGAAACCGAACCCGGTCGCAGCGCCCACAGACCGCATGCACGCACTGGTCGAGCGTTACATCGCGTGGATGGGGGTGCAGAACTTCTCCCCGGATACTCTCAACAGCAACCGCGTGTGCATCGGCTACTTCCTTGACTGGTGCAAAGAGCGCAGCATCGAAGACGTTACTGAGGTCACGCGGCCCGTGCTCGAACGCTATCAGCGGGCGCTCTACTACTACCGGAAAAAAGACGGCGCGCCGCTGACGTTCCGCACGCAGGGAACGCGGCTGCGCTTTCTCAAGGGCTGGTTCCGCTGGCTCGCGCGCCAGAACTATCTGCTGCACAATCCGGCCTCGGAGCTGCTGTTGCCGCGCCTCGAAAACCGCCTTCCCAAATACATCCTGAGTGCGGAGGAAGCCGAGCAGGTGATCGCACAGGCGGATATCGCAACGCCCGAAGGAATGCGCGACCGCGCCATCCTTGAAACCTTTTACTCGACCGGCATGCGGCGGCTGGAAGTCGTGGGCCTGAAACTTTACGACATCGATGCGGACCGCGGCACGGTGATGATCCGGCAGGGCAAGGGAAAGAAGGACCGGCACATCCCGATCGGCGAACGCGCGCTCGCCTGGCTCGACAAATACATCCGCGAGGCGCGGCCCGAGCTGCTGGTAACGTCCGACGACGGCACGGTGTTTCTGAGCAGCCGGGGCGAGACGATGGACCGGGTGTATCTGACGGGGCTCGTGCGCAGCTATGTTCGCAAGGCGAAGATAGGCAAGAAGGGCGGCTGCCATCTGTTCCGCCACACGGTGGCGACGCTGATGCTGGAGAACGGCGCCGACATCCGGGTGATTCAGGAGATGCTCGGACACGCGAAGATCACGACCACGGAGCTGTATACGCGCGTCTCGATCAATCTGCTGAAGCAGGTTTACTCGGCCACGCATCCGGCGGCGCATCTCGGCCCGCGCAACGGACCGGCCACGGTGCGCGATGCCGCAGCCGAAGCGGAGCTGATGGCGACGCTCGCAGAGGAGGAAGAGGACGAAGATGCATAACAGTCTTCCCGATAAATCCAGAGCGGCGCTGGAGCGCCTGATCGAGATCGCTCAGCGCGATACCGGACAAAGCAGGATCGTGGCGAACTTTCTGCTTGCCTGGTGGAATGCCCAGGAATGCGGCGGCTTCGATCTGACCGACGTGTGGAGTGTCGATACAGAGATCGCGCTCGACATGCTGCGGGTCTTGGCTCTGGTGGCCGAGCGCCATCAGTATCCGGACAACATGGGCTATGGCAGACAGTTCGAGGACATCGTGCGCGCCTGGCGGCCGGCACTCGTTTTAGCAGGAGGGAATGAATAGCCGCTATGATCGAAGACAGCATGACCGTCCGCATCACAGAAGCCGAACTTGCCCGCGATGTGCGCGCGGTGCTGGCGAAGGTCGAGCAGGGCAGCGAAGTGATTATCGAGCAGGAAGACCACCGGCCCGTTGCCGTCATCAGTGCGCCTCATCGCAGCGGACGGCCCATCACCGAAATCCTGCAGGAAGCAAGGCAGCGCAACTCGACCGTGACGCTGGATGAAAACTTCGGCCGGGACCTCGAAGAAATCATCGCCAGCCACCAGCAGCCATGGCAGCCGCCCTCCTGGGATTAGTGCTGGACTCCAGCACGGCAATCTCCGCCGAGCGCAGGAAGCAATCCGTTCCCGACTTCATCGAGAGCATCCTGCGTGCTCACGGTCCGCTCGATCTGTCGCTCTCTCCGGTCACGGTGGCCGAGCTGGTGCATGGAATCTTCCGCGCACAGACGCCGGCAGCCGCTCAGACCCGCCGCCTGTTCGTGGAAGAACTGGTCAGCCTGGTTCCGGTCCATCCAGTCACCAAACAAACCGGGTGGCTCGTGGGCCAGATCGAAGGTCAGGAAGCGGCGAAGGGCAATGTGCTTCCGTTCAACGATCTGATGATCGCCGCCGCTGCGATCGAACAGGGCTATGCCGTGCTGACCACCAATCTGCGTCACTTTCAGAAAATCCCCAACCTGACCGTTATCCCGTTCTGAGAGGGAGCGCCCCCTTTCCCTGCCGAGTGAGGTTCCACAGCGGTCCTCGCCGTCAAGGGTTCGCTGCGCCGCTTCGCGCCCTTGACCGCTCCGGGCCGCTGCGAAGGCCGATCTGGATATCAGGGAAAGGGGGCTTGCGGCCACGCGCGGCCCATGTCTCGCTCCCGCTGGTCGCGCCTGAATCTTCGTACAATGAACTCACAGTGCTGGCAACTGAACAAAAAGCGCCGGAGGTTTTTCCTTTAGCCGCCCGTGGTGTCTCGGGACGCGGCGGCAGTTTGCCGGAAACTCGCGTCAGGGGGTTACCCGCCGGTAACCATGCAGGCGTCGGTGGTTGCTGGCCGGTAACTTCAACTCTCGTCTGGGGTTGCGGGTACTCTTGCGACGGAACGGCGTCAGTTTCACTAGATCAGCGATACTATGCGAGTTCGTATGGGAGGTTCACGAGTCCGGACAGGTACCAGGGTAGCGCGGGACCGATGGTTCCGCTCAGTTGGAACCGGTACGCTTACGTCCTAGGCGATCCGGTAAACGCCACTGACCGAACCGGCACGCATTTGGACTGCGATGACGATTCGTGCGATGAATCGGACTGCGACGGTGATCCGATCTCATGCATGATGGCCGGACAGAATGGCGGCGGCGGTGGCGGTGCCTGCGATTCGGTGGCGGCTGCGGTCGGCTGCGGTGACCCGGTTATCGCGACGGCGACTGCCTGCGCGACCCCCGGCCAGCAGTTCATCAATGGGATGTGCGATGTTCCGATATATCAGTCGCCATT
>Ga0302319_10013354_pt1 | contig 15400 bp, 14 predicted proteins | sample Bog_T0_2_FD_203319 | JGI IMG/M metagenome (GOLD analysis project Ga0302319, IMG submission 203319) | Peat permafrost microbial communities from Stordalen Mire near Abisko, Sweden - Bog_T0_2 | ecosystem: Environmental > Terrestrial > Soil > Wetlands > Peat | place: Sweden: Abisko, Stordalen Mire... | reverse complement strand
CTGGCTTTTTCGGCACGACTGAAGTCATGCCCTGATACGAAGCCTTGATAAACGGAGCACTCGGAGTCACTTGGCGGGTTTGGGTAGTTAGCGCTGGGGCGGGAGGTAGGGTTCGGCGCGGAGCATGTTGGTGAGGATGTCGCGCTCTTCGGGGCTGAACTGGCCCTGGTAGCGGCTGGAGTTGAGGACCATCTGGCGCTGATCGAGGGGCACACCGCCGAGATCGCGGAAGGCGCGGCTGACCATGGCCTGGCGATCGGGGGGGAGAGCCTGGTAGCGGCGTCCGGCAAGATTGACGGCCATGCGCTCCTGGGGCGACATGTGCTCGAGCATCTCGCTGCGGGCCAGACGGCGGTCGCGCTGTTCGGCGGGCATCTGGTTGACCTGGTGGAGCTGCTGGAGCAGGCGCTGCTGGTCGCCAGCCGGGAGACGGTTGAAGCTGGGATCGCTGCGCAGCATGCGCTCCTGATCCTGGACGGGCACACCGCGATGCTCATTGAGCCACGCGCCGAGGTGTCCGGGAGGCCCGGGCTGCGCGTAAGCTCTTGACCCGTAAGTGTTGCCCGGGGCTGGATAAGCAGGTCGGGCCTGGCCCGTGTAGGGAGCGGCGCCATAGCCAGGAGCGCGATTGGGCACGGGCGCATACGCCGGGCGCTGGGACTGATTGGGCCGATAGCCGGGCTGGGGCCGAACCTGATTTTGCGGCACGGGACGGGCTTGCGGGGTTTGCGGCCTGGCTTGCGGACGGCCTGGACCGGGGCGCGACGGAGCGGAATAGCGTGGGGCGGGGGCGCTGCGTGGGGTCTGATTGTGCCAGCTCGCTGCCCAGGATAGAGGGACGCACAGGAGAGCGAGGATCGCGGCCAAGGCCGCGCGGCCTGCGAATTTCGTCCTGTGGTTCCTGGTGATCATGACTTTCTCGATCTTTCCTTGCGTGTTGAGGGTGGCTGTCGCCGTTCCCTCAGGAGCTGAAGCCCGATTTCATTTTTCCCGCATTCGGCACGGCTGAAGCCATGCCCTTTCTCTTTTCCTGCTGCTTCCGTCGAGCTCTTCAGCTTTAAGGACCCAAGTTCCTTTGGTTCCCTTGCGGCACGGCGACCCAGAGGGTACCCCGGCCGAGCCCATTCAAAACGTCCCCTTGTTCGAAGCCTGTTGCTCACTGATCGATTTCTTAGTCGCCGCTGTTATCCGGGGTGGTGGACATGGCTTCCATTTGGTCAAGCAGCTGGGCGTTGTTGTCCAGCGTTTGCAGGTCGTGAACCACGGCGGCTTGCGGAGGCTGACTGGCTGGCTGCTCAAGATCGGTGATGCCGAGATAAGTGCCGCCGCCCACAAGCAGCATGACCGCCAGGGCCATCGCGGCCAGCGGACGCACATGCATTGCGGGGCCATAGGCAAAGCGGGCGCGCAGGCGAGCAAACCAGCCGGCCGGCTCAGCTGCGCGCTCTTCGCGCATGCGGGCGTCGAGGCGGGTCATGAAGTATGGGTTCGGCTCCGGAGCCTCCCAGGTGTCGAGCAGGGACATGGTGGCGGCGAGCTCGGCGAGCTCATCGCGGCAGCCATCACAATCGCCTACATGCGCTTTGACCTTGGCAGGCACGGCATCAGGATCGAGCAGCATGTCTGCCAGCTTCGATTCCATTCCAGTGCAATGACGCTTCATAGTTTCCATGGTGATACCCCCAACTGATGCCGGTGTTGCCCGGCTTGTTTCCCTTAAAGGCTTGCTCCCGTTAAACAAAATCCTTCAACTTGTCCCGCAGCGTCTGGTAGGCGCGGAAGAGGAGCGACTTGGTTGCCGACTCGCTCAGCTTCAACACATCCCCGATCTGGCGGTAGTCCATGCCCTGGTACTTGTGCATCAACACGGCCATGCGCTGCCGCTCGGGCAGCGCCATTACATGAGTGCGAATGGCCGCCATGCGCTCATCGCGCATGAGTTTCTGTTCCACGGACGGCTCATCGTCTGCTACGTCCGGGGTGGTTCCGGTCTCTTCGTCCGGCGCGTCGAGATAAATGGTCTGCGCCGAGCGCTCGTGCTTGGTGTCGCGCGCGTGGTTCACCGCCAGGTTGGTGGCGATGCGGTAAAGCCAGGTGGTGAACTTGGCTTCCGCGCGGTAGCTCTCCCTAGAGCGGTAAACACGCAAAAATACATCCTGCGCCAGTTCTTCGGCAACCGCCTGGTTGCGGACCATGCGGAACAGGAAGTGAATCATGGCCCGGTGATATTTTTGGACCAGAAAGTTAAAGCCGGATTCGTCGCCGGCCGCCACGCGCAACATGATGGCTGCGTCGCTTTTTGGGTCGAGGGCGGCGTTGACCGCGGCTTCAGCGTCCGGGCCAAAGTCTGGCTTTGCGGGGTCCGGCCTTGCGGCCGATCCCAATCCCAGGCTCGAATTGTCCAGCACCAGGGTTGCCATATCCTCTGGAACCCCATCTTCGTCCAAAGGTTGCGCAGTTTGCGCATTTTCGTAGTCGTTTTCGGGGTTGGAATCGGCTCGGTTTGCGCTGTTTGGCAGTGCGTCTGAGCCTTTACCTGGGTTGGCTGCACCGGAGCGGGTAGAAATATGCCCGAGGGCTGACTTCGCATGGCCTGAATGTCCGAGCCCTGACCCTCCGAGGCCGGCTGCGCCGGACAGTTCCACGCCGCCGAGGCTCGAAGCCAGGCCCGGGAGTGGACGGAGCACGGCCTCCCGGTCGGGCGGGAAGTCGGCAGAGCGGCGGGTTGGTCGGGCACTCCAGCGCATGTTCGAAGGCGGCCGATGCCAGATGCGGGGGTTGGCCGTAAAGCCCCACTGGTGTTACTCTAACCCATGGGATGCCCTGCTGGCGCGGGGAATCCTGCCCATCTCCGGGGCGCTTAACTCAGCGGTAGAGTGCCACCTTCACACGGTGGAAGTCGCAGGTTCGAATCCTGCAGCGCCCACCAGCATTACATGCAGCATGGGTATATATTTTCCCGGGTTTGCTCGCGCTTTGGCACTTAAGCGAACCAATTCCCTTTCGATCGGAACTTTTGCTGGGACGAATGCCCACGTTTCTCTTGGGCAGTTTGCGCCGCGGCTAAGGTGAGGCCTGCTGCAGAACCCTTGAAAGTGGCTGTCTGAGTGAACTCTTTACAGCCTGCCTATCCCTTGCATCCGCATGGCTCCGACTTGCCGTGCCGGGGTGCTGAGAGCTGACTGCAAACCGGCCATGGGGCGATTGGGAGGCTGGCGTCGCATTCTTTCCTCGCCGCGGTCAATCCGGGTCAGCATGCAAAACCAGAATCCATAAGACTGTCTCTTGAATGACACGTCACGGACCCCCCAGGCTGCCGGATTTTCCGGCGTGCAACGTCGAGTGTGCCGACAACACAAAGAGCTTGCACAATAACCACCGTGACAGTGAGTCGGAGAGAATACCGGAGACAAATGAAACTGCTCACGAGAATAGGTACAGGCTTGTGCCTCACCGTACTCTGTGTCCTGGTTGCGCCGAAGGCAAGGGCTGACGACGCCGACCAGAAAACCACCGTCACGTTAACCGACCCAGTCGAAGTCCCCGGAGTGGGCCAGCATATGTTGCCGGCTGGCACTTATGTGTTCAAGCTGAAGAACTCCCCCACGGATCGTCATATCGTTGAGATTCTCAACCAGGATGGCTCCAAGGTGCTGACGACGCTATTGACCATACCCAACCATCGTTTGAAGGCAACAAGCACGGCGGTCTTGACTTTCAGCGATCAGCCCGCCGGCCAGCCTGCAGCTTTGAAGGCATGGTTTCATGCGGGCGAACACTCAGGGGAACAGTTTGTCTGGGATAGGTCGAGGGCTACCGAACTCGCCAAACAGTCGAACGAAGCTGTGCTCTCGACTCCGGTTGTCATGGTTTCAGCGCCTGTTGATTCTTTGACCACAGCGCCGCTGGAGGGAGTGAGCCCAAGCGGAGAGATGATTAGCACTGCTCAAGTTGTCGATGCGTCCTCAACGGAAGACGCTGCAATGATACCGCCATCAGCCATCGCTCCGACTCCGGGTGTTGTCATGCCGCCAGCCGGCACAGTTGCAACGGTACCCACAATTGCTCCAACCGACCAGACTGCAGCCACTCTGCCGCCCTCGGATGCACCTGCTTCCGTCACGCCGGCACCTGCCGTCGTCCCGACGCCAGTTGTACCGATGCCGCCGGCCGATGCATCTGCCACTGTGCCGCCAACGCCTGCAACCGACCCAGCTGCAACAACTCCGCCGCCTGTTAACACGGACACAGTTGCTGTTGCCCCAGCGGTCGCACCAACTCCAATTGCCCCCATTCCGCCGCCCGACGCGACGGCTACTGTCGCCACACCGGCACCGCCGTCCGATGCGGTTGCCACGGATGGCACGGAGCCTTCAACCACTCACTCACTGCCACAAACAGCAAGTAATCTTCCCTTGATTGGGCTGGCTGGCCTGCTTTCGATTGGCGCCGGACTCGGTCTGTTAAGCCTTTCGAAGATGAAAGCATAAGGCGAATGCCGCTCGAATCACAGAACCATTGACGGAGAACGGAGGTGATATGCGAATATCACCTCCGTTCTTTGGAACGACAACGACAAAGTGCTGAGAATCGCTCACGGCGGCGCGGAAGATGGCGCCCACCTATACCCCCACAAAAGAGCAGGCAGGATTCGCAATGCACAACCAGATCTTCCTACGTTGGGCGAGCAGGGTACTCTTTATTGGCGGCGTGCTTGCGGTTTCCTATGTTGGATTCGCTTTGCTTCATGCCAAGTGTTATCAGGCCATGGCGGAACGAAGTTTCGAAAAGCAGACGCAAGTCGATGCAAAGAGTGGGGTGAGTCCGCATAACACTTCGCCAAAAGAAGGGGATATCCTGGGCCGCATCGAGATTCCGCGACTGGGAATGAAAGTTGTGATTCTCGAAGGTACGACTTCGCAGACACTGCGGCTTGGCGTCGGACACATTGAAGGCACAGCTCTTCCAGGCGAGGCTGGGAACGTGGCACTTGCCGGTCATCGAGACACGTTCTTTCGCGGCCTGAAAGACATTCGCGCGAACGATGAGATCCAGGTTCAAAGCGCCACAGGGATTGCGCGGTACGAGGTCGACACGGTGCGGGTGGTTGCCCCTGACGACATTGAAGTGCTAGCTCCATCCGCTGGAGCTGCCATCACACTCGTAACGTGCTACCCATTCCACTTTATCGGCCCCGCGCCGGAGCGCTTTGTTGTACATGCACACAAGCAGTAGGACTTCGTACAAGGTCCTTCTCCGGGAGAGGCGCAAACCGCAGCATTCCCCCAAACGAGCGGCACGGTTCTTGATGTGCAAGCTGCCCTTAACACGAGCACCTGCCGCGGCGCCGGGAACAATCTCGCCGTTTCGATTGTGCTTCCAGCGGACCCACATTCTCAAACTCGGCTGTATGGCCCTTCTGAGCAAATCGGCACAGACCACGGTCCCGTTCGGTGGCACACTCAGCCTGTCTGGAGATGGATTCCCTCCTCCAGGATTCGCGGACGAACATGTCGCCTTGATCACCAATACGCCTGCGTAGCGGGGATGACGCTGCATCGCCGGTCCGATCGATATGTCCCTGGGCTCGACTGAACCGACAAACCTCTCAGGCAACAGTGCCGCGCACAAGCACAAGATCGACGCAAGACATTCACAAGCAACACCATCATGGAGAAATATGGCCACACTGACACTTCCAGCTTCATCGCTCAATTCCCAAAAGCTCTCCAATCCAGGGTGCATCGCTTCCAGCGCCTATACAACCAACGGACGGGCTGACGTGGTTCGACGTGCGCAGGATGGCGATCAGGATGCATTCTCAGAGCTCTATGCGCAGCATAAGAAACAAGTCTTTTCAATATGCTTGCGCATGGTGCGTAGTTTTCAGTTGGCGGAAGACTTAACCCAGGAGACATTCCTCCAGGTTCACCGTAAACTCACCAGCTTCCGCGGCGACTCCGTGTTCAGTACGTGGCTGCATCGGATGGCCGTGAACATCGTTCTCATGCACCTGCGCAAACGAGCGCTGAATGCTGTTTCTCTCGACCAGCTGCTGGCAACATTCCCCGATGGGAACACCACTCGCAGATTGGGTAAACGCGATCTGACGCAAGCAGGGGTCATCGACCGTCTGGCAATCGAGCAGGTGATCGACACCATGGCACCAGGTTATCGCAGCATCTTTATTCTGCATGATATGCACGGTTTCGACCATGGTGAGATTGCCTCAATGCTCAATTGCTCCAGTGGCAACACAAAGTCACAATTGCATAAGGCTCGCCGAGTTATCCGGTGCGCTCTTTCCGCAAAGGCCGACTCACATCAGGACACATCGCGTGGCCGGGCAGGAGCGCAACCCACTAGACCTCGTCCGCTTCCAGAGAACTTGAGGACGTCAGGCCTGCCGCAGAACTAATCTTTCCCTTCCCGTTAGTTGGCAGCAATCAGTTTCGCTATGTAGCGGGATCCGTCGTACATTGCGGTCGCCATAACATGATCCTCCAAATGAAGACTTTGGACAATCGGAAGGCTGGCTGAGTCGAATGACACCTTATAACTTGTTCCAGTGCGCGGATCCACAAGAACTAACATCCCAGCATGAACGTCGAGCGAGGACAAATCACCACTGAACACGAATACAGCTCCAGGCGTGGCCAGCAAGGCAATTTGACTGGTAACGGCACGGCCCTTCCTGTCCGGCTCAAAGCTAACCGAAATCAGCGCGCCTTTGACGATGTCCGACAAACGAGGCGGCGACGATGAAACTGCCAGTTGTCCAACCCAAGTGACGGGCGTGTCGCTCGGGACGAGGAATTTGATAGGTTCGCGAGAGAATGGAGCGCTAACTGTCATCTCATGTGTTTCGGGGATATAGCTTTGTACGCGGCCCTGGTACTCGCCTTCCGGCGCGCTGGAGAGCATGTGAATGCTGAGGGCAAACACATCATCCCCATCCAATATCGATTGGATGGAGGCATGGTCAACCGGCCCAAGATCGTGCAGCGGGATCTTCGCGCCATCGCGAAAGACTTGCGTGCGCTCGTCAAACAATATCTTCACCGGATGTTGCCCGGGGACTTTCACTATTAGCTGGTCGCGGACTGGATCGACTTTCATGATCGCTCCGCCAAGGATGGTGCTCTTGCCCCGAGGCAACGGCGAGATGGAAGGTGAATCAAGTGAACCGGGCGCAGACACATCTCCGGGTTGGAGCTCCGCAACCTGTGATTCAGCTCCCGGAATCAGTAATGCCGCGGATACGAGACAACTGAAGGTCATAATTACCGCTGCTTGCTTCATATTATTCTACCTTTTTCCGCCACTAACTAGGCCGACATATTCTTTGATGAGAGTAAGTAGGCATCGGTAGCCTGCAAGCTACAATGAGTGAAACATAATTAGAGGGTGGCAACGGAGCAGTGTATCGTGCATCTAAGTTAGTGTGAGCATGGACAATTACTATCCCTGCCCCGCACCGGAAGGGATAAGGCGCGATGATTGCATTCAAGAGGTTTGCCGCGATTGCGGCCATCACGGTCATCGGTCTTCAGCAGGCACGGGCTGGCGATACTCTGAAGATCACAATCCCGAGGCACAGTCACCTGACCCCGGTGCAGCGTCTCAATCGGGAAGGTGTTGATGCTGTTAAACAGCACCAGTACGAGAAGGCGGCTTCGCTGTTTTACAAAGCCTATCTCTTCGATCCCGGCGATCCATTCACGCTGAATAACCTAGGCTACATCTCCGAGTTAGACGGCGAATTGGACCGTGCGAACAAATTTTATGCGCTGGCGTCGAAGCAGGGATCGAATGTGAATATCGACATGAGTAGCTCAAGGCAACTGAAGGGGAAGCCATTCTTGTCAAGTTTCGAGAGCCTGCAGGATGTGTCGATGCAAGTGAATCATCTGAACGTCGAGGCGATGGTGCTTCTATCCGGGCACCGCGGAGTTGAGGCCATTGCCCTCCTGCACAAAGCACTTCCGCTGGATGAACGAAATCCATTCACGCTGAATAACCTCGGAGTTGCCGATGAAACTATCGGGGACTATGAGGGCGCGTTGAATTCTTATTGCGCAGTTGCCGACGCGCACTCTTCGGAACCTGTTGTTGAGACTCTTGATAAATCGTGGAGAGGCCGGCCGGTGAGCGAGATGGCAGCCGCAAATGCCAGGCGTTTGCAAGAACGAATGAAGAAGATGGACACAGCCGAGTTGAGCGCGTCCGCGCTCACGCTTCACGGCGTTGCGGCTGCAAATCGCAATGATTGGGCTGAGGCAAAGGAGGACTTTGTCCAGGCGTTCACACTCGCCCCTGTCAATGCGTTTTCGTTGAACAATCGCGGCTATGTCGCTGAGATGGAGGGCGATCTGGAGACGGCTGAGTACTTCTACAGGAAAGCTCAGCACGCGACGGGGTCAAGCGACCGAGTGGGTCATGCAACGCAGCAAGGCGCCGAGGGACAGAAGCTTTCTTCGGTTGCGACGGACAGCAATCACGATGTGGATGGCGAGCTTGACCGTTACAGCCAGAGCCGTCATCAGCAAACGGGCTCACTTGAATTAACCCTCCGTAGCAACGCGGCTGGCGGAGATTCTGGTGATGTACCTGAGAGTCTTTCACGCCCCGACGTTCCGCCTGCGACAGTTCCGGCTGTCCCTCAGCCTAAGTAGCTCGAATAAGGACATGCGAATATGGTCAAGTCTCCCGCTCATTCTCTCTCCGGCAAATCGATGGACCTTCTGTCGCGCTTGCTCCTGCTTCCACAGGACGGCGTCTTCTCATCTTCTTTGGAAGTGGAAGAGTTGCGGCTGGATGTTCTCAGTATCGACGTAGACAGCTTTCATAACCTGGCCTCATTGGCTCGATCAAACCATGTGATTGTCCGCGCGCTTGAAGTGTTCGTCCGCATAGCGGATGAGGACAACGACGATATGCGTGCGGATTGGGCACGGAGCGCACTTGCAGCAGAAAGATCGCGTATTACGGTGGCCCTTTCTTTTCTGGAGGATATCTGCGCCACGTTTGAATACGAGAAGCATGACGTCACTGTGATCAAGTCGCTTGATCACTGGCCCGATCTTGGCAGTGACCTTGATCTCTACACAGACGCTCGGCGCGAAACCGTCTGTCGCATGATGAAGAGGCATTTCAATGCCGAGATTGCATCGAGAAGTTGGGGAGACCGGCTGGCGAACAAGTGGAACTTTGTAATTCCAGGGCTGCCCGAGTCAGTGGAGATTCATATGGGCCGCCTGGGACAGACAGGGGAACAGGTGGAGATGGCTTCTCAACTCGCTCGGCGCAGCAGGCGAGTGGTGATAGGGAAGCAGGTATTCGTGGTTGCATCGGCAACAGATCGCTTGATGATCTCAACGTTGCAGCGAATGTACAGGCACTTCTACTTTCGGCTTTGTGACATCGTGGATTCCGCTGAACTGGTTAACGGGGGCGCTATTGACTTCATGGATCTTTGTTCTTCGGCCACGCGGGCAGGCATTTGGGAAGGGGTAGCGACTTATCTCGCAATTGTGTCTGACTATGTGGCGCAGTACAGCGGATCGGCTTTGAACTTACCACAGTTTGTCAGGGATGCGGCACGGTTTGGCGGAGATGAAGTGTACTTTGCACGAGAGTTTCTGCGCGTACCGATTGTGCCGCAAGCGGCCAGGCTGTACAGGGCACAACTCGCAGACCTTATGAGAAAGCGCGAAATCCAGAATGGCGCGCGGCTCAGTCTTCTGCCGTGGCTGGCAACAGCAGCCTTAGTGGGCCAGAGGATTACAGGCAGCGACAAAGGAATCTGGTAGAGAAGGGATGCGAATTGACGCAGTCTGATCGAGATGTTGGAGATCGTCATTGGTATCTCTACCGATTCATTTGTTATCAACCAAGAGAGGGGATGCCGGGAAAAGCACTTCCGGCACAAAGCTATGAGCGATCTGGTGGGAACGACTCGTGAATCAACTGTGGGCGGAGCGCGGCCTGGAAGGAACTCGAACGAGGTGATGCAAGATGCCTCGCCATGGCCAGTCCGTGGACCGCGTCACTCCGATGCATACCTTTCAAACAGGATGGAGCCGATGCAAGCAACCGTCAGACCTATTTTTGCAATCGATCCCCTTTCATTCAAAGGTGATCCGAAGTCGAACGCTATCTCATTCGGCATCCATGCAGCTGCGATCACGCTGATCCTGTTTATTGCGGTCAAGGCTCACACAATTGTACCGATGCAGCCAACGATGATTGTTACTCCGGTGGACTTCCATGTGTCCATTCCTCCGCTCACCTTGCCGGTTGCGAAAGCAATGGGTGGTGGAGGGGGCGGCGGGGCTCACGAACTGGTGGAAGCCGTCAAGGGGAACGCGCCAACGGTTTCGAGAGTCCAGATTGCCCCCCCGCAAGTGATCAGGATCGATCGCCCAAAACTGGCAGTTGAGCCAACTGAGATGGTCAGAATGCCAGACAACAACATGCCGAGCCTGGGAGTATCCCAATCACCGCAGATTGCGCTTGCGGCGCAGGGAAGAGGGAGCGGTTCCGGGTTTGGTTCAGGCTCTGGTGGCGGAATCGGTTCGGGGCACGGCAGCGGCGCTGGACCGGGAAGCGGCGGCGGCTACGGTGGCGGACTGATGAGCGTGGGCGGCGGAGTGAGTGCGCCGCTGGTGCTGCATTCTGTAGTACCAGAGTTTACCGATGATGCGCGGCGCGCCAACTTTCAGGGCAGCGTTTCCATCAAATTGATTGTCGACTCCCAAGGGAACCCGCAAGATGTCCGCCTGTTGAGCCATCTTGGCATGGGGTTGGATGAAAGGGCTGTCGAAGCTGTGAAGCATTACAAGTTTAGCCCCGCGATGTACGAGGGGCATCCTGTCTCCGTGCAGATCTTGCTGGACGTTGCATTCCGGCTTCACTGAGACAAGCTGGGGTTCATGTACGCGCGACAATTTGTTTCCGCTCATTCAAACGGAAGTAAGATCAACTGGGAACAATGGGTTGCCTCAACGAGCGAACAGGCATCATCATCCCGGAAGCCGAAACATGACGATGAACTCTGTGGCTTTACTCGCAGTTCCGGAGGTCTCAGCGCCGGCATCATTCCTTGGTGTATATCTTCTCAAGTTTGCGCCAGGGAAGAGATTTCTCTAACTGGTAAAGAGGCCCGGCGCCGTGCGACCAGCAGCCAGAGCAGGAAGGCTTCCGGACAAGGTCCCGGTCCTGCATTAGATCGAGTGACGGCTTGAGAAGGGCTGGCTTCTTTGGTGCCCGGTTCTCAAGGAGCGCAAGAGTCATCCATCAGGATCACAGAGCCGCAATTGTGCGCTCTTCCACGATTGCTCCGCATCACTGTCCAACGCCATTTGAGGCTCGAGTCTCCTTCGATGCCGGCTTCTCGGCATAGTAGCCTTTCCGGGTTCTCACGACCATCTTCCCGTGTTTCGATGCGCTTGCCTCGACATGAATTACACGATACCCGCCCAGCCTGGCTGCCTTTGTGGAACGAAACCCAATCGTATACTGGTCGCGAATGTCGCGTGCAACTTCTGCGGCAATCCTATCCACATCATCGAGAGAGCGTGGGAAGTATGCGATGCCGCCAGTCTCTTCAGAAAGCCTGACCAAGGCGGTTCTGGCTCGCTCCGCCTCATCCTTTTCCGCTCCGAAGAGCAGTCCTATTGAATAGACAACGGGGCCGCCAAGGTTTTGCACCCGGCGGATGGCCTGGTCCAGGTTGAGCCGCGATGCATTGTCCGCACCATCTGTAATGACCAGAAGCACCTGCTTGGGAAGCTTTGCGTGGCTCGCTAATTCGTCGGCCGACGCGGCCACGGCATCGTACAAAGCAGTCGTGCCCCTGGTGTCGTGGCGCGAGAGCCCACGGCCGAGAGCATCGATGTTCGAGGTAAAGCCCTGGTCAAGGAAGGCCCTATCAGAGAAGTTGACAACGAATGTTGCATCCTGCGGATTCGAAGCACGCAAGAGGTTCAGCGCCGCGGCCGCAACGACTGCGCGCTTATCGAGCATTGAGCCTGAGTTATCGACAACAATGCCCAGGGAGATGGGCTGATCCTGATGGAGGAACGAACTGGTCGCCTGCGGAATGCCATCTTCCCATATGTGAAAGTCAGCACGGCTCAGATCGGTAACAGCGCGGCCTTTTTCATCGACCACTGCACAGGTAAGCAGAACCTCATCTACGTCCTGATGCAGGGTATATGTGCCGTCCGGACGCTTTTGAACTTCACCTGGACGGCCCGGAGTGAGAACCGCCGTGGCAACAACCGGCGAAGTATCCTCAACATCGATCGAGGGGATAGGATCACGGTCCACATCCATAGATAGCTGTATCCTGGCGTGCGTGGGATCTTGTGTAGTGGACAAGACAATCGCTTGCGCCTGCGACGCTGGCCCGCGCGCGGGAGCAATCTGATCCATTGACAGTTCCAGGGAAAACACCGTGGCGGTTCCAACGTCTGCATTCACCCATATGCCATGAAAAGCGTTGAACAATTCCGGGTGGGCAGCCAGCAGTGCAGTCATCAATTGTGTTACCTGTATCCGAGCCGTTGGCGGATCGCGCAACTGAGATCTTTGGGCGGCATCCGGTATGTAGTGAACTTCAAGGTCCAACGCACCGAACGTGCTCGACGTATCGATTGCGGTGACCTCAAATCTTGAACCATTTGCGTCGAGAGTCAGGTGCGCTGTTCCGGGAAGGTTCTCGGGATGAACTTGCGCCTCTTCATGCTGGACCTTCTCAAGATTCGGGCTTGAGAGAAAATCAACCGGGTCGAGGAGGTAGGCCGCTTCTCGATAGTAGAACCATGCATCCCAACTCATTTTATTTTGCGCGAACTTTCGCGCCGACGCCCAATACCACAGGCCATCGTGTCCAGCATCCATCATGGGCCTGCTAAAGAGGCCGCCAAGCATCCAGCGGTGGTCCGCCGATTCTGAAAGGATGAGTGAGATCTGTTGAGGCTTTGCAACGCCGCTTGTCTGAACAATAGCCAACGCATACATCCCTGGAGGCAGCCCCATAAAGTTCATGACCACTACCGGGGTTCCACAATAGAAGTCGGTCCGCGTGGCGCCTGCCGGCTCGTTCGTAGCATCGAGCATATAGAGACTGTTGACAGTGATTGTAGCTTGCTGAACGAGCGGCTTCAGATCCGCCACGGAATTAGCAATGCCGCCAAAATCGGCAGCGACCGCAGGGACTGTGTTTGAGCGCAGAGCATTCACATCTCCTGCTTGCACCTCACCGACTGCGGAACGTGCGGCACTGGATAATGCTTCGCGTTCCGCCGCCGTCATTTGCGATTGAGTTCTGCAGGATGCAGCTCCGATCGAGACAGGCGCCAATACACCTGTGCACATGAGCGAGAGCAGGACTACGCGAAACAGGTTTGCTGGGGAGGATAACATGCGTTGAGCCTTCCGTGTCACGTGCCGGCTGAAAGCCATCAAACTGTACCGGCTTAGTATGGTTTTTTGCGTGCAAGTGGTCATCCGCCCCAAGGCCAAGGAGGAGCTTGGACCGATCATCGCTGGATTGCAGACCATTTGTGTGTGCCTTTGTGCTCACTTACTCAATTTACGAATCACTTTGTTTGATTTCTTGGATTCTTCGGTCTAATGCCTGCGCGAAGGCGTATATTCCTTACTGCTCAACACTTTGATTGTGTTCTGTATTGCTCAGTTGCCAGATGGGTCATAACTTGGCATTCACCTGGAGGCACCGCGCTGCGGCTCATTTGAGGTCTTCTGCCTCAAGGACCGCCCGCGTGCCTTAACAATTGAGCCGATGTTTTGCCGGGAAGGAAGCGGAGATGCATCCGCTCTTTTCCGCTTAGCCGACGCAATTCAAAGAAGCGAGCGAGTCAGGATTCGGCGCTGTGTGTTTCGGCTCTCACAAGTTGGCCGTTCTCGACTACCGCACCATCCCGGCACCGATCCCTATGTCACGCTGGGACACGGTGGCTTAACAACTTCGGCAACTACCTTACCCACTACTTCTGCGCTGAGGCAGACTCATGAGAAGACTACCTTCCATCCTATTAGTGCTTCTGTACCCGACGGCTCACCTGTTTGCGACTGTCATTGTGAATAGCCCTTCGAGCGGCTCAATTTTAAGCACGGCAGTAGACTATGACGCCACCGCCTCCACGAGTACCTGCGCAGAGGGCGTTGCGGCCATGGGTGTTTATCTCGACGATGTATTGATTTACACCGTGAATGGGAATGCCCTCAAAACCACCCTCGCTGTTGCTCAAGGCAGCCACAACACCGTGGTCGAAGAGTGGGATTATTGCGGTGGCGCTACCTTCGTCTCCAGGAAGATCACGGCCACGGCCGAGGATGGCGTCCACGTGACATCGCCTGCAAACAATAGCACAGACAGTTCTCCAGTCAGTTTTGTCGCGACAGCTACAAGCAGATGCGCCAGGGGAGTTGCGTCCATCGGCATCTATGTGAACAACCAGCTTACTTATGTCGAGCAGGGATCAACACTGAATACGCAGCTGTCCCTTGCCTCCGGCATGCAGAACACGGTGGTTGAAGAGTGGGACAATTGCGGCAATGCCTCTTACGAACCGCTCACTGTGACCGTACAGGGGGACGAGCATGTATTGGGAAGTCTGCAGGGCAGCGAGGGGTGGAACGGTTGGGGCGAGTTGCCACCCGTCTATAACATCTGCACGGCTCCATGCCCGGGAGTTACTTGGTCCATGGCCGAACATGTGAGCTCGCCGTCTTTGAGCGGTAACGCAACGGAGTTCAGTTTAGGCGGTTCCACTCCGTATGCGGATGTCCTCTGGTCAATTCCGCTTCTCGGCCAGAATACAACGCAGGGCATCTCCGATTCGCAGCATACTCTACTCCCGACACTGCACAACTTCACATACGACGCCTACTTTTACGGATCGACGCTCGATCTTACGCAAGTTCTCGAATTCGACATCAACATGTATATGAACGGCATTGGATTCCTGTGGGGAACCCAATGCCGCATCGCAGGCGGGCACGAATGGGATACCTGGGACGATCCAACCGCCCATTGGGTTCCAACCGGCATTGCCTGCAACCCCGTCGACAACGGATGGAATCATGTGACTATTCAAGTGCAACGGGCGTCAGACAACACTTTGCTTTACCAGTCAATATCGCTGAACGGTGTCACAGCCAACCTGAAGAAGACGACTCAGCCGTTTTCGGTTCCCGGGGGCTGGTGGGGAGTAACTGCGAACTATCAGATGGACGGAAACTACAAGCAGTCATCCAATACAACTTATCTTGACAACTTGAGTTTCACTTATTGGTAGAGAGCATGTGGCGTCAGCGCCCAGATGTAAATGGTCAAGCCGGTTCGGGTTTGGAGCCGGGCACTGTACCG
>Ga0302319_10013352_pt1 | contig 15402 bp, 13 predicted proteins | sample Bog_T0_2_FD_203319 | JGI IMG/M metagenome (GOLD analysis project Ga0302319, IMG submission 203319) | Peat permafrost microbial communities from Stordalen Mire near Abisko, Sweden - Bog_T0_2 | ecosystem: Environmental > Terrestrial > Soil > Wetlands > Peat | place: Sweden: Abisko, Stordalen Mire... | reverse complement strand
GAGCCTTCTTGCAGGGCTCCAGGGAACGGTCCAGCAGATCTTCCACCAACTGCTCCAGCTTGGCGCGCGTCAGCTTGCGCACCAGGTGCTTCGGTCCGGTCGCGTCCGCGGTCACGAAGGGCAGGTTGATCTCCGTCTCGATGGTTGTCGAGAGCTCGATCTTGGCCTTTTCCGCAGCATCCTTCAGGCGCTGCAGGGCCATTTCGTTGCCCTTCGAGCCGAGGTCCAGCCCCTGCTCCTGCTTGAACTCGGCAATCAGCCATTCCACAATGCGCTGGTCCAGGTTGTCGCCGCCCAGGTGCGTGTCGCCGTTGGTCGACTTCACTTCGATAACGCCTTCGCCAACTTCCAGGATAGAGATATCGAACGTGCCGCCGCCGAAGTCATACACCGCGATGGTCTCGTCCTTCTTCTTATCCAGGCCATAAGCAAGCGCGGCCGCCGTAGGCTCGTTGACAATGCGCTTCACATCCAGGCCGGCAATCTTGCCTGCGTCCTTGGTCGCCTGGCGCTGCGCGTCGTTAAAGTAAGCGGGCACCGTGATCACAGCCTCGGTCACCGTCTCGCCCAGGTAGGCCTCGGCGCTCTTCTTCAGCTTCTGCAAAATCATGGCCGAAATCTCGGGCGGGGTGTACTCCTTGCCCTGCGCAACAATGTCGATGTGGTCGCCCTTCTGGACAACCTTGTATGGCACCATCTTCATCTCGTCGTTCACTTCGTTGAAGCGACGGCCCATGAAGCGCTTGATGGAGAATATGGTGTTCTCGGGATTGGTGATCGCCTGGCGCTTGGCCACCTGGCCCACCAGCCGCTCGCCGCTTTTTGAGAAGGCGACAATCGACGGCGTGGTGCGCGCGCCCTCTTCGTTTGGAATCACTTTGGGCTCGCCGCCCTCCAATACCGCTACGCACGAGTTGGTCGTGCCCAGATCAATTCCGATGATTTTTCCCATGTGGATGTTTCCTGCCTGTTCTGAGAGAATTCTGACTCTCATAGGATGCAGCATTGAGTGACTTAGTGTCAACTTTATTTGATGGTCTCCTCATAAGCCCGCTCGGCAGGAAATCTGCACCGCGCCATTTCTGGCCCTCCGCGTTCCACGCCGGGCACGAATCCGCACAAACCGTATCGCAATCTGCAACACTCGGCTTGCCACGTATATCCGACTGAATTAGTCTTATATTCAATATACGACTAATTCAGTCGCATATTTCGGAGACCAGACTTGACACTCGCAACACTCAGGAAGCACTTTCCAGGCACCTTCTTTTTGGTCGTGTGCCTGCTTTGGCTGGCCTCCATCCCAGCCCCGGCGCAGGACAAACCTTACTTCGTCACCTACTCCCACGACCTGGAAGAGCCGGGCAACCTGGAGATCGAGACCAAATCCGCAATCGCCCAGCCCTACGGCGGAAATCGCGACGGCGCGATGGCCATGGAACTGGAGTACGGCACACGCGCCTGGTGGACCACCGAACTCTACCTCGATGGCCAGGCGACCGCGCAGGACTCTACCGTCTTTACCGGCTGGCGGCTTGAGAACCGGATCCGCCCCCTGATGCGGGACCACGTGATAAACCCCGTCTTCTACGTCGAATACGAGAACATCTCCGGCGCAGACAAGACCATCCTCGAGTTCGTAGGCCACGACAGCCAGGCAGATCTTGCCGGGCCAAATGGCGACCTCCGCAAAGACCACCAGCACGAGGCCGAGCTCAAGCTCATTCTCTCCTCCAACATCCACGATTGGAACGTCTCGGAAAACTTCATCGCGGAGAAGAATCTGGGCCACGACCCATGGGAGTTCGGCTATGCCCTGGCCGCATCCCGCCCCCTTCGCTCGGCGGAAAGCGGCCGGGAATGCACCTTCTGTGCCCAGAAATTCATGGCCGGTGCTGAGGCGTACGGCGGCCTGGGAAACACCTGGGCCCTCACACTCGGGGACACCTCGCACTACCTTGCCCCGGTGCTCGGATGGCAGTTTCCCAAAGGAGTCCGGCTCAGCTTCTCGCCCACCTTCGGCCTCACCGCATCGAGCATCAACCGCGTCTACCGCGTGGGCCTCGCTTACGAGTTCGAGCAGGTTGGCAGTTGGTTCCACAACTTCCAGAAAGGCGGACAATAATGCGCCGAGTCCCTGCCCTCCTCTCCATCTTTTTCGTTGCCCTGATCGCCACGGCCGCCTCCAGTTCCCGCTGGGAGCATGTCCCGGCAAAAGACCACGCACGCGCCAACCCGCTCGCTAGCCATCCAGAAACAGCAGCTGCCGGAGCCCTGGTTTATCGCGACCATTGCCTGCAGTGCCACAAGGCTGACGCCATGGGCGACGGCCGCAAACGTCCGCCCCTGCGCAGTGAACGAATCCGCACCGCTACCGACGGGGATGTTGAGTGGTTTCTGCGTCAGGGCGACCTGGGACACGGCATGCCCTCATGGTCCAGCCTGCCCGAGGCGCAGCGCTGGCAGATCGTAGCCTACCTCAGGTCCATTCAATAGATCAGCTTGCTGAGCCGGTTACCTCATCCCACACGCAACCCGAGGTGGCCGGCCGTCGAGGCCTGCATTAGGATTTGGCTGCTCGACCGCCTACTCCGGCGCCCGCATCGGGTCGCTCGTCTCCGTCTCTTTATCGCCCGCCTTCAGCATCGGCTCTTCGGCCCCGCTTTCCGGGTCGAACTGGTGCCTCACCATCCAGGCCTTCAGCTTCTCTGACGGCTCCACTGCCACTCCGCCGTCCTTCCAGATATAGGCCTGCCCCGGCGTAAAGTTCGCTTCCAGGTCGCACGTGTCCAGGTTCTCTGCCTTTTTCAGCTCCGACAGCAGAATCTGCAGCGTCTTGCCCTTTTTCTTCCACCGCGCTGGAAAGGTCTCGTATCCGACCGAATTCCGCATGTCGACCACGCAGCTATAGGTGAACTGGAACCCAACCGGCTCGCCGTTCTCAAACAGGTCCCCCTGCCCCATGCCGCTCGTGTAGTCCTTCATATCCTGGGGATGCTTCGGTTCCCGGCTGGTGTTGGCCCTGTTGGCAAAGCGAAAAATGAACACGCGCAAAGGATACTTGGCCGGATCTGGCCCCGCAGCCTGGACCTCCAACGTCCCGCATAGAAGAATCGCAATCACGCCCAGGCCCAACAGGATTTTCGATCGCATAAAACCCCCAATATAGAGATGATTTTCGTTTATATTCCTCATCCTAACTGAACCTGAGCCTGGCCTTTGGCAATCACGCTCAATCTGGCTGATCTGGATCACAGGCCCTCTGCGGCTTGGTCGATTAGTCTCATTGGTTGGTGCCCATGCCCGCCACAGCCGCCCAAGCCCGTTACCCGCTCACCCAGGGCGTAAACCCCTGGCTGGTCACGGTGTCGGTGATGCTGCCCACCTTCATGGAGGTGCTGGACACGGCCATTGCCTCGGTCGCCCTGCCCTACATCGCCGGATCGCTCTCCGCCTCCAACTCTGAAGCCACTTGGGTGCTCACCAGTTACCTGGTTGCCAACGCCGTCATCCTCCCTGCCTCCAACTGGTTCGCCCGCCGCTTCGGACGCAAGCGCTTCCTGCTCTTCTGCGTCATCATCTTCACCGTCGCCTCGTTCTTCTGCGGAGCCGCACCCTCGCTCGGCGTCATTCTGCTGGCCCGCGTACTCCAGGGAGCAGGCGGAGGCGCGCTTCAGCCCCTGTCGCAATCCATACTCCTCGAAAGCTTTCCCATCGAGAAGCGCTCCATGTCCATGGCCGCCTATGGCCTGGGAATCGTGCTCGCGCCCGTCCTGGGCCCCACCCTCGGCGGCTGGCTGACCGACACATTCAGCTGGCGCTACGCCTTTTACATCAATATCCCCGTCGGAATTCTCGCCGTCATCCTCATCACACGCTTCGTCCATGACCCGCCCTACATCAAAAATGCCAAATGGAGCCCCTTTGACAACATCGGCTTCGGCCTCCTCATGGTCTGGACCGGCGCGCTGCAAATCGTGCTCGACAAGGGCCAGGAAGACGACTGGTTCGGCGCAGTCTGGGTGCGCTGGGCGGTGGCCGCTCTGGTCTTCGCGCTCATCGGCTGGATCTGGCATTCCTGGACACACCCTCAAGGCCTGGTCAATCTGCACGTCCTTCGAGACCGCAACTTCCGCACCGGCTGCTTCATGATCGCCCTGCTCGGCATGGCCATCTACATCACCATCGCCATCCTGCCGCTCTACTACCAGGAGGTCCTTGGCTACACCGCGTTTACTGCCGGCCTCGTCGTAGGCCCGCGCGGTATCGGCTCTTTCCTCGGCTCGCCGGTGGTCGGTTTCCTCGGCTCGCGCATGGACCAGCGCATTCTGCTCTCCGGAGGGTTTCTGGTCTTCGGCGTCTGCGCCCTCATCTTCGGAACCGTCAACCTCGACATCGGCCCCTACACCCTGCTCATCCCCATCACGCTTACAGGCTTCGCGCTCAGCTTTGTCTTCGTGCCCCTGGCCACCATGTCCACCTCCACCATTCCTCGCGAAGAGATGGGCAACGCCACCGGCCTCTTCAATATGCTGCGCAACATCGGCGGATCCATTGGGATCTCGATGGCCACGACCGCCCTCATCCGCCGCGCCGCTCTCCACCAGAACGAGATCGGCGCAAACATTTCCCCCGCCGTCCTCCAGCAGAAGTCCGCCGCGCTCAGCTACTACTTGGCGCACCATGTCGGCGCGGCACAAGCTCGCCCCGGCTCGTTCGGGATTCTCTACGGCCTGATGGAGCAGCAATCGGCCCTGATGGCCTACGTAGACGTCTTCCGCTGGACCGCTCTGCTGGCCTTCTTCTGCGCCGCCGCATCCTGGATGTTCAAAAAGCCAGTCAAAGGCGCCAAGCCCCCAACCGGCGTGCATTGAACATCGGCGCTTTTCTGCCGGGAACTGGGCCAAATAAGAAAACTGAAGTGTCATCCTGAGCGAACGGGCCCCAAACGCTTTTCAGTTTGGGGGTGGTGAGTCGAAGGATCTGCTTTTGTTTTTGTGTCGCCCTCTTCTAGTCCGCCAATGTGACACTGTCGCCGATCAGTCTCAGTTCGGCGCTATACTGGCTGCCAATGCCCCACATATCCATCCTTGCGCTGCTGCTCTCCCTTGGCGCGCTGGCCCATGCCGAAAAACCCTGCACCCAGCCCGACCTCCACGCCCCAGCTCAGCGCGCCAAGGCCCTACAGTCTCAGCTTCTAGCCGCCAAAGTCGCCAATCAAGGCACAGACGATTCCGTCCCATTGTCCCTGCAGCTTGAGATCCACGCTCTCAAAGACACCCTGGCCGCCCTGGCCACCGTCGCCCTCGAATGTGCTCCAGCCAACACCGGCTCCGCCGCCCTCCAAACTACCCTGGCCACTGCCCTCAATCTAGATAAGCAGCAACGTCTCGAAACCACAGAAACATCCACCGAGGAAGCCGACCACATCTACGGCGCCGACCTCACGGTCAAAGTCACCCGCCCCACCACGCTCCCCATCCTGCTCATTGAATTCCGCTTCGGGATCGCTTGCGGCACAGACTCCCTGCTGCTGGCCTACGAATACCGTCACGTCCACTGGCTCAGCGCCGCCCGGTGGCAAAGTCCCGACTACGACCAGGTCTCCGGCGCATTCGGCGACTTCTTCGACTACCTGATACTTCAACCACAGGGCGCCCCGAAGCCGGAAGAAACACCCCCCTGGTTTCTCGCCATCGCCCACGGCCGCCCCTGGTGCACCTCAAACATGAGCGCCTTCCACCTCGACGTCCTTCAGCCCAGCGAGTTCCAGTTAGCCCAACATCCCGTCTACCACGAGAGCGCCGTCTACATCCGCACCACCTCTCCAACCTTCTCGCCCAATCCCGACGGATTCGAGCTCCGTTTGACGGCCAACAGTCTGGACGCCTCCATCGCCGCGCACACGGCAATCTACCGCTATCGCGTCACGCCCGGCTCACCGGAAGTGAGCCCAGTCGAGCGCATCCAGCCCATCGCCGACAATGGCCGCGACTTTGTGGACGAGTGGCTGCAGGCGCCATGGGGCGAAGCGAAAAAATGGGCTGCCCCCGAAGGCCTGCCCAGTCTAGAACCCATCCACAAGAGGATCGAAGCACTGCACGATCCGGCGATCAAGGACTTCCCCGTATTCGAGTACGGCCCCGTTCGCCCCTGCGCGGATGCGACAACTCACTATCAAGTCGAACTGCGCCAGGCATCCGCCGGCCCGGCCAAACCCCGCCCTGCACCGCCAACGTTCTTTCAAATCGAGGAAGGCAAGAATGCCTTCACCATGCTCTCCGCCTCAACCCAGCCCAACCCCCACTGCACCGGCGCCGACATCATGACAGCCCACTAAAGAAAACTCCCTCCACCATTACTCACCGCTTAAAAAGCAAAAACTCGGCTTTGACTAAGTGCAATAAAATCAAAAAGTCGTCGCCAACTTACGCCCGCGCCGCCCCCATCAGGACAACTCATTCTCCCACCCAGGCATCTATTCCGACCTGTAACACTGCTGTCCTGCACTCTCTGCTTTCGCATGCCTTGGAACACGGCGACATAACGCCGAAACTAAGGAGGAACTTGATCATGTTGAAGCAAAGAGTCAGTTATCTCTTTCTCTTATCCCTGCTGGCTTTGCAGGGTACCGTTTTCGCGCAGGAATCGAATCCAACTTCGACTGCCCAGTCACCCATGCAGTCGCCCCCGGTCCCCATGATGCAGGCGGGAACACAGGACGACGTCCCCCTCTACAAAATCCAGGTAGTGGGCCGCGAGATCCCGGCCATCAACTACTTCCACCGCAGTTCATCCACCAAAATCGGTTTCGAAGGCACAAGCCTTCTGCCCAATGCCAAGGGTGGCGCAAAGGTTGAGGCTCATCTCGGACGCACCTCCATTGACGCCACCTTTGAAGGCCTTCCACCGGCCAACGGATTCGGTCCCGAATACCTGACCTACGTCCTGTGGGCCATCACGCCGGAAGGCCGTCCCATCAATCTTGGAGAAGTTCTCCCCACCGGCTCCAAAGACAAGAGCCAGCTTCAGGTCACCGCGGACCTGCAGGCCTTCGGGCTCATCGTTACGGCTGAGCCCTACTATGCCGTCACCATGCCCAGCGATCTGGTTGTCGTGCAGAACACGGTCGAAGACAAAACCCAGGGCGTCATCGAACAGGTGAATGCGCACTACTCCCTGCTGCCCCGCGGAGCATATGCAGACACTGCGGGACGTCACACCGTACTTAATCCGATTCGTCGCGATGAACGCTCGCCGCTTGAGCTCTATGAAGCCATGAACGCCGTGCAGATCGCCGAAGCCGCAGGTGCGGGCAAGTACGCTGCCGACACCATGACCACAGCAAAGACCGCGCTCAAGAACGCTGAAGACACTGATATGCACGGACACGAGCGCAAGGAGACCATCACCTACGCACGCGAAGCCGTTCAATCGGCGGAAGACGCGCGCATCATCACCATTCGCAAAATCAAAGCGGAAGACGACGCTGCCAACCAGCAGGCTCGCGTAAACGCTGAGCAGCAGGCACAACAGTCCCAGGCCGTGGCCGAGCAGCAGGCCGCCGCGCGCGCCAAGGCTGACGCCGATGCAAGAGAAGCCGAAGCACGAGCCGCTCAAGCCCGGGCTGCACAGCAGGCCGCGGAGCAGAATGCACGACAGGCAACGCAACAAGCCGAGCAGGTGCGCGCAAAACTTCTGCAGCAACTGAACCAGGTGCTGCAGACAACAGAGACCGCGCGCGGCCTCATCGTCAACATGTCCGATGTTCTCTTCGACTTCAACAAATACACGCTCAAACCCGAAGCCCGCGAGAAGCTTGCCAAAGTCTCCGGTATCCTTCTGTCTTATCCTGACCTGAAGGTCCAGGTCGAAGGTCATACCGATAGCATTGGCTCCGATGAATATAACCAGAAGTTATCCGAGCAGCGTGCCGGCGGCGTGCGGGACTATCTCGTTGCACAGAGCGTAGCTGACTCCAATGTTACCGCCCGCGGATTCGGCAAAGCTGACCCCGTAGCCGATAACTCAACCGACAGTGGCCGCGCTCAAAACCGGCGCGTGGAGTTAGTCGTCTCAGGCGGATCCATCGGCATCATGCAGAGCCAACCTGGCGCCACCTCGCAGGTCCAGCCTCAAACCCAGCCCACCGGCCAATCCCAATCCGCCGGCTACTCCAACACCACCGGAACCTCAAACCCCAACCAATAACCGCACCCCAGCCAGACAACATTTGGCAGGCCTTCCCCCAGGAAGGCCTGCCTTACTCTGCGAGCGGCACAAACTTTCCCGCCTGCTCGTCGAATCGCTCAATCTGCCCGCTCAAAATGTCGTAGTACCAGCCATGCACTTGCAGCAGGCCCTCCGCCAGCACCGACTGAATGTATTCATGGCTGAGTAAGTTATCCATCTGTACCAGCACATTGGCATGAGTCAGGGCAGTATGCCGAGTCAGTTCGCCCGCGTTCCGCTCCACCTCGTCCACATATCCCCAGGCCGGCTCCACATGTTGCAGCCAGTCTTTCACGCTGTTCAGCCCCTCCAGCCGCTCTGGATTCATCAGCGCCCGGATCACCCCGCAGTCCGAGTGCCCACACACGATCAAGTGCCGAACTCGCAACACTTGCACCGCATATTCAATCGTGGCTGAAACTCCTCCCGCCGGCTCGCCCGCGCGCGGAATCACATTCCCCGCATTGCGGCAGATAAACAAATCTCCCGGCTGCGTCTGCAAAATCAGATCTGGCACCACGCGCGAGTCCGCGCAGGTCACAAACAGCGTCTCCGGCGACTGCCCCTCCGCAAGCAGGTGAAACTGGTCCCGCCGCGCCGGAAATTTCTCCGCCAGAAACCGCCTGTGCCCCTCGATCAACTGCTTCATTCAACCCCCGATCCCGCTCAGAATCTGCCCAGCCCCACCGCGCTCCAGGTTCCAGCCTATCGCAACCCGCGGCGGGCTGATATTTTGATGCCAGACCATTTTGTTCCCATGCACGAAGCTCAAGCACGAAATAGGAGACCCGAGTTGATGCATTCCTTCAAACGAGTTTTGGCGCTCGCCTTTGTCTCTCTGCTTTCACTTCCCGCCGCCGCACCCGCGCAGACCGTCGACAAGCTAGACCCTGCCATCAAAGCACGTGTCGACCGCATCGCCACCCAGGTACTTGAGCAGACCGGCGTTCCCTCCGCCTCTGTCGCCGTCGTCGACCACGGCAAGCTGGTCTACACCCACGCCTATGGCTACGCCCATCTCGCTGCCGACGCCTCGCCCGCCATCCCCGCCACACCAGACATGCGCTACTCCATCGGCTCCATCTCTAAGCAGTTCACCGCCGCCGCAATTCTGCTGCTGCAGGAAGATGGCAAGCTCTACCTCGACGACCCCGTCGGCAAATACATTCCCGGCCTCACCGAGGGCGACAAGGTCACCATCCGCCAGGTCCTTTCCCACACCTCCGGCTACCAGGACTACTGGCCCGAAGACTACGTGATGACCCCCATGCTGCACCCGGAGACCGCCCAGCAGATCCTCGACACCTGGGCCAAAAAGCCGCTCGACTTCGAGCCCGGCACCAAGTGGCAGTACTCCAACACCAACTTCGTCGTTGCTGGCCGCATAGTGGAAATCATTACCGGCGCGCCCCTCATGGACCTGCTCGTCAGCCGCATCTTCCGCCCGCTCGGCATGAAGTCCGTCTGGAACTCCGACGAGGCCAAGCTCACCTCGGTCGACGCAACCGCCTACTATCGCCACGCACTCGGGCCCCTCCGTGTCGCGCCCAAAGAAGGCCGCGGCTGGATGTTCGCCGCCGGAGAACTGGCCATGACCGCCCACGATCTCGCCCTTTGGGACGAGAGTCTCATCGCCCAAACCGTGCTCAAGCCCGACAGCTACAAACAAATGTTTACTGAAGTCAAACTCAAAGACGGCAAGGGCACCCACTACGGCCTTGGCGTCGAAGTCGTCGACCGCGGCGGCCATCGCTCCATCGAGCACTCGGGTGAAGTCTCCGGCTTCGTCTCCGACAACCAGGTCCTCGTCGATGATGGCGTAGCCGTCGCCGTTCTCACCAATCAGGACGCAGTCGGAGCCGCCTCCACCATCACCCGCCTGGCCGCCCCCGCTGTCCTCAACTCGCCGCCGAGCGCTCCTGAAAAGCAGGCCATCGATCTCTTCCACGGTCTTCAACAGGGCCGCATTGACCGCTCCCTGCTCGCCCCCAACCTCAGCGACTACTTCACCCCCGAGGCCCTCGTTGACTTCCAGCAAAGCCTGGCCCCGCTCGGCGAACCGCTCACATTCCGGCAAGGCGGCGAGCAACTCCGCGGCGGCATGACCTTCCGCGCCTTCCAGATCGTCTACCCCGGCAAACGTCTCACCCTCACCACCTACACCTACCCCGACGGCAAGCTGGAGCAGTACCTCATCGCCCCAGCAGAATGAGCTCACGCCGGCTCCGCGCCAGCCTTACACTTCCCGTGCCCCGTTCTTGCGCCTTTTTTCTGGCCCGAGGGCGGGAGAGCACAACTCTCTACGGGCCCTGTTCATCCGAGACCCGTCGAGCCGCGAATCCCTCGCAAGCTACAATCCGTATTAGCCGCCATGCCTCCCTACCGGGTGCCCTACACCTTCGCATTGACCTGCATCAGCCGCGCTCTCGAGGTCAGAGACCTGCTGTTCAAGCCCGTCCCCGCCCGTCTGCGCGCGCCCGCCCCCGGCGTCACCGTTTCCCGTGAATCGTTCCCCAGCGGCAAAAACCTCATCGATGCAGCCTTCGTCCGGCAGGCCACAACTCCTCCACAAGCGGCGATAGTCCTCTGTCACGGAATCGGAGAAACCGTTGACCGCTGGTTCCCCGTCCAGCAGCTTCTCGCCCTCAACGGCGTCGCCTCCCTCGTTTTCGACTACTCCGGCTACGGCCGCAGCTCCGGCCGCGTCGACTGGCGCCAATCTGAAGTGGACGCCATCTCGGCCTTCGAGCACATGCAACGCCTCATTCATCCGCTCCCCGTCTCGATCCTCGGATTCTCACTCGGCAGCGGTATCGCCGCCGCAGTCATCGACAAGGTCAACGCGGAGCATCTGATCCTCTGCGCGGCATTCACGTCCTTCCACGACGGAGCCCGCGCCGCAGGAATGCCCTTCTTCCTCTTCCTCCTGGTTCCCGACATCTGGCGCACATTAGACTCGTTGCCTGCCTGCCCAGTACCAGTCCTCGTTGTCCACGGCGAAAAGGACGGCCTCTTCCCCGTGAAGATGGCCCGCGACCTGGCCGCGGCATGCCCCGGAAACGCCAACCTGATCGTCGTGCCCAAGGTCTATCACAATCAGCCGTTCCGCCACCCCGACCTGGCCTATTGGGGCCACGTTATTTCCTGGGTCGTTCCAGAAGTGGCGGCGCAAGCCGCGTCCGCCGCACCGCAGGTGCCCGCGATACACTTGAAGTGATCATGTTTGAAAACCTTACAGACAAACTTCAGCGCGCCTTCAAATCCCTTCGTGGCCAAGGCACGCTCACTGAAGAAAACATCGCCGAAGCCCTGCGCGAAATCCGCATCGCCCTGCTCGAAGCCGACGTCAACCTCAACGTCGCCAACGATCTGATTGAAGGCATCCGCGCCAAAGCCGTCGGAACTGAGGTGCTTACCGCCCTCTCGCCCTCTGAACAAGTCATCAAGATCGTCCGCGACGAGCTAATCACCCTGCTCGGCAAAGACACAGCCCGCTTCAAATTCGCATCCCAGCCGCCGACGGTAATACTCATGGCCGGCCTGCAGGGCTCCGGTAAGACGACCACTTCTGGCAAGCTCGCCGCCTGGCTCAAAAAAGGTGGCCACCGCCCCATGCTGGTCTCCGTCGACGTCTACCGCCCTGCCGCACGGGAGCAGCTCAAGGTCGTCGCCAAGTCCATTGAAGCAAAGCTTTACGAAGGCGACCAGAAGGGCGAAACCGCCGGTCCCGATCTCGTCATCCGCCTGGCCAAAGAAGCCCTCCGCGAAGCAAAGATCATGGGCTGTGACACCCTCATCGTCGACACCGCCGGCCGCCTGCACATCGACGAACAGCTCATGGGTGAGATGGAGAAGCTCAAAAAGCTCCTCAACCCCAGCGAAATCCTCTTCATCGCCGACGCCATGACCGGCCAGGACGCCGTCAACTCCGCCGAAGACTTCCACCAGCGCCTCGGCCTCACCGGCGTCATCCTCACCAAAATGGATGGCGACGCCCGCGGCGGCGCGGCCCTGTCCATCCGCCACGTCACCGGCCAGCCCATCAAGTTCCTCGGCGTTGGAGAAAAGCCTGAGGCCTTCGAGCCCTTCCATCCCGACCGCATCGTCGGCCGCATCCTGGGCATGGGCGACATGATGTCGCTGATCGAAAAAGCCGAATCCACCCTCGACCGCAAAAAGTCCGAGGAATTCGCCAAGAAGGCCCTGCTCGGCGACGGCTTCACCCTCGAAGACTTCCGCGACCAGCTCAGGCAAATCAAAAAGATGGGCTCCATGGAGAGCATCCTCAAAATGCTACCCTCCGTAGGCCCCTTCGCCGGCATGCAGCAGGCCTCAAAAAATGTCGATGAGAAGCAGTTCACCCGCCTCGAAGCCATCATCAACTCCATGACCCCGCTAGAACGCCGCAACCACGAAATCATCTCCGGCAGCCGCCGCAAGCGTATCGCCAAGGGCTCCGGCACCGAAGTCCAAGACGTCAACAACCTCCTCCGTCAATACGCCCAGATGGCCAAGATGTTCAAGCAGATGGGCAAAGGCGGCCTGGGCGCAAAGATGATGCGCGGCGGCCTCGGCGCCATGGGCATGGGCGGCAAACAACGCTTCGGGCGGTGAAGCCATAAAGCGAAGGAGCTCCAAATGCGGCGACTAACGGTCGAAGAATTCTCGGTGATCAAGTTTGCCGAGTTTACCTTCAGTGGAATGAATGTCATCATAGGTCCCCAAGCGACCGGGAAGAGCCTATTGTGTAAGCTTGCATATTTCTTTTTGGATATCGCATCTGCAGCCGTCGATTCAGTTTTCGATGAGGTTTCGATTGACGAATTTGCGCAACAGACGAAGATTCGATTCTTAGGGTGGTTTCCTCGTGACACGTGGGGAAAGAAAAAATTCAAGATTGATTACCAGCAAGACTCGTTTGGCGCATCGGTCGGGAGAACCTCGCGCAGCGGAACTGTCGGGACCAGCTTCAGGCTTTGGCTTTCTCCCCAATTTCGGGAGACTTATGAAGCTGCTTTGGATCAAATCCGATCACTCAACGACCGAGCTAAGACCAAAAAAAATGGCGAGGAATTTCAGCTCTGGCAGGCCCGAGATCTAGTACGGAAGCGCATTCGCTTGTTGTTCAAGGAGCAATCGGAGCTTCAAACTTACATTCCAGCTGGACGTGCTTTTTTCACAACATATAGCAAAGCGATTACGGTCTTCAAAGGAAATTCTCTCGATCCTATTACAGAGCGATTCGGCGCTACCATGGAACGAGTCTTCGATGGCCGGGGATTTGTACCGGAGAGAGATGGACGGTCCCAGAAAATCTTCACAGAAATTCAGGACCGGATTTTGAAAGGAAACCTCAAAATCAAGAGGGGGATTCCGAGCTTCGAAGCTGAAGATGGAAGGACTCTCTCATTGTCCCAGCTGTCTTCGGGAACACAGGAAGCGCTCCCGCTCCTTTCCTCACTCCGAATGGCCCTAAATGGACAGCCCGGCAGAACAATCTATGCAGAAGAGCCCGAAGTTCATCTTTTCCCAAACGCCCAAGTCGAATTAGTCAAGCTTTTCTCTTGGCTGGTGCGGGCACAAAAACACAAGTCCTGCTGGGTGATCACGACTCACAGCCCTTACATCCTCACCGCATTCAATGATCTGATAAAGGCTGGTCAAGCAGCGAAAGCCAGTCCATCGCGTGAAGCCGAAATCGACAAGATCGTTGGAAAGGAGTACTGGATTCCTGAGAAACAATTTACGGCATATGCATTCGACGGAATCGACGGCGTTCTGAGAAAGATCATCGAAGATGAAACAGGCCTCATCGACGGAGATGTGCTCGACAGCATCTCATCAACGATCGGATCTCAATTCGAACGGCTGCTGGAGATACAGTATGGCAGCTAGGGAAGGAGCATGCTTTGAGTCTCGCAAGGAGTCGAGGGTTAAGACCCCGGCAGAGAGCGGCAAGGCAGCGGTGTTCCTTAACCGCCAAGGAGAGACAGTACTGCTCGTTCACGCTGATAAATTCTGTAGAAAGGGTCGCGATGGATGCAATGATTGTTTCTTCGAACAAGACCAAAGGGTAGCCGATTATATTGTCTCGAAGCCAGGAACCGTCGATGTCATTGTAGAGTTGAAAGGCACGGACCTGATGGGCGCCGTGAGCCAGATCGAGGCTACAATTCCGCCTTGGCGGGCTCATGAGAGGTGCTCTGGTAAACTCGGCGCACTTATTGTGAGTAGTAAAGGTGGATGCCACCCAAATGTGTTTGCCAAGTTCTTAATAAAACAAGAACTCTTCAAGAAGCGAGGCATCAAACTCAGGCATGCAACCGACCCCTGCGCCGAGTTCGAGTTTTCAGCATTTGAGTAAAAAAGCCATGACCACCACCAGCCTTCAGGACCAACTCGACGAAATCACCGCCAACACCCGCCACCTGGTGCAAGCCGAGCGCCTCGCGGTCGGCGAGCGCGCCGTCGAAGAGCTCTTCGCCTCCGGAATCGAGGAAAAAATCCTTCCCGTCGGCGCCATCGCCCCCGAATTCGCCCTCAAAGACGCCAACAATCGCCTCGTGCGAAGCACCGACCTCCTAGCCCTCGGCCCGCTGGTAATCAAGTTCTTTCGCGGCCGCTGGTGTTCCTATTGCGTCACCGAACTCGAAGCCTGGCGCGACCACTACGGCACCCTTCGCGAGCGCGAAGGCCTTCTCGTCGCCATCGGCCCGCAGACACAGCGCCAGAGCGACTTCATGGCCGGCCAGCACGGACTCCCCTTCCCCGTCCTCCACGATCCCGGCAACGTCGTGGCCGAAAAATTCGGCCTCGTCTACACCGTTCCCGAGTATCTCCGCGCTTACTATCTCTCCATCCTCGTCAACATCCCCTTCGTTAACGGCGAAGCAAGCTGGCGCCTGCCCATCCCCGCCACATACGTCATCAATCGCGATGGACAAGTCGTCTTTTCAGAAGCCCATGCCGACTTCCGCGTCCGTCCCGAGCCCGAAGATGCCCTCGCCGCCGCCCTCGCCCACCACAGCCACTAAGTCAGGCTTGCTATCTTAGTCTCCACGAACTCCGCACTAACCCAACTTCCGCAGCTGAAGGCATGACCAAATTATTTTTCGTCTGATTTGAGCACGATGTTTGAGACATCGGCAAAAAAGTCGTTTGTATTCGAGG
>Ga0302319_10013351_pt1 | contig 15403 bp, 11 predicted proteins | sample Bog_T0_2_FD_203319 | JGI IMG/M metagenome (GOLD analysis project Ga0302319, IMG submission 203319) | Peat permafrost microbial communities from Stordalen Mire near Abisko, Sweden - Bog_T0_2 | ecosystem: Environmental > Terrestrial > Soil > Wetlands > Peat | place: Sweden: Abisko, Stordalen Mire... | reverse complement strand
TGCCCGTGCCGGCCGGCGCTCAGGTGAAATTCATGGGCAAAATTTTTCCCGTGGTGACGGACGGTGTCGTTTACGTCACCGGCTTCGACCACGGCACGGGTGGCGACGCGACCTGGCTGCGCGGTCACTGCCGCTTCCGTCTCGAACCGCCGCCGCCCGGTGATCCGCTGCCCGACATGGGCACCGTGCGCTGCCGCTAGGAGCCTGTCTCCAGTCAGTTTCATGGCCGCGAGCGCGGCGGATTTCCCTTCAATCGAGGCGGAGCCGACGTGGTTTGGTCTAGACCAAATGAGGAGGCGACAACGCGGCTCATGAAACTGATTAGAGACAGTCTCCTAGAGCGGCCGCACGAAGACCCGCATCGGCCACGGATAGCGTCCGGCCACGAGCGCGGGCGCGAGCACGAGCCGAAACGTCAGGGAGATCTCGCGGCTCTGGGGATGCTGCCAGCGCTGCACGATGCTGCCGCCGTCGGCGCCGAGATCGAGATCCGCATCGAGTCCATGCACGATCATGGACGCGGCCACGGGGCTCATCGCGGCGAGGTCGATCACGAAACCGTCCGGACTATTGCTGCGAACGATCAGCCGCATCGGCTGCGCGATATCAATGAAGCCGCGTGCAATATCCGCAGCCGTGATTTGCAGATCCGCGGGCGCGGACTCGGATTCGATCACCGCCACGGCGCGCACCGTGGCGCTCACCTGAAAGCTCGTCTGCACTTCTTTGGCGCCGGCGGACGAGGCGCCGGCCGACAAGCCGGCGGCGCAGGCGATCAGCCCGAGGCCTACCCCAGCGTACCGCGGCCAAGCGGATGGCGGGCAGACGGATCGCGGCCCGGGGGATCGCGGGCAATGGTGTGGCTGCGCGTTCAATGTTCGATCTAGCGGCACGTATCGCGCGGACTTTAGCGACTGGCGTGGGCAGCGTCACCTGACATAACATGATGCGGCGCGTTACCCGTGCGGAACGCATCAAAAGCCGGGATGATCAAGTCAATGAATGCATTCAGCGCGCTTTGCTGCGCGGGCGTGTCGCTCTGCGCCGTTGCAGCGTCAGCGGCCTGGGCCGATCCGGCCGATCCGGCCGATCCGGCGGATCTCTCCACCGTCGTCGTCACCGCGACGCGCGCGCCCGAATCGAGTTTGGATCTGCCGGTGTCGGTCGATCGTATCGGTCGCCGCGAGATTCAGGACGGACAGCTGCAGGTGAATCTGTCCGAATCCCTCATGACCGTTCCCGGCGTCTCGGCCCAGAGCCGCCAGAATTATGCGCAAGATCTGCAGATGTCGATACGCGGCTTCGGGGCCCGCTCGAGCTTCGGCGTCACCGGCGTGCGCCTCTATGCCGACGGCATCCCGGGCACCATGCCGGACGGCCAGGGACAGTTCTCGCAGTTCGACCTCGGCTCGGCCGATCACATCGAGGTGCTGCGCGGTCCCTTCTCGGCCCTCTACGGCAATGCATCGGGCGGCGTCATCGCGATCTTCACCGCGAACGGCACGCCGGGATTGCAAGGCCAAGCCTCGGCCGACTATGGCACTTTCAACACGCAGCGTTATGCGCTGAAGGTTTCTGGTGGCGACCATGACCTCGATTACGTGGCGGATCTGTCGCACTTCCAGACGGATGGCTACCGGGATCACAGCGCCGCGGAGCGCGACTTGTTCAACGGCAAGCTGCGCCTCGTGACCGGGGAGAATGCGAGGCTCACGGTGATTGCCAATGCGGTTGAATCGCCCGACCTGCAGGATCCGCTCGGCCTCACCGCGGCCCAGGCAGCCGCCAACCCCGTCCAGCCGGGGGTCGGCGCGCTGCAGTTCGACACACGCAAGTCCGTACGACAGGAACAGCTCGGCACGATCTACGAGAACGAGCTCTCCGGCACCGACGATCTCATGGGGACCGTCTACAGCGGGCATCGTGCGACCACGCAGTTTCAGGCGATCCCGGAGTCCACCGAGCGCGCTGCCGCGAGTCCCGGCGGCGTGATCGTGCTGTCGCGCGACTTCTGGGGCATGGACCTGCACGTCCGCGATCACCGCGACCTCGCCGGCGGCCCGTTGGTGGTCACCGCCGGCGTGAGCTACGACGACCTCGAGGAGGCGCGCCAGGGATATCTCAACTTCGACGGCAATGTCCTCGGCGTCGAAGGCGTCTTGCGGCGCGACGAGGCGAACCACGTTTATGACGCGGACGAGTATCTGCAGGCGCAGTGGGATCCGGGGACGCGCTGGCGTGTGCTCGCCGGCGTGCGCAACAGCGTGGTCGACGTCAGCGACCACGACCATTTGCCGCTGCTCACCGGGCCGCCGGAGAGCGGTGTGCGCTATACGGCCACCGACCCGGTCGGCGGCATCACGTTCAGGGCGGCACAGCGCACCAACCTATACGTGTCCTACGGCCGGGGATTCGAAACGCCGACCCTCGATCAGCTCGCCTACCGCTCCACCAACGCCGCTCTCACGGGATTGAATCTGGGCCTCGAGCCGGCACGCAGCAACAACGTCGAGGCGGGTGTGAAGAGCGCCGGTGAGGGCTGGCGGGCCGACGCGGCGGCATTCTATATCCAGACGCGCGACGAGCTCGCCGTGCAGGCCAATGCGTCCGGGCGCTCGGTGTACGAGAACATCGGCGCAACCAAGCGCCGCGGTCTGGAACTCGGCGTGGATGCGCTCTGGCCGCACGGCTTCTCGGCGCGGCTCGCCTACACCTACCTGCACGCGGTGGTGGCGCAGAGCTATCTGACGTGTTTCACGGCGCCGTGCAAGTCAGCGGAAATCCCGAGCGGTACCGCCGCGTCGATCCCGGCCGGCAACCACCTGCCGGCGGTGCCGGCGAATGCGCTCTATGCCGGCCTTACCTGGGCCGATGCGCCGCATGGGTTCAGTGTGACGCTTGAAACCGTAGGCCGTGCCCAAATCTATACGGATGACCGGAACGATGCAGCGGCGCCGGGCTATTGGGTCGCCAACCTGCGAGCGGGGTTGGTACAGGAGTCGCATGGCTGGCGTTTCAGCGAATTCGCCCGAATCGACAATCTCGCGGATCGGCGCTACGTCGGCACGGTGATCGTGAACGAGACGAACGGGCGCTACTTCGAGCCCGCGCCGGGCCGGACCGCCTACGTTATGTTTACCGTGGCGCCCCATTTGGACTGATGGCGTGTGCACCGATTCTCCTGAACCACGTTGTTCCGGTAAGGTCTATCATCAAGTATGAATTCGCGCTGGAGACGGCAGTCATGAGCAGCAAAAGTCGTTTCTTCCTGGCGGCGGGAGCGCTGTCCTTCCTGTGCCTGACCGGCCCGGTGTTCGCGCAGGGACACGGGGGCGGCGGGGGCGGTCACGCCAGCGGCGGCGGCCATGTGAGCGGCGGCGGCCATGCGGGCGGCTTTGGTCACGCCGGCGGCGGCGCCGTGGCGCGTTTCGGCGGCGGGTATGGCGGCAGCCGATTCGCCGGCGCCGGCCGCGGCTATGGCGGTGGTGCGGTGCATTACGGCGGCACGCGCGCGGCACCGATCGGCTCTCACGTCGGGGCCTATGGATCGGTTGGCGGCTATGGCTACGGACGCGGCTATGGCTATTCGGCGGGGAGCTACTGGCGCGGCGGTTACTGGCGCGGCGGCTACTGGCCGGCGGCGTATTACGGGCTCGGTTTCGCCTGGTTTCTGCCCGTCTTGCCGGCCGTTTATGCGACTTATTGGTATGGCGGCTATCCGTACTATTACGCCAACGACGTGTACTACACCTGGAATCCGTCCTACGAGGGCTACGTGGCGACCGACCCACCGCCGGTGGCCGATGGCGATGCCAGCGGTGGCGCTGCCGCCGATATCGCTCCGCAGGCTGACTCGCAGGGTGCCCCCCAAGGCGCTCCCTTGAATGCGCCGCTCGACCGTCCGCAGAGCGGGCCGCCGATCGATGCGGGGGGGCTGCAGGTATTCATGTATCCCAAGAATGGTCAGAGCCCGCAGCAGCAATCCACCGACAAGCGGGAGTGCCAGCAATGGGCGGCGTCGCAGGTGGGGCAGGGCACTCCGGCGCAGGCGTCGGAATATCGGCGGGCAATGATGGCTTGCGTCGAGGGCCGCGGCTACAGCGCGCAGTAGCGGGTCGAGACTACCAGCAGTTGGACGTGTTGACGGTGCCGCCCGAGTTCTTGGCGGTCTGGGCGCCGGTGCTGTCGACGTAGAAGGTTGCGCAGGCGGTGTCCTTCTGCTGATCCGCGGTGAGCGGAGTCGCGATGATGCTGTACGACGGCGCCGTCAAGCCTGTCCCTGGTACGCTGATCGTTACCTGGTAGTAATAGTTGTTGGTGCCCACCGGCACGTTGGTCATGGTGCTGCTGCTCGTCGAATAACCCAGATTGGCCGGCACTACGGTGTAGGCATTATTCGTGTTGAAATAACGCTCTTCCCGGCCGGCGAGATCCAACAGCGCGGTCTTGGCGTCGGCGCGCCGGCCTTGGCGCACATAGCTCAAATAGGACGGCACCGATACGGAGGCGAGGATGCCGACGATGACCACCGTCACCATCAGTTCGATCAAGGTGAAGCCCGAGGCTGCGTGGGGTGTCCGGCGCCCGGTGGATGTCAGCGGTCTCTGCATGCTCAGCTCTCTCATGGGTGTGTGGTCCCTGGGGTGTGTCGCCCGGCTCAGGAGCAGGTGCTGCCGTTCGCAGCCACTTGGCCGTACGTGAGGATGTTCGTCATACCGACCAGGCTCACCGACAGGCATCGGGTCGACGCGCTGCTCGCGGTGGCGGCGTGCAGCGTGATCAGCGTGCCGGCGGCGACGTTCGAGGCGAAGCCCTCGCGGTTGAAGGTGATCGCCACCACGTCGCCGCTCGCGGTGAACGTGTCCGTGCCGGAGAATGCCGCCTGGACACGCCAGATCGTGTCGCCGGTGTCGACGGTTTGATCGTTGTTCAAGTCGGTGAAGACGATCCAGCCCTCGTTCCAGAGGGCCGTCGTCAAACCGGTGGCGCAACCGTTGCTGGCGCTGTTTGCGATGCACACCGTGACGGTCTGGCCCTCCTTGATGGCCTCGGCCCGCGCAAACTGTAGGTCCCCGAGGAGCGCATTGTCCTCGCTCGCGATGCGATTGGAGTTCGTCACGTATTGAAATGACGGAATGGCGATGGCGGCGAGCAGCGCGACGATGAACATGACGACCACGAGCTCGAACAGCGTGAAGCCGGACGTCTTATGCATGGCGGGTCGTCATTTTCATGATGTCCATCCTAGAACCATTGACTTGCTCGAAACTGACGATTCGGGCCGCGAATCCCGGGATTGTGACCGCGTTCGCGAAAAGTGGCGGCCCTGAGCCGCTACCCGTCCGCCGTCCCGGCACCGGGAAAGAGCACGGAAATCTTGGTTCCCACCCCCTGCAGCCCCGGTTCGATGCTGACGGCGGCATTGCAGAGCCGGGCGATCTCATCGACGATCGCCAGGCCGAGCCCGCTGCCGTGGCCGGGTGAATTCTGCACCCGATAGAAGCGCCGGCGCACATGCTGGCGCTCATTTTCGGGAATTCCCGGGCCGTTGTCCTCCACCGCGAGGTAGGGCCGGCCGTTCTGTGTGCCGGCGCGCACCGTGACGCGCCCGCCGGCCGGGGTGTATTTCAGGGCATTGTCGACCAGATTGCCGAGCAAATCGTCGAGCAGCGACGGATCGGCGAGCACGCTGGCCGGCTGCAGCTCCGCGCCGAGGTCGATGTCGGCGGCAAGCGCCCGATCGATGAATTTCGCCGTGACTTCGCCGGCAAAGGCGCCGAGCTCGACCGGCTGGTTGCGCGCCGCGAGGTGCAGCGCCGAGTCCGCCCGGGCGAGGGTGAGCAGCTGATTCGCAGCATGGGCGAGCTGGCGCGCGCCCTCCTGCAACATCGCGATGCGCTCGCGCAGCGGCGCCGCAGCCGGCTCCGCGGCGAGCAGATCGAGCTGCGCCAGCATGCCGGTGATCGGCGTGCGCAGTTGATGGGCGGTGTTGGCGATGAACTGCTGCTGGGATTGGGCCGCGGCGCCGAGCATCGCGAACAGCCGGTTCAGCGTCGCGGCGAGCGGCGCCAATTCGAGCGGCACCGAGCCGGCGTGGATCGGCCGCAAATCATGCGGCGAGCGGGCGGCGATCTCGTCGCGCAGGCGCTTCAGCGGCCGAAGCCCAAGCCGGATGCCGAACCACACGAGCACGAGGGTCACGTCGAGCTGCACGAAGTCCCAGAGCAGCGTGCTCATGAAGCCGAATCGGGCGGCGGGACCGGCCGCTTGCACGGTGTCGGCCACGGTGACGGTGACCGGGCCCCGCGCGGTTTCGATGCGTGCGGTGGCCGAACGCAGGCGTGCCGCGGCGCTGCCGGCCGTGATCGGCAGCCGTGCATCGCCGGCGATCAGACGCTGCGCGGCGTCGCGCACTGCGAAGCGTTCGGGCAGCGGCGAGCCGCCGCCCACCAAGACGAGTTCGCCGTCGCGGACCATCACGTGCGCCGCCACGGCGGCGGCGGCCGCCTTCAGCCGCCGGTCGGTGCGGATCAAATCGGGTGCGACATCATTGAAATATTGGATCAAGACGCTCGAGAGGGCGAGCAGCGTGAGGGGCACCGCGAGCCAGAACACGAGCCGGCGGCTGATCGTGGCATTCACGGCGTTTTCGCCTCCTCGAGCCGGTAGCCGAGACCGCGCAGGCTGCGGATGACGGCCGCGGTGCCGAGCTTGCTGCGGAGTCGCGAGACATGCACTTCGACGGCATTGGCGGTCATGTCTTGTTCCGGAAAGGCGACCGCCTGCAGCAGGCGCTCCTTCGAGACGATGAGACCGAGACGCCGCACCAGGCAGTCGAGGACCTGCCATTCGCGCGCCGTCAGCTCAACCTCGTCCTCATCGACCGTGAGGCGCTTGCCGATCAAGTCGATGCGCAGGCGGTTCAGCTTGATGATGCCGCCCATCGCGCCCCCGGAGCGGCGCAGCAGCGCGCGGCAGCGCGCCGCGAGTTCGGCGGGTTCGAAGGGCTTGCTGAGGAAGTCATCGGCGCCGAGATCGAGCGCCTTCACCTTGTCGGCGAGCGTGCAGCGGGCGGTGAGGACGAGCGTGGGCATGCCGTGGCCGGCGCTGCGCAGCCGCCGCACCAGGGTGAGGCCGTCGGCGCCCGGCAGGCCGACGTCGATCACCGCGAGGTCGAACTCCTGCCCCGTCAGCGCCGCCTGCGCGGCCTCCGCACTGGCAACGCGGTGCACGGAGCAATTCTCCGTGGCCAGACCGCGCGCGATGGCGTCGGCGACGATGTCATCGTCTTCGACGATCAACAGTCGCATGCGGCGCGCCCGTCAAATAAAGCTGCCGAACGCGCGCGGCGGGGCCAATTCTCGCAACTTGGCCTCATAGGCCCGGCCGAAGGCCTCGATGAACAAGTGCGGAAAACCGTCGGGCGGGCGTTGCGCGATACCCTGGAACAGCTCGGCGTACAGGTCCCAGTAGCGGGCCCTGTTTTTCGTTCCGCTGGCGCCGCGCTTGGCGTTCTGCTCAAAACGCTCCTCGAGTTCCTGCGGCGAGAGTCGCGCGAGAAACTGCTCGAACGCCGCCTGCATCGCGACCAGGGTGGCTGCATTTTGCGCCTTCAGGTCACGAAAGTGTTCGCGCAGCGCATCCACTGGACCCGCGCGCACCGAGCGATTGGTGAGCAGACGCAGCAAGGTTGCGTCCACACCAAGCGCGAGGCTCAGCGAGGGCGGAGAATCCTCCGGCGACGGGGAGGGAATGCGGAAGCGGTTGCGAAATTCGTAGCGCGCGTGGTGCATGTCCATGAGTCCGAGCACGGATTCGCGCAACAGGCGGCCGGCGAGCTGCAATGCGCCGGCGCGCGCTTCCGGCGTGATGGAGCGCGGGTCGATGCCGGCGCCGCGGCAGAACGCGGCAAACCCCGGATCCGTATCGCCGTCATAGAGCACGACACCCGGCGGCGCGGCGGGAGCGGGCGATGCTGCCGACGGGAGGGGCGACGGTGAGGCTGCCGGCAGGGAGGAACTCGAGGGGAAGCTCGCGACCCGGATCGGCCGCGTCAGCATGTGCCATGGCGTGTTTTCCGGCGCCGGCGCTGGCGCGGACGCAGCGTTTTCCGTGCCCGGTACGCCGGCGGTTTCACCGTGCTGCAGCAGCGGGGACTGGACGTAGACGCCGCGGGCATCGATCACGCGGTCCGCCTCCAGGGAGGCGCTCGGTTCGAGCAATTCGGAAAGATCCAGATCCGCCCCGATGTCGTTGGCCGTGGATTTGCGCACGGCCGCGGAGGGCGTATGGCCGTCGTAGGCAACGATGGCGCCCTCTTCGGGCGGAAAATCGTTGCTGGCATCGATGCTCACCAGGACCTCGAAGGCACCCAGGCGAACGTAATCGCCTTCCTTCAGGGCATAGTCGTGGAACTTGCCGAGTGCCACCTTCGAGCCGTTGATGAAGGTGCCGTTCGAACTGGTGTCGACGAGATAGAACGTGCCGGCGCGAAAATCGACGCGAGCGTGTTTGCCCGAGAGGTATCGCTCAGGGTCAGGTAGAATCCAGTCGTTGTCCGCGGCCCGGCCGATGCTGCCGCCGTGAACTCCGAAAAGCTTGGTTCCCTGAGGACCCAGGTAGGCTGCGTGATCGCTGACGATACGCATGCGCAAGGCCATGTTCACTCCCTCCAGCGGGTCATAGGTATTGCGCTAAGTGCTCGGATAATATGGTGAAACTTATCATTTCTGGAGCCGGTTAAATGGCCGCGAGTCACATTTTCAAGGTTATGTTCGTCAACCAGGGCAAGGTGTATGAAATCTACGCCCGTCGGGTGAGTCACGGCTCCCTGTTTGGCTTCATCGAGGTCGAGGAGTTGGTGTTCGGCGAGCGCACGACGGTCGTCGTCGATCCCGCGGAGGAGAAGATAAAGGCCGAATTCAGCGATGTAAAGCGCACATACCTGCCGATGCATTCGGTGTTGCGCATCGACGAGGTCAAGAAACAGGGTGTGAGCAAGATCGTCGCCTTCGAGGGCTCGAATGTCGCCCAGTTCCCCATGCCCATCTACACCCCGGGCGGTGGCGACTCCAACGCGCGCAAGTGATCCGAGCCGGCGCAGGCGTGGCGGTGCTTAGCCTGCCGGGCGCGCTCGCGCTGTCGGAATTTCGACTGGCGAAGCTCGCGCTCGCCTTGCAGGCGATCGAGCCGGGCGTCATCCGGGCCGACGCGCGGTTCATGCATTTCATCGACACCGCCCCCCTCGATCCGCCGGCCGCCGCGCGCCTCGGGCAACTTCTCGGGCGCGCCGCAGAGGATCAAGGGGCGGCCGCCGCCGTGCCGGCAGACGCCGCGCCGGACGCTGCGCCGACGGACGCCGTGGTCCATCGGATTCTCGTCACCCCGCGCATCGGCACGGTCTCGCCCTGGTCGAGCAAAGCCACCGACATCGCGCATGTCTGCGGGCTTACGGGCGTGCGCCGCCTCGAGCGCGGCACGGAGTACGAAGTGCGGTGCGCGGCTGCGCTGCCGCCCGCGCGGCTCCAGCGTCTGCTGCCGCTCCTGCACGATCGCATGACCGAATCGATCTGGACCGGCGCACCGCCGCCCGGCGCGCTCTTCGAGGCCGGGGCGGCGCGGCCGCTGCGCACGGTGGCGCTCGGCGGCGATGGCGCGGCAGCGCTCGCGCGCGCCAACCTCGAATGGGGCCTCGCGCTGTCAGCCGACGAGATCGAGTACCTCGTCGGCGCCTTCCGTGCGCTCGGACGGGACCCGACCGACGCCGAACTGATGATGTTCGCGCAGGCCAATTCGGAGCATTGCCGGCACAAGATCTTCAATGCGCAGTTCATCATCGACGGCGTGGCCGAGGATCGGTCGCTGTTCGACATGATCCGCGCGACGTACCAGGCGAGTCCCGCCGGGGTGCTCTCGGCCTACCGCGACAACGCGGCGGTGATCGAAGGCTCGCGCGCCGCGCGGTTCTTCCCCGATCCCGAGACCCGCCGCTATGCCGCCGTCCTCGAGCCGGTCGACATTCTGATGAAGGTGGAGACGCACAATCATCCGACGGCCATTTCGCCGTTTGCCGGTGCGGCAACGGGTGCGGGCGGCGAGATCCGCGACGAGGGCGCAACCGGCATCGGCGCCAAGCCCAAGGCGGGGCTGTGCGGCTTCTCGGTGTCAAACCTGCGTATCCCCGGATTGTTGCAGCCCTGGGAGGGTGCGGCGCGAAAGCCCGATCGGATCGCCTCGGCGCTCGAGATCATGATCGCCGGGCCGCAGGGTGCTGCCGCCTTCAACAACGAATTCGGACGGCCGAATGTGTGCGGATATTTCCGTGTCTTCGAACAGGAACGCCGCGAGGCGCAGCGGCGCGTCGTACGCGGCTATCACAAGCCGATCATGATCGCCGGCGGCCTGGGCAACGTGCGTCGCAGCGACGTCGAGAAGCGCACCGTCGTGGTCGGCGCACCGCTGATCGTACTCGGCGGCCCGTCCATGCTGATCGGCCTCGGCGGCGGTGCGGCCTCGTCGGTCGGCAGCGGCGTGAGCTCGAGCGATCTCGACTTCGCCTCCGTGCAGCGGGCCAACGCCGAGATGCAGCGCCGTGCGCAGGAAGTCATCGACCGCTGCTGGGCGCTCGGCGCCGGGAATCCCATCCTCTTGATCCACGACGTGGGAGCCGGCGGCTTGTCGAACGCGCTGCCGGAGGCGATTGCCCACAGCCGGCGCGGCGGCCGCATCGATCTCGCCAGAATTCCGAACGCGGAGCCGGGGCTCTCGCCGATGGAGATCTGGTGCAACGAAGCCCAGGAGCGCTACGTCCTCGCGCTCGACCCGGACAGCGTCGAAGAGTTCGCCGCGCTCTGCGATCGTGAGCGCTGTCCGTATGCGGTGGTCGGCGAGATCACCGATGACGGGCGCCTGCTCGTGGTCGATTCGGCCACCGGCGCCACCGTCATCGACATGCCGGTGGAGGTGCTGCTCGGCAAGACGCCGCGCATGACGCGCCGCGTGCAGGGGCGGCCGCTGCCCGCCGCGGCGCTCTCGACCGCGGGCACCGGCATCGCCGATTCGCTCGACAGGCTGCTGCGCCTGCCGACGATCGCCGACAAGTCCTTCCTGATCACCATCGGCGATCGCAGCGTCGGCGGTCTCGTGAGCCGTGACCAGATGGTCGGTCCATGGCAGGTGCCCGTGGCGGATGCGGCCGTGACCTCGAGCGACTACGAAGGCTATGCAGGCGAAGCGATGAGCATGGGCGAGCGCTCCCCGGTCGCGCTCCTCGACGCGCCCGCCTCCGGCCGTCTGGCCGTCGCCGAAGCCGTGACGAACCTGCTCGCCGCCGACGTGCGCCGGCTCACCGATATCCGTCTCTCCGCGAACTGGATGGCGGCGTGCGGCGAGCCGGGCGAGGATGCGGATCTGTATGCCACGGTGCGCGCCGTGGGTCAGGGTCTATGCACCGCGCTCGGCATCGCCATTCCGGTCGGCAAGGACTCGCTGTCGATGAAGACGGCTTGGACGGACGGCGCCGGCGATCACGTCGTGCTCGCACCGGTCTCGCTGATCGTCTCCGCGTTCGCGCCGGTGCGCGACGTACGCCGCTCGCTGACGCCGCTGCTCGACCTCACGCAGCCGACGCGGTTGCTGCTGATCGATCTCGGCCGCGGCCTGAACCGGCTCGGCGGCTCCTGCTGGGCGCAGGTGCACGGCCGCGAGGGCGGCGCAGCCGCCGATCTCGACGATCCGGCCCTGCTCGGCGCGCTGTTCACGACGGTGACGGAGATGAAGGATGCGGGGCTGGCGCTCGCCTACCACGATCGCTCGGACGGCGGCGTGCTGATCACGCTGCTCGAAATGGCGTTCGCGGCCCATGCCGGATTCGTGGTGGACCTGGGAGGCGCCGACGATCCGGTCGCCGCCTGCTTTGCCGAGGAGCCCGGCTGCGTGGTGCAGGTGCCTGCCGCGCGGCTGGACGAGGCGTTCGCAATCCTGCGACGGCACGGACTCGCTGCCGCCGCGCGCGACCTCGGTGAGCCGCTGCCGGGTACCGAGATCGAGGTGCGGGTGGCCGGCCGCGCGGCGTACCGCGCCTCGCGCACCGACCTGCACCGGGCGTGGAGCGAGGTGTCGCATGCGCTGCAGGCGCTGCGCGACAATCCGCAATGCGCCGACGAGGAATTTGCGCGGCTGCTCGACGCGGCCGATCCCGGGCTGCACGCGGCGCTCTCGTTCGATCCCGGCGAGGATGTGGCTGCCCCGTGGGTCGGCCGCGGCGCGCGGCCCGCGCTTGCGGTGCTGCGCGAACAGGGCGTGAACAGCCAGACGGAAATGGCCGCGGTGTTCACCCGCGCCGGCTTCGACGCCTACGACGTGCACATGACGGATCTGATCGCCGGGCGCGTGCGCCTCGGCCGCTTCCACGGGCTGGTCGCCTGCGGCGGATTTTCCTACGGGGATGTGCTCGGCGCCGGCGAAGGCTGGGCGAAATCGATCCTCTTCAATGAGGCGGCGCGCGCTGAGTTCGCGGCCTTCTTCGCGCGTCCAGAGACCTTCACGCTGGGGGTGTGCAACGGATGCCAGATGCTCACCGCGCTCAAGGAGCTGGTGCCCGGTGCCGCTGTGTGGCCGCGGTTCGTGCGCAACCGCTCCGAGCAGTACGAGGCCCGCCTCTCCCTGGTGCGGGTGCCGCCGAGCCGTTCGGTGCTGTTCGACGGCATGCAGGGCTCCGTGCTGCCGATCGTCGTCGCGCACGGCGAGGGGCGCGCGCAATTCGCCACGGCGGCATCCGCGGGTGTCACCGGTGGCGCTCTCGCGGGCGTTGGGGCGCTGCAGGAGCGAGGCATGCTCGGCCTGCAGTTCGTCGATCACCGCGACCAGCCCACCGAGCGCTATCCCTACAATCCCAACGGCTCGCCGCTGGGGCTCGCCGGCATCTGCAACGAAGACGGGCGAGTCACGGCGATCATGCCGCATCCGGAGCGGGTGTTTCGCAGCGTGCAGAATTCCTGGGCGCCGCGCGACTGGGGGGAGGACGGGGGCTGGATGCGGCTGTTCCGCAACGCGCGGGTGTTCGTCGGCTAGCCGACCGCCCGGGCGGCTCGCGCGTCGCGCCTCAGCCGGCTTCGATCTGCGCCGGCGCGACGAATTTGCGGAACGTCATCGCCTGCATCAGGCGCGCCTTGCGCACGAAGGTCTGGTAGAGCAGGTCGCGCATCACCTCGAGCAGCACGCCGGCGCGTTCGGCGTTCAAGGTCGGCTGATGCGGCCAGGGGTCGCTGTCGCTGCCGAACAGGACCGCGCGCAGCGTGCCGAAACTGTCGTCGTCGAGTTCGGCGAGTTCACGAATTTCCTGCAGAGTGTCGAACAGGTCGAGCTTGCCGCGTTCGCCGAGTTCGCGGAAGAGGGATTGGGCGGTGCGCCGGCTCATCGCGCCGAAGGCGTTGTAGCAGCCGGCGGTGTAGCAGGTGAGCGCCTCCTTGAACAGCCCCTCCGCCTCCTCGGGCAGATAGGTGAGCGGGAAATTCTCGCGCGCCCGTTCGATCTCGACGTAATTGCCGGCGAGCTCGATGCGCTTCGGGCCGTAGCCGCGCGCGACGAACTTCAAGAAGACCGGCTCGCCGCAGGCGTCGCAGCGGAACACGATGCCGACGTGGCGGGGCTGGCGGCGCGAGAGCTCGTCGAATTTCGGCACCGCCACCGCCGTGACGTGGGTGAGCGTCTGGCAGTGCGGGCAGGTGAGCGTGATGCCCTGATAATCGACATGCAGCTCGTTCTGATCGTCGATGAAAATGGTCATGTCAGCCCGTCAGCGGTTTGTAGCGGATGCGGTGTGGCTGGGCGGCGTCATCGCCCTTGCGCCGCTTGAGATCCTCGGTGTACTCCTGGTAATTGCCTTCGAACCAGATGACCTGCGAATCACCCTCGAAGGCGAGGATGTGGGTTGCAATGCGGTCGAGGAACCAGCGATCGTGCGAGATCACCACGGCGCAGCCGGGAAAGGCCAGCAGCGCATCCTCGAGCGCGCGCAGCGTTTCGATGTCGAGATCGTTGGTCGGCTCGTCGAGCAGCAGCACGTTGCCGCCGGACTTCAGCACCTTCGCGAGGTGCACACGGTTGCGTTCGCCGCCGGACAGATCGCCGATCACCTGCTGCTGCTGCACACCCTTGAAGTTGAAGCGACCGACATAGCCGCGCGACGCGGTCTCGTAGTTGCCGACCTTGATGAGATCGAGGCCGCCGGAGATCTCCTGCCAGACGGTGTTCTTGTCGTTCAGGGACTGGCGCGACTGGTCGACGTAGGCGAGCTTCACGGTCGGGCCCAGACGGATCTCCCCGGCATCGGGCTTGTCGATCCCGGCGAGCATGCGGAACAGCGTCGTCTTGCCGGCGCCGTTCGGGCCGATGATGCCGACGATGCCGCCGGCGGGCAGCGAGAAACTCAGCGAGTCGATCAGCAGCCGCTCGCCGAAACCCTTGCGCACGTTGCGGCACTCGATCACGAGATCGCCGAGCCGTTCGCCCGGCGGAATGTAGATTTCATTGGTTTCGTTGCGCTTCTGGAATTCCTGCGAGGCGAGTTCCTCGTAGCGCTGCAGGCGGGCCTTGGATTTCGCCTGGCGCGCCTTCGGATTGGTGCGCACCCACTCGAGTTCGCGTTGCAGCGATTTGGCGAGGGCGTCCTGCTGGCGCTCCTCCTGCGCGAGGCGCTGCTCCTTCTGTTCCAGCCAGGAAGAGTAATTGCCCTGCCACGGAATGCCGTGACCGCGGTCGAGCTCGAGGATCCATTCGGCGACGTTGTCGAGAAAATACCGGTCGTGGGTCACCGCGATCACGGTGCTCGGGTACTCCTCGAGGAAATGCTCGAGCCACGCGACCGATTCGGCATCGAGATGATTCGTCGGCTCATCGAGCAGCAGCATGTCAGGCTTGGAAAGCAGCAGCCGGCAGAGGGCGACGCGGCGCTTCTCGCCGCCCGAGAGCTTGCCGATCAGCGCCTCCCAGGGCGGCAGGCGCAGCGAATCGGCCGCGATTTCGAGCTTGCGCTCGAGCTCCCAGCCGCCGACCGCGTCGATTCGATCCTGCATCTTCGCCTGCTCGTCCATGAGCTTCGTCATTTCGTCATCCGACATCGGCTCGGCGAAGCGGTCGCTGATGGCATTGAAGCGGTCGATGAGGCGCTGAACGTCGCCGACGCCCTCGCCGACCACCTCGCGCACGGTCTTGGCATCGTCGAGCAATGGCTCCTGGGGCAGGTAGCCCACCTTGATCCCGGCCTGCGGCCGGGCTTCGCCCTCGATCTCCTTATCGAGCCCGGACATGATCTTGAGCAGGGTGGATTTGCCGGAGCCGTTCAAGCCGAGCACGCCGATCTTTGCGCCCGGAAAGAAGCTCAAGGTAATGTCCCGCAGAATGA
>Ga0302319_10013349_pt1 | contig 15403 bp, 16 predicted proteins | sample Bog_T0_2_FD_203319 | JGI IMG/M metagenome (GOLD analysis project Ga0302319, IMG submission 203319) | Peat permafrost microbial communities from Stordalen Mire near Abisko, Sweden - Bog_T0_2 | ecosystem: Environmental > Terrestrial > Soil > Wetlands > Peat | place: Sweden: Abisko, Stordalen Mire... | reverse complement strand
GGCAACATCTTCGCCAAGGAGATGCTGCTGACGATCCTGGCGGCCCTGGTGCTGCGCTTCTTCGACCAGGGCGGCGCGAAAGGCTACCTGCTGATGACCATGCCCCTGGCGCTCAGGCCGGGCATCCTGATCCTGGGCGTGCTGGTGTCGGTGATCCAGGCGGTGGTTTTCACCGCGCTGTCGATGATCTACATCGGCGGCGCCATCGCGGTGCACGAAGGGCACGGGAACGAAGGCCATGGCGTCGAGGCGGCGGGGCACGAAGTCCCCGGCCACGAGGTTCCAGGCCATGAGGTGCCCGGCCATGAAATCCCGGCCCAGGCCTGAGCCGGGCGGTGCACGCGTCTTAGGCCCTTGCGGCGGCCTTTTTTAGCCCGCGACTTTTCAACCCTGAAGGAGGCACTACGATGAAGAAGACCCTGATGACCCTCGGCGCGCTGGCCGTGAGCGTGGCCGCGCACGCCGACGCCGCCGCCCCTGCCGCCGCCGCCGGCGGCTGGAGCCCGAAAGCCGTCGCCGCCCTGGCGCTTGGCATCGCCGCCTTCGGCGGAGCCATCGGGCAGGGCATCGCCACCGGCAAGGCGGTCGAGAGCATCGCCCGCCAGCCTGAAGCCGCCAACGACATCCGCGGCTCGCTGCTGCTGGGCCTGGCGCTGATGGAAGCCCTCACCATTTACGCCCTGCTCGTGGTCTTCGCGGTCTAGGCTCGCGGAACGTGCGGGGGGGCCGCAGGGCCCCCCGGCGCGGTCCACAAGGGAGAACCATGAACGCCATCCTTCCCGACCTCCGGGTCCTGCTCGTCCAGGTGCTGACCTTCGTCCTGGGCATGCTGGGCATCTGGAAGCTCTACATCTCGTCTTTGCGCGACCACCTGAAGTCGCGGCGCGAGGGCATCACCAAGGACCTGGCCTCGGCCGAGACGGCCCGCCAGGAGGCCGAGCACCTGCGCGCCCAGCTGCACGAGGACCGGGTCCACCTGTCCGAGGAGCTGAAGAAGGCCAAGGAAGAGGCCCGCGCCGAGGTGGCGCGCCTGCGCGAGGAGCTGCTGGCAAAGGCGCAGGTCGAGCAGGAGACCATGCTCCGCCAGGCCCGCACGCAGATCGCCACCGAGACCGAACGGGCCGTCGCCGAAGTGCGCGGCTACGCCGCCGCCCTGGTGGTCCAGGCCACGGCCAAGCTGGTGGAGCAGAAGCTAGACGCTGACACGGACAAGGCCCTTGCCGAGAAGCTGGTGGCCGCGGTGAAAGTCTCGAAGAACTAGGCGGTACCCAATGCTGGCAAGCCTCATCGCGGAACGCTACGCCAAGGCCCTGCTCAGGGCGGCCCAGGCTGAAAAGGTCCTGGACCAGGTCGGCGCCCAGGCCGAAGGGCTGCGCCTGGCGCTGGACTCGGCCGAGGGAGTGCGCGACTTCCTGTCGGATCCGGTGTCCGAGCAGTCGGCCAAGCTGGACCTGCTCACCGGCGCCTTGGGAGGCTCGGTGCACCCGATCCTCAGGGCCTTCCTGCAGGCCATGCTGGTCCAGAAGCGCGAGCGCTACCTGCCGGCGACGCTGCTGGCCTTCAGCCGCATGCGCGACGAGTCCGAGGGCCGCACCAGCGCCCGCTTCGGGACGGCCCGCGACCTCCCCGCCGGCGAACGCAAGGTGCTTGAAGACGCCCTCAGCCGGCGGCTCGGCAGGACCGTGACCCTGGAGCCCTACACCGACCGGCGCCTGCTGGGCGGGGCGGTGCTCAAGCTTGGCGACACCGTGTTCGACGGCAGCCTGCGCGGCCGCCTGGACCGGCTGGGGCGCCTTCTGTCCGAGGGCCCCCCCGACCGCCCTAGCGGCGCGCCCCCGAAATCGGCCGGGGGCGTCGCGAAGACCAAGTCCGAGGCGGCCCGCCCCGCATCCCGCCCAGACAGCGGGAAAGGAAAGGCCTCCTCCCGGAAAGAGAAAATGACGCCGGTCAAAGGCGCGGCAAAAGGCGCGGGTGGGGCGGCATCCAAGGCCTCCAAGCCCGCGGCCAAGGTTCCGGGCCAAGCCTCGGCCAGGCCGGTCGCGAAGTCCCCTGCCAGGCCGGTCGCGAAGTCCCCGGCCAAGGCGGCCGCCCCAAAGAAAGCCGTCGGCAAGGCCGCCCAGGCCGCCCCCAAGAAGGCGGCGAACGCGGCGAAGAAGAGCAAGCCTTAGAACCCCACCACCCACGCGGGATCAGGACATGCAGATCAAAGCGCAAGAGATCACCTCCTTGCTGGAGCAGCAGATCAGGGGCTTCAGCTCCCAGGTCGACGTCTCCGAGACCGGCACGGTCATCCAGGTCGGCGACGGCATCGCCATCCTGTATGGCCTCAAGGGCTGCATGGCCTCCGAGCTCCTGGAATTCCCGGGCGGGCTGATGGGCCTGGCGCTGAACCTGGAGCGCGACACGGTCGGCGCGGTGCTCATGGGCGACGACCGCGGGGTCAAGGAGGGCGACACCGTCCGCCGCACGGGCCGCGTGGCCGAAGTGCCGGTGGGAGAGGCCTTCCTGGGCCGGGTGGTCAACGCCTTGGGAGTGCCCATCGACGGCAAGGGCCCCATCGCCGCCTCCGGCACCCGCCCCATCGAGTTCCGCGCGCCCGGCATCGTCGACCGTCAGCCGGTCAAGGAGCCCCTCGCCACCGGCATCAAGGCCATCGATGGCATGATTCCGATCGGGCGCGGCCAGCGCGAGCTGATCATCGGCGACCGCCAGATCGGCAAGACCGCCGTTGCCATCGACACGATCATCAACCAGAAGGGCAAGGGCGTGCAGTGCGTGTACGTCGCCATCGGCCAGAAGCAGAGCACGGTGGCCCAGGTGCTCCGAACCCTCGAGGAAAACGGGGCGATGGAGTACACCATCATCGTCGCCGAGACCGCGAGCAACCCCGCCCCCATGCAGTACCTGGCCCCCTACACCGGCGCCGCCCTGGCCGAATACTTCACCTACAGCAAGCGCCACGCCCTCATCGTCTTCGACGACCTCAGCAAGCAGGCCGTGGCCTACCGCCAGCTGTCGCTGCTGCTGCGCCGTCCGCCCGGGCGCGAGGCCTATCCCGGCGACGTCTTCTACCTGCATTCCCGCCTGCTCGAGCGCGCGGTCAAGCTGAGCGACGCCATGGGCGCGGGCTCCCTGACCGCCCTGCCCATCATCGAGACGCAGGCGGGCGACGTGTCAGCCTACATCCCCACCAACGTCATCTCGATCACCGACGGCCAGATCTTCCTTGAGGCCAACCTGTTCTACTCGGGCGTGCGCCCGGCGGTGAACGTCGGCATCTCGGTCAGCCGCGTGGGCGGCAACGCCCAGACCAAGGCCACCAAGAAGGTGGCCGGCAGCCTGCGCCTTGAGCTGGCCCAGTACGACGCCCTGGCGGCCTTCGCCCAGTTCGCCTCGGACCTGGACAAGTCCTCGCAGCAGCAGCTGTCCCGCGGGCGTCGCCTGGTCGAGCTGCTCAAGCAGGCCCAGTACGCCCCCCTGGCCATGGAGGAGCAGGTGGCCGTGGTCTTCACCGGCATCTCGGGCCGGGTGGACGACCTGGACGTGTCGCTGGTGCACCGCTTCGAGGTCGAGCTGCTGGAGCACCTGCGCTCCAGCCACCCCGGCGTGCTGGCCGCGATCCGCGACTCGAAGGATTTCAGCGACGACACCAAGGCGAAGCTGGGCGCGGCCATCGACGCGTTCAAGTCCTCCTTCAAGGCCTGAGCCCACGCCATGCCCAGCCTCAGAGAGATCCGCGGCCGCATCAAGTCGGCGCGGAATATCCAGCAGATCACCAAGGCCATGAAGATGGTGGCCGCGGCGCGCCTGCGGCGCAGCCAGGAGCGCATGGTCAACGCGCGGCCTTACGCCCGCCTCATCGCCGAGGTGCTCAAGGACATCGCCGCGTCCGAGGACGTGGCGGCGCACCCGCTGCTGCAGGTGCGCCCGGGGGCGGCGACCGGCTCGGGGACCCTGCGCCTGGTGGTGTTCACCGCCGACAAGGGCCTGTGCGGCGCCTTCAACGTCAACGTGCTGCGCAAGGCCAGCCAGATCATCCGCGAGCAGCGCGACAAGCGCCGCATCGAGGTGGTGGCCGTCGGGCGCAAGGGCCGGGATTTCTTCACCCACTTCGGCGTGCCGCTCGTCAGCCAGTACGTCCAGCTGGGCATCGTCGAATCGCCGGTGGCCGACGCCATCGCCCGCGAGCAGACCGAGGCCTACCTGTCGGGAGCGGTCGACGAGGTGGTGCTCCTGTCCACCGAGTTCAAGAGCGTCATCAGCCTGCGCCCCCTGGCCGTGCGCCTGCTGCCCTTCGAGATGACGGCGCTCGACCTCGAGGGGCCCTGGTCCCCGGCCGTCGGCGTCGCCAAGGGCCCGGCCCAGGCGCCCCCCGCCTATGAGCCGAGCCGAGCGGAGGTCTTCCGCGAGCTGGTGCCGAGGGCCGTGTCCATGCAGGTCTGGAAGGCCCTGCTCGAGAGCCAGGCGTCGGAGTTCGCGGCCCGCATGACGGCCATGGACAACGCCAGCCGCAACAGCAAGGAGCTCATCGGAAGCCTGACGCTCTACGCCAACCGCATCCGCCAGGCCGTCATCACCAAGGAGATCGCCGAGCTCGTCGGCGGCGCCGAGGCCCTGAAATAGCATCGCCGAAGCCTGGCAACGGGAACCAACCCGACCAAGAGGAAACCATGAACAAAGGCAAAGTCGTCCAGATCATCGGGCCCGTCGTCGACGTCGAGTTCGAGCGCGGCAAGCTGCCGGCCATCTACAACGCCCTCAAGGTCCAGGGCGAATACAAGAGCGGCGACTCCGTGCACAAGCTCGACATCACCCTGGAGGTGCAGTCGCACCTGGGCGACGACGTCGTGCGCTCGGTGGCCATGAGCTCGACCGACGGCCTGACCCGCGGCATGGAGGCCGGCGACACCGGGGCCCCCATCAGCGTGCCGGTGGGCGACGGCACCCTGGGGCGCATCATGAACGTCCTGGGCGAGCCCGTGGACGAGCTGGGGCCCGTGGAGCACACCAAGACCTACGCCATCCACCGGCCCGCCCCGAAGTTCGAGGAGCAGAGCACCCGCTCCGAGATCCTCGAGACCGGCATCAAGGTGGTGGACCTGCTGGCCCCCTACGCCAAGGGAGGCAAGATCGGCCTCTTCGGCGGCGCCGGCGTGGGCAAGACCGTCGTCATCATGGAGCTGATCAACAACATCGCCAAGGAGCACGGCGGCTACTCGGTCTTCGCCGGCGTCGGCGAGCGCACCCGCGAGGGCAACGACCTCTGGCTCGAGATGAAGGAAAGCGGCGTCATCAAGAAGGCCGCGCTGGTCTACGGGCAGATGAACGAGCCGCCCGGGGCGCGCCTGCGCGTGGCCCTCAGCGGCCTTTCCGTGGCGGAGTACTTCCGCGACGAGCAGAACCAGGACGTGCTGCTGTTCATCGACAACATCTTCCGCTTCACCCAGGCGGGCTCCGAGGTGTCGGCCCTGCTGGGGCGCATGCCCTCGGCCGTGGGCTACCAGCCCACGCTGGCCACCGAGATGGGCGTCCTGCAGGAGCGCATCACGTCGACCAACAAGGGCTCGATCACCTCGGTGCAGGCCATCTACGTGCCCGCCGACGACCTGACGGACCCGGCCCCGGCCACTGCCTTCAGCCACCTGGACGCCACCACGGTGCTCAGCCGCTCCATCGCCTCGAAGGGCATCTATCCCGCGGTCGATCCGCTGGACTCCACCAGCCGCATGCTCGACCCCAAGGTGGTGGGCGAGGAGCACTACGCCACCGCCCTCAAGGTCCAGCGCATCCTGCAGAAGTACAAGGACCTGCAGGACATCATCGCCATCCTCGGCATGGACGAGCTCAGCGAGGAGGACAAGCTCACCGTCAACCGTGCGCGCAAGATCGAGCGTTTCCTCAGCCAGCCCTTCCACGTGGCCGAGCAGTTCACGGGCTTCAAGGGCAAGTACGTCAAGCTGGCCGACACCATCCGCAGCTTCAAGGCGGTGGCGGACGGCGAGTACGACCGGCTGCCCGAGCAGGCCTTCTACATGGTCGGCGGCATCGAAGAGGTCGTCGAGAAGGCCAAGACCCTGGGGGTCACCGCCTAAGGTGCAGCCCTTCGTCTTCCATTTCGGCAGCAAGATCCACTTCGGCAGCGGCAAGCTGTCCGAGGCCGGCGCCGAGGCCAAGCGCCTGGGATCCCGGCCCCTGCTGCTCACGGGCAAGGGCTCGATGCGGCGCACCGGGACCCTGGACAAGGTGCTGGGCCTGCTGGGAGCCGCGGGGCTCACGCCGCTGCTTTTCGAGAAGGTGGAGCCCAATCCGCGCTGTTCCACCCTCGACGAGGCGGTCGAGCTGGCGCTGAAGGAAGGCTGCGATTTCGTCATTGGGCTCGGCGGCGGCTCGGCCATGGACTCGGCCAAGGCCGTTGCCGCGGCCCTGGGGCACGCCAAGGCCACGGGAGAGCGCCTGAGCGTCTGGGAATGGACCAGCGGCTCCAAGGCCCGGCGGCGCGTGGTCGCTCCCTTCGCCACGCTCCTGATCAGCTCCACCGCCGCCACCGGCTCCGAGGGCAACTGCGCCGCGGTCGTCACCAAGTGGGAGACCCACGAGAAGGCCGTGCTCTGGGACCTGGGCGCCTTCCCCACGGTGAGCATCGTGGACCCCCAGCTGATGCTCAGCCTGCCCCTGGAGGCCACCCGCGACGGCGCCGTGGACATGATGCTCCACGTGCTCGAGCAGCACTTCAACGGCGACGACAAGGCGCCGGTGCAGGACCGGCAGGCCGAGGGCCTGTGCCTGGGCGTCATGGAGTGCCTGGACCGCGTGGAGCAGGACCCCGGCGACCTGGTGGCCCGCGAGAACCTGAGCTGGGCCTCGGTGGCGGCGCTGCTGGCGGGCGGCGGGCCGAACTTCGGGCGGACCGGCAATTTCACCGTGCACCACCTTGCCCATCCCCTGGCCGGGCACACGGACATCGCCCACGGCCTCAGCCTGGCCCTGCTGTGGCCGGACTACCTGAAGGCCATCGCGCCCAAGCGCGAGGCCAAGATCGCCCGCTTGGGCGCGGCCCTGTGGCAGGTCCAGCCCGGCCCCAGTGCCGCGGCGAGGAGCATCGAGGCCCTGGAGCGCTGGCTCAGGGCGCATTCCTACACCCGGCGACTCAGGGATGTGGGCGTGACCGAGGCGATGATCCCGGCCATGGCCGCGGACGCCGTGCGCATCTCCGGTGGCGGCCGCAGTTTCCTGGACGCGCCCGTGCCCCTGACCGCGGAAAAGTGCGAGGCCCTGTACCGGGCCGCGCTGTGATCCGCTGAAACGGAAGCCATCATGAAGACCTTCCACCTCGAGATCGTCACCCCGGACGGGCCCACCTTCAAAGGCGAGGTCGAGAGCCTGGTGCTGCCCGCCTGGGAGGGCCAGCTCGGCGTCCTTCCGGGCCATGAGGCCCAGGTCGTGGTGATGAAGCCGGGCCCCTTGCATTACACCCGCGAGGGCAGGGAAGAATGGCTCGCGGTCTCCGGTGGCTTTGCCCAGATTTCCCCCGAAAAAGTTGTCCTGCTGGCTGAAACAGCCGAGCTGGCCGAGGCCATTGACGCGGCCCGCGCCCGGGCCAAGGCCGGGGACAAACAGAAGGCCCTGAACACCGGGCGCATGAACAGCGACGACGTCGCCCGCATGGAAGCCAGCCTTTTGAAGGAACTGATCCGCGTCAAGGTGGCGGAAAGGGCCAGGAAAGGCTAATCTTTTCGGGGTCATCCGGCAGCAAAGCCCGTGGGAGACCACGGGCTTTTCCTTTTTCGGGCCACCTCCATGAAAATCGTCACCTGGAACGTCAACGGAATACGGGCCATTGCCAAGAAGGGCTTCCTGGACTGGTTCCTCAGGGAAAAGGCCGACGTGGTCTGCCTGCAGGAGATCAAGGCCATGGCCGACCAGGTCCCGGAGGAGCTGCGCGAGCCCAAGGGCTGGCACGCCCACTTCTATCCGGCCAGGAAGCCAGGCTATTCCGGCGTGGCCCTGTACAGCCGCGAGAAGCCCGACGAGGTCTGGCGGGGCCTGGGCGACCCCCGCTTCGACGACGAGGGCAGGGTGCTGGGCGCCCGCTTCGGCGGCCTGCACGTGGTCTCGGCCTACTTCCCCAACAGCCAGGACGAGGGCAAGCGCCTGGGCCTGAAGATCGACTTCTGCGGGGACATCACCCGGAAGCTCTCGGGACTCGTGAAGAAGAAGCAGGACCTGGTGCTGTGCGGGGACTACAACATCGCCCACGAGGCCATCGACCTGGCCCGGCCCGACGACAACCACGAGAGCCCTGGCTTCTTCCCGCAGGAGCGCCAGGCCATGACCGAGTTCCTGGCCGCCGGCTTCGTGGACAGCTTTCGCGAGCAGCATCCCGGCAAGGGCGGGCTCTATTCGTGGTGGTCCTACCGGGCCGCGGCTCGCGAGCGCAACGTGGGGTGGCGCATCGACTACACCTGCGTCAGCCCCTCCCTGCGCTCCCGCGTGAAGAAGACCTGGATCGAGGCCGACGTCATGGGCTCGGACCACTGCCCGGTCGGCATGGAGATGAAATAGCATGCCCCCCGGCGCCCGAGAACGTGCCCTCAACCTTGCGCTGCGGCTGGCACTGCCGCTGGCGCTGAGCCTGCTTCCGCTGGCGCAGGCATCCCGCCTGGGGGCGACCCCGGCCAGGGTGGCGGACCTGGACGCCGGCAACCAGGTCGTGCCGGACGACACCGACGCCACGGTCTATTACAGCCTGAGCCCCCATTTCCTGAACCACTGGTACGCGGACTACCACAGCGATCCGGTCTACGGCGACGGGGCCGGGACCGCCTGGGCCTTCATCAACGTCGGGCTGGGCGACCTGGTGGTGTGGTGGAACAAGTCCCTCGATGCCGCGCCCCTCTACGAGGCCGCGGTCCAGGACGCCGCCCCCCTGGGCCTCACCGCGACGCCGCTGGCCGCCGACACCCTGGACGCCTGGGAGCCCAAGGAGGACCGCATCGCGCTGCCGGACTACAAGGTGGCGCTGGGCTGGGCCCTGCCGGTCAGCGACGCCCTGGCGCTGGCCCTGTGCTTCCGCCTGGGCGAGGCCGACGCGAGCCGGGGCGCGGGGCAGGGGGCAGGCCAGCTCCTCGGAACCACCTCCACCCCTTCGACCGCGGCCTATATGGGCACCCTGTACCCGGCGATGCAGGCCACGGGCTATTCCGACACCCAGGGCAGCACGGCCATCCTCGCCTCGCCGCAGTTCACCTGGTACGGGGAACGCTGGGAGCTCGACGGCAAGGCGGATTTCATGTGGAACAGCATCGAAAACGTGCACAGCGAATCCGTGGCCAACGCGGCCGGGACCGCCCAGGGCGCGCTGACCCAAACCCTTAAGGACACCGGCCGCCTGTCCTGGGACGTGAAGCCGCGGCTGCGCCTGCTGCTGGATGAAGGCGGCAGCGTGGTGCTGCGGGCCTCCTACGTCCGCCTGGAGCTGGGCACGGTGCACCACCTCAGCGGCGCCTTCACCGGCTCTGGCCTCGATGCGGCCCAGCTGGGCGGCTACGACCAGGACGACGCCCGCTCGGACCTCACCGAGCAGTGCAGCGAGGCCTTCCTGGGCTGGGTAAAGTCCTGGGACGAGGGCCGCGGGCTGCTGGTCCTCGGGGCCGGGGCGGACCTCACCGAGACCGCCGCGTCGCTGCAGTCCTGGCAGCCCCTGGCCGGCGCGTCCAGCCTCAACACCCTGACGCCCCTGCTGTCCGGAGGGACGAGCGCCACGGCCTGGAATGTGCCCTTCCTCATCGGCTCAGAGCTGGAGCTGGCGAGCTGGCTCAGGGTGCGGGCCATGGTCTGCCGCAACCTCTTCAACGGGGGCAGCCAGAGGCAGCAGCTGGGCACTTGGGGTGCCGGCGGGGCCCAGACCGGCCATCAGATCACGACCAGCGGCAGCGATTCCAACGACGGCTGGCAGGCCGGGGCCGGCTTCGGGCTGCACTACAAGGGGGCGAGCCTGGACACTTCGGTGAACACGGCGTTTTTCGGCGCGGCCCAGGACGAAAACGCCTATAATCCGCTGTTGGAAAGCACCTTCACCTACGCTTTCTAAGGCCCAGTAGGCGCGGCCCGGGGGACCTGTTACAATGCCCCTGTCCGAGGCCCGGCTTCCAGCAACGCGGCAGGCTTTGGCTTGCTCCCACACACCGGATCCATGCAGCCAGTCAGAGTCATTGCCGTCGCCAACCAGAAGGGCGGGGTCGGAAAGACCACCACCGCCGTCAATCTGGCAGCCTGCCTCGCCCAGGCGGGCCGCCGGACGCTGCTGATCGACCTGGACCCGCAGGCCAATGCCACCACCGGCCTGGGCCTGGGCCAGGACCAGGTGCGCAACACCATCTACCACGTCCTGCTCGACGGGGTGCCCCTGCCCGAGGCCGTGCACGCCACGGCCGTGGAGGGCCTGGACCTGGTCCCCTCGGACCGGGACCTGGCAGGGGCCGAGATCGAGCTGGTGGGGGTGGAGCGTCGCGAGACCCTGCTGCGCCGGGCGCTGCTCCCGGTGAAGGAAGGCTACGCCTTTGTGGTGGTCGACTGCCCGCCCTCGCTGGGCCTGGTGACCCTCAACGGGCTGGCCGCCGCCGACAGCGTGCTGATCCCGGTGCAGGCGGAGTTCTTCGCCCTGACCGGCATCGGGCACCTGCTCAACACCCTGGCGATGGTGCAGCGCGAGCTGAACCCGGCGCTGCGGGTGGAGGGCGCGCTTCTCACCATGGTCGACAGCCGCGCCGCCCTGAACCAGGCGGTGGTGGCCGAGGTGCGCAAGATGTTCCGCGACCGGGTCTTCGCCGCCGTGGTGCCGCGCAGCGTGCGCCTGGCCGAGGCGCCGAGCCACGGCAAGCCCATCAGCGTCTACGACCCGCGCGGCCGGGGGGCCGAGGCCTACCTGCAGCTCGCCGCCGAAGTCATGAAGTCGCAGGTGGCGGCGCCCGCCGGGGCGCCCGCCGCCTGAACACCCGAACCGAGGAAGCCAGCATGCCCCGTCAAGCCCTAGGCCGCGGCCTCAATGCGCTGATACCCGGCCACCTCCGGGACCTGGACGCCGATCCCGCGGGCGGCGGCACCCGGGACATCGCCATCGCCGAGATCCGCCCCAACCCCTGGCAGCCGCGCACGCGCTTCCGGCCCGAGGAGCTGCACGACCTTGCCGAGAGCATCCGCGAGCAGGGCGTGCTGCAGCCCGTGCTGGTGGTGCGCGGCAAGGACGGCGGCTTCGAGCTCGTCAGCGGCGAGCGCCGCCTGCGCGCCGTGCAGCAGCTGGGCTGGACGCGCATTCCCGCGGTGGTGAAGGCCTCGGCCACGCCCCAGGAGATGGCCGAGTGGGCCATCATCGAGAACGTCCAGCGCGACGACCTCAACCCCCTGGAGCAGGCCCGGGCGTACAGCCGCCTGCTCGACGAGTTCAAGATGGCCCCTGAAGAGGTGGCCAAGAAGGTCGGCCGGGACCGTGCCACGGTCGCCAACTATGTGCGGCTGCTCAAGCTGCCCGCCGAGGTGCAGACCCTGCTCGAGAAGGGCGAGCTGCAGATGGGCCACGCCCGCGCCCTGCTGGCGATTGAAAGCCCCGAGGCCCAGAAGGCCATCGGCCTGAAGGCCGCCCGCGAGTCCTGGAGCGTCCGCGCCGTCGAGCAGGCGGGCCAGGCGCGGGCCCGCCCGGGCGCGCGCGCGGGCAAGGCGGCCGTCCGCCGCGGCGATGCCGACCACCAGGCCGTGGAGGCGCGCCTGCGCCGACGCCTTGGCACCAAGGTGTCCCTGGTCCCCTCGGGGGCCAAGGGCGGCCGCATCGAGATCCATTACTTCAGCGCCGAGGAGCTGGAACGGCTCATCGACCTGCTGGGCTGAGGCTGCCGCGGTGACGCCACGCCTGGACAAGCATGAACGCCACGTCAGCGGCAAGCTGACGGTGGTGGTCATACCGGCCCACGGCGGCGCCATGCTGCAGTGGCGCCTGGCCCCCTGGGTGCTGTGGCTGGCCGCGGCGGCGGTGCTGGCACTGCTGGGCGGGGCCACCTTCGTCGTCGGCCGCGACGCCAAGGAGCGCGAGGACCTGGCCCGGGCCGCCGACCTGAAGCAGGCCAACCTGAAGGTGGCCATGGACCTCTCGCAGGGCCGCGAGTCCCTGCTCAGGGTCGCCAAGCTCGAAGGCCAGCTGCGCCACATGCTGGCCTTCAAGACCGAGAAGGCCCTGCTCAAGGGCGAGGCCGTGGGCGGACCGACCGAGGAGGACGTGCAGAAGCTGGGCCAAATGCTCGACCAGGCCCCGGACCAGGCCGAGAGCGCCACCGAGGCCAGCATGGCCGAGCTGATGCAGGAGTCCAGGGAGCGCGAGAAGAGCGTCAACGAGATCCTGCAGTACGTCCGCAAGCGCAGCACCCTGCTGGCCTCGCGGCCCACGGTGTGGCCCGTGCACGGCTGGATCACCAGCGGCTTCGGGGACCGCACAAACCCGGTCACGGCCAAGGCGGGCTTCCACACGGGCGTCGACATCGCCAACGACACCGGCACGCCCATCCGCTGCACGGCCGACGGGACGGTGGCCTACGCCGGGTGGGAAGGCGGCTACGGCAAGCTCGTGGTCGTCAGCCACGGCAACGGCTATTCCACCTACTACGGGCACCTCAGCGAGATCAAGGCGTCCGTGGGTTCGCCGGTCCGCCGTGGCGACGTGGTCGGGCTGATGGGGGCCACCGGCAACACCACGGGCCCCCACCTGCACTACGAGATCAGGCTGTTCGGGGCCGCCGTGGACCCCGTGAAGTACATGGAAGAATAGGAGGCCGCTATGTTCGGCAACGGAGCCAAGGTGGACACGCTGGTCGGCCAGGGAGCCGAATTCAAGGGCAACATCACCGTCGAGGGCAGCATCGTCATCGACGGCCGGGTCGAGGGCAATGTGGCCGCCAGCGAGCGGGTGACCCTGGGGACGCACGGCAACGTGCGCGGCAACCTTTCCGCGCCCGAGGTGGTGGTCGGGGGCAAGGTCCAGGGCAACATCAGCTGCGCCGAGCGCGCCGAACTGATGGCCAGCGCCCAAGTGCTCGGCGACATCCGCGCGCCCCGCATGATCATGGCCGACGGGGCCCAGGTCAGCGGCAAGGTGGGCATGGAGCCCGCCGCCCCGGCCGAGAACGCCATCGAACTGAGGATCGCAAAGAAATAGCAGCCGCCACGCCCACTTGAGCAACCGGAACCCGTGACCGTCAGAACCCGCTTCGCCCCATCGCCCACCGGCACCCTGCACATCGGAGGCGCCAGGACCGCCCTCTTCAGCTGGCTCTACGCGCGCCGCCACGGCGGCCAGTTCATCCTGCGCATGGAGGACACCGACCTGGTGCGGTCCACCCAGGCCAGCGTCGAGCAGGTCCTCCGGGACCTGCGCTGGCTGGGCCTGGACTGGGACGAGGGCCCCTCCGCCGACAACCAGGGCAGCCTGGGTCCCAGCGGGCCCTATTTCCAGAGCCAGCGCCTGGACACCTACCGCGAGCACCTGGAGCGCCTCAAGGCCCTGGGCCTCGCCTATCCCAGCTTCGAGAGCAAGGCCGAGGTCGAGGCCGAGCGCGAGGCGGCCCTGGCCGAGGGCCGGGCGCCCACGGGCAGCTTCGAGGCCGCCACCCCCGAGCAGGTGGCGGAGCTCGAGGCGCGGGGCCAGCGCCCCGCCTGGCGCTTCCGCATCCCCGAGGGCGGCGTCACCGAGTTCGAGGACCTGGTGCACGGCCGCATGCGCTTCGAGAACCGCCTCATGGCGGACTTCGTCATCGTGCGCTCCGACGGCATGCCCACGTACAATTTTGCCGCCACGATCGACGATTCGCTGATGGGCATCACCCACGTGATCCGCGGGGACGACCACCTGAGCAACACCCCGCGCCAGGTCTGCCTGTACCGCGCCCTGGGCCTGCGCGAGCCGGCCTTCGCCCACATACCCATGATCCTGGGCCCGGACAAGCAGCGCCTCAGCAAGCGCCATGGGGCCACGGCCGTGGGCGAGTACGAGGTGCAGGGCTTCCTGCCCGAGGCCCTCATCAACTACCTGGCCCTGCTGGGCTGGAGCCTGGACGACAGGACCACCCTCATCAGCGCGGCCGATCTGGTGGCGAACTTCTCGCTGGAGCGGGTCACCAAGCATGCCGCGGTCTTCGACCCGGTCAAGCTGGGCTGGATGAACGGGCAGTACATCAAGAACGCCGACGACGCCCGCCTGGCCCCCCTGCTGCGTGCCCACTTCGGGCGCGAGGGCTTCGAGGGGCGCGACGACGCCTGGTGGGCGCGCCTGGCCCACGCCCTCAAGGAAAAGGCCCGCACGCTTTCCGAGCTGCCGGCCGAGAACGCCTTTCTCTTCCGCCGGCAGGAGCCCACCGACGAGGCCAGGGAGAAGTTCCTGCAGGCCGCGGGCCGCGAGCTGGCCCCGCGCCTGGCGGCCCTGCTTCAGGGCCTGGACTTCGAGGAAAAGGCGCTGGAGCAGGCCCTGCGCGACTTCTGCGGGCAGTCGGGCGTCCGCTTCAAGGACGCGGTGGCGGTGCTGCGCTGCGGCCTGTCGGGGCAGACCGTCACCCCGGGCCTGTTCGAGACCCTCGTGCTGCTGGGCAGGGACGAGGCCACGCAAAGACTCACACTCGCCGGAGCTTGGGCATGACCGAGGAAGAGGGCAAAGGCGAACTGGAACGGCGCATCGCCGAACGCGTGGAGATGCGCACGCAGGTGCGCTGGCGGCGCATCACCGAGGAGGATTCGGACGCCCTGCTCATCAAGGGGGACTACACCGAAATCTTCGCGGTGGGCGAGGCAGTCGAGACGCCCAGCGCCGAGGCGCTTGAGCGCCAGGCCTACACCGAGAACCTTTCGGTGACGGGGCTGAAGCTGGTGGGCGACCTGCGCATGGACGATGGGGCCCAGCTGCAGGACGGCTGGGAGCTGCTCGTGCAGATCGGGCCCACCGGGGCCGTGGACACCGTGCGGGCCCTGGGGATCGTCGTCTGGATCGCCAGGAGCGGCCCGGACCGGGGCCAGGCGGGCATCTTCTTCAAGGCCATCAACAAGGAGGACGTGGAACGGGTCACCCGCATGCAGGACGAGGCCAAGAAATCGCGGGGCCTCTAGGCTGAAGGCCCGTCTTGACCCAGGGCCTTCCATTGCCTAGAATCTTGGCCCGGTGATGGCAGATCGTCTAACGGTAGGACAGAGGATTCTGACTCCTCCAATCTAGGTTCGATTCCTAGTCTGCCAACCACCACAGGGAACGGCGCCATCCGGGAACATCCGGGTGGCGCCGTTTTTCTTTGTAAACATTGGGTTTCGGCTCTATAGTCCTTTTAGGTCGTCCAAGGGTGTCCAAACCCGTTGGGGGTATGGGTGGGGGTATATTTGG
>Ga0302319_10013348_pt1 | contig 15403 bp, 9 predicted proteins | sample Bog_T0_2_FD_203319 | JGI IMG/M metagenome (GOLD analysis project Ga0302319, IMG submission 203319) | Peat permafrost microbial communities from Stordalen Mire near Abisko, Sweden - Bog_T0_2 | ecosystem: Environmental > Terrestrial > Soil > Wetlands > Peat | place: Sweden: Abisko, Stordalen Mire... | reverse complement strand
CAGTCGCCGACCTCGGTGCAGTCGGTCCCCGGAGTAGTCGCCATGAAACGCGGAATCGGATCGGTTTGCGTGGCGGTGGAGACGGTGGATACCGGCGCGACCATTACCTGAAACGTCGCTGTGGGAGTCGTCCCAGTACATGCGGTTTGAGGATTAGACACCCAGACCGGAATTTGAGCGCTTTCGACAGCGCCGGGATTTCCGTCCACGACTTCATATACGGCGTAGGTGGCGCCGCCAGAAAGTGTCAGTTGGGAGATAGTTGAGAGATTGAAGGTCGAAAGGGGTTTGGATATCGCCAGCGTTCCTCCTACTCCCGTGGCGTCGGCGCCATTGACCCGGATCAGAAAAAGTTGGTTGTTATTCGGGCTGTACTGTCCCGCGCTCGGAGGAATTCCGTAGAGCCCTGCCGAGGTTGGTGTAGTGCCGGGGTCAACTCCGACAATTGCGTCCGGTACATAGACGGCTGCGCCGGTGGGATAGCCGGACAGATTGACCAGAATCCGCGTGCCGGTATCCTGACCCGCTACTTTCGGTGCAAATGCGTTTGGCGATCCCTCGGTGATCCGAATGGCCGACGCGCTGGTGTTCGTCGCGATGATGGTGGGGAAATCAAGGCTGGGGGGCGCAGGCGACCCGCCGCAAGGTATGCCGTTATTGATGTTCGAACTAAGCAACGTGGGGGCGAGTGTCGCAACAAGGAAACTTCCGCCCGCAGGCGCCGAATAGGCAGCGCCGATGACCAGTGCCTGGGCACTGATCCCCGGAATGATACTGCTCCCATTCGCATTGTTTGCCGCAGCAACCAGGATGCCGGAAACCGTGAAGGAAATAGCAGTGCTCGGCGGGTTCGGCACCGTGTAAACCACAGGGCTGATCTGCACGGTCATTGCCGAATAGAAACTGGCTCCGCCTGTAAAAACTCCAATCGGGGCAGTCACGGAGATCCCGGTTGGATTTCCGGTGCTGTCAAGCCGATTCGTTATATTGACGGTCGTGCCGACATACAGGGCGAGCGAGACGCTGGCTCCGGCAGTCCCCCCTGTACAGGTGAACGCCACCGGGCTGATTTGCTCGGTATAGCCTTCCGAGCGAATAACCGGTGTTGTTGTGGCAGCCGCCGTACAAGTCTGCGCGCTAAGAGAAAAACTACAAAATGTAAGTATAAATACCAAAGTTGCGGCGGAAAATAATCCGCGGGCAGCTCTGCTGGGATGAATGAACAAGCTCATAGTTGTCCATTCTATCCGATTAAAACGAAGAAGTGCTTTTACCAGTCCGCGTAAGCCGTCCCATCCAGACTTTTGAGCGGCGAACCGCTGTGCACATCGAAGATGCCCGGCTCATTCTGACTGACCGCCTGGCCGGCGTCTTCCATGATGATTTTCCAGGTATCGTTGCTGCCGGTAATCGGGTCTTTGGGAACGGCGCGCAGATAACCATCCGTTACCAGATCCTGCAAAGACTGCGGGGCTTTCTGCTTATCGTAGGTATATTCGTCTATGGTATTCCGCATCGCAGAGAGATTGTTGTGCAGCACAGTCTCTTTTGCCCGGATAATCGATTTCTGATAGAACGGAATCGCGAGTCCGATCAGGATAATAATGATCGACATCACGATCATCATTTCGATGAGCGTGAAGCCGAACCGGCGGCGTGAAATCGGCAAATTACCAGTCGGCATAAGGCGTCCCATCGGCGGCTTTTTCACTGCTCTTCGTATAAACGTCGAAAACATTCTGACCGCCCCAACCCTGGCTCTTCGGATCGTCCTGCATGCTGCGAATGCCCCACTCGCGCGTCTTCGTAAAAGGATCCAGAGGAAGGCGGCGCAAAAATTTAACCTTGGTGTCCGCCGCCTGGCCGGTCCCTTTCACGCCCTCGACCAGCGACTCCAGCGTTTTCGGATAACCGAAGGTATCGATCCCGATGGCGTCCGGCCCGAGTTTGCCGCCATCCGCCGCATCTTTATATTTATCGATCGCGGTGCGCATTTCACTCAACGCGATGCGCAAATCCCGCTCGCGCATCCGGCGCACGTTGGACCGCGCCAGCGGCACCGCCATGCTGGTGAGCGTGGCCAGAATCGTGAAAGCCACGATTAATTCCACGAGGGTCATCCCGCTGCGACGATTTTTTTTGCCCGCCTGCATAAACTACCTTACGTTGACCGCCAAAGCCGGCGGTGTATTCGACGGAATCGTCTGCCCGCCCAAGCCACCCAGCGAAACACCGGATAACGTCAGCGAAGTGTTGCCGCGGCCCACCGCCTGAAATTCAACGGTGAACAGATTGCCCGATCCGGAAGCGCCGCCATCGTTCGGCGCGCGCGAGACGCTGAAATCGGCAGTCCCGGTGTCGTTCAGAATGTTCTTCGAAGGCTGCAATGCGGAACCGGTCTTCTGAGGCAGATCGCCCGCCGTGATATTGGTGATGCGCAGAATTCGCGGATCGTACTGCAAGTGCCCCGCCGCCGAAATCATATCGCGCACATTCTCCGCATAAAGGCTGACCTTAAAGTTCTGGCTCAACTGGGTATCGACCGCGTTGGCTGGCAGGAAGCTGACTCGCGCCGGACCGCCTGGCACCGGTGGACCCGCCGGCGTAATCGCTGGCATGGTAACGAGAGGAGGCGGGGCTGCACTGCCGGCCGCGGGCGCGCCTGTGGCCGGCATCAGCGACGACAGGGGCGGAGCAGTTGCCGGAGGCGCAGGCGCAGCGCCCGGGGTCTGCGGCGTTTCCGGCGCGGCCATATGGCGCGGCGCAAAATTCACCTTAATCTGCGTCGAATTGCCCGAAGCCACGCCCTTCAGGTTGCTGGTCGTGATATCGGGTCCGCGCACGATGTGCGGGATGATCGCAATTACCAGTTCGCTCTTATCCTTTTCAATGTTTTCGGCATTGAAAAGACGCCCCAGGACCGGAATGTTGGCAAGGCCCGGAATTCCCGTTAGCGCGCGGCTGTTGGTGTCCTGAATAATTCCGCCAATGAGATTGACTTCGCCATCCTTCAGGCGTACATCGGCGGTCGCCTTATTCTGGGCGATTTCGGGTTCCGAGACGCCGCCGAGATTGATGCGGTCGAGCACCTGAGACACGTCCAGCTCAACGTGCAGGGAAACTTCGCCGTTGTCGTGAATGCGCGGCAAAATGTCCACGTTGACACCGACATCGAGGAACGTAAACTGCGTATTCACCAGTGGGCTCACGCCAACGCCCGAGACACCCGGCTGAAAGCTGCCGGTCGCGGTGGGAATCTTTTCGCCAATCTTAATGGATGCCTTCGCGTTGTCGGCTGCGCGGATCTGCGGCGACTGTAAAACGCGGGTGCTCGAATCGTTCAGCACGGCTTCGAACTGCGCTCCCGGAAGGCCGGAAATTGAATAATCGGAGCTGGAAATGTGACCCAGGTTACTGATAGGAATGGACGCGCCCGTGGTGGTGGTGTTCCCGCTCGTGGTTGTTCCTGTAGTTGTCGTGCCGGTCGTCGTCGTGGTAGTGCCGGTCGTCGTGGTTCCTGTGGACGCGGTCGTCGAAATAGGCGTCTGAATACTGGCGCGCGGCGCGAAGGATGCGGTAGTGTTCAGGCCAGTGGCGCCAAACGCCGCCGACAGGCTTCGCATGTACGTGCTGCTCACTTCCATCACCATCACATCGATCACGCATTCGCCGCGCGGCTTGTCGAGATCCGAAATCAGCTTTTCGACCAGTGCCATGGTATCGGCTTCGCAGCGGACAATCAGCGCGTTTTGCGCGGTGTAATTGAAAACCTTCGCGACATCCACAACTGTTCGCAACACGGTCAGTATTTCCTGCATCTCCTGCGCGCCGGTCACGTTATTCAGGTAAAAGACCTTCACCACCTGCTCGGCATACTCGCGGCGCTTTGTGGGATTGTCCACCGTGACGAAAATCGTATTCGCGGAAAGCGGCTTCCAGAACGATTTGGTGATTATGGAAAGCTCGTCGAGCGCTTCGCCAAGAGTCGTATTCGAAAGATCGATCGTCACGTTTTGAATCGTCTGCTGCTGGGTGTATTCGGGGTCGAACAGGACGTTCACACCTGCCAGTTTGCACACAGTCTGAAACAGAACTCGCGGCTTATCGGTCATCTTCAGGCCGGCGAGAAGTTCGGGAGTCAGGGCACGCAATTCGGGAACGGGCAGCAGCGAATCGATCCGTTGCTGCGTCTGTTTGCGCGACAGCTCGGCGGGCGTCAGCGTCTTCAGATCTTCCGGTGTAACATCCGCTGCCATGGGCTGGCCGCCGTTCTTTGCCCGCTCGATCATTTCCTTCGTACGGCGGATTTCCTGCTGCGCGATATCGGACGATGGATCGGTTGCATAAGCTTTTTCAAACTCCGCGAGCGCCTCGGGAAGTTTCCCCGCCGAGCGCAGCTTCTGCCCGTTCTTGACATGCATCAGGCCGGCTTCAAAACGCACTCGGCGAACTTCAAGGATGTATGACGGGTCCGAGGGGTCGGTCGCCATCGCCTGCTCCGCCAGTTCGAGGGACTTGTCGTAGTTGCCTTTCAACTCCTCGGCGCGTGCGTCGTTGCGGAGTTTGTCGCCTTTTTTCGTTTTCGCGCCAAGCGGAGCGGGCGGCAGCAGCAGGAAGGCGGCCAGAAAAATGGCCGTTATCTGTCTGATATGAATCATTTTACGTATTAAATCCCGACGCTGTCCGCGGAACGATGCCGTACTGGTCTATCATCGAAATGTCTGACGCGCGGGACTGGCCGTACGTTGATGACAATAACCAGGCTTCGCAACCCGTGTAGACCAGCCTTACAGAATGAGCCAACAAAACGAAGCCAATAAGCTGCTGAGCGACAACCGGCAGGCCGGACATAACTACTTCCTGCTGGATCGCTACGAAGCCGGCATCGCGCTGACCGGAACCGAGGTCAAAGCCGCAAAAGCGGGCAAAGTTCAGCTCCGCGAAGCCTATGCCCAGGTGGAGAACAACGAGGCGTGGCTGATGAACGCGCACATCGCAGAGTACAGCCACGGCAACCAGTTCAACCATCCGCCGGTGCGCGCGCGCAAGCTGCTGCTGCATCGCCGCGAGATCGATAAACTCCACGCCGCCACGCGCGAAAAAGGTCTGTCGCTGGTGCCCACCCGTTTGTATTTGAAGAACGGCAGGATAAAATGCGAGATTGCCGTAGCGAAAGGCAAGAAACTTCACGATAAGCGCGAGAGCGAGCGGGCAAAAACCGCCGAGAACGAGGCGCGGGCCGCGGTGCGCGAAAGCAAACTGCGCCAATGATTAAGGGAGCGGAAATCGAATGGAAATAAAGCCGGGCGGCGCCGATGTCGGCGCTGCCGAAACAGACGCGCTTGTCTTAGTCGAGTCCGAAGGCGAGAAAAGAGCGGACCTTGCGGGTCCGTTGGCCTCTTTGTATGAATCGGGCGAGATTTCGGGCAAGCCGCTGGAATTGACGCTTGTGCATGGCGTCGCGGGCTTCAAGGCCCGAAGGGTCCTGGTGGTCGGCGCGGGCAAACCCGATAAATTCGACGCGGCTCTCGTGCGGAAAATCGCCGCGGCGGCCGTTCGGTTTCTCAAAGGCAAGGGCGTTAAGTCGGCGGTGTTTGCGCTCGAAGGCGCCCATGCCACGGCCGCGAATGTTTCGGCTGCTGCCATCGGGTTAGTTACGGGCGCCTGGGAACCCGACGTCCACAAGACGGAGAAGAAAGACAGCGAGAAGGCCGTGGATACGTTCTTGATTTCGGCCGCTGTGCCGGAACTGTCCACTGCGATCGATTACGGCGTTATCATTGGCGACGCGCTGAATCTTTCTCGAAATATCGCGGTTGAACCGCCGAATCTTTTAACGCCGACCACCATGGCGGATCGCGCCCGCGAGATGGCGAAGGCCAACGGGCTTTCCTGCGAGGTTCTGGATCGCGACCGCATGGCGCAGCTCGGTATGGGCGCGCTGCTGGGTGTGGCGCAGGGAAGCGCGGAGCCGCCGGCGTTTATCGTGATGCGGTACACGCCCAGGAAACCCGTGGGCTCTGCCCATCTGGGTCTGATTGGAAAAGGCGTCACCTTCGATACCGGCGGCATTTCCATCAAGCCGTCCGAAGGCATGGAAAAGATGAAGTACGACATGGCGGGCGGGGCATCCGTCATCGGGACCATGCAGGCGATTGCGCGGCTCAAGCCTTCCATAGCGGTTACCGGCATCGTGCCGGCCGTTGAAAATATGCCCGGCGGGAAAGCGCAAAGACCGGGCGATATCGTTACCTCGCTTTCGGGCAAGACGATCGAGATCCTCAACACCGATGCCGAAGGGCGTTTGATTCTGGCCGATGCAATCACCTATGCGAAGCAACTCGGCTGCACCCATCTGGTGGATTGCGCCACGCTCACCGGCGCCATTGTGGTCGCGCTCGGCTACACCAGTTCCGGCGTTTTCGCCAGCGACGACGCTCTGCTCGCGCAATGGATGGAAGCCTCGAAAACTTCCGGTGAAAAGATGTGGCACATGCCGCTCGACGACGATTATCGCGACCAGCTCAAGACGGTTTATGCCGATATTCAGAACATCGGCGGACGCTGGGGCGGAGCCTGCAGCGCGGCGATGTTCCTGAAGGAGTTTTCGGGCGATACTCCATGGATTCACGTCGACATTGCGGGCACGGCCTGGCTTGACGACGCGAAACCGTATCTGGCCAAGGGCCCGACGGGCGTGCCGCTGGGGACTTTCGTGAATTTAGCGATGAACTGGAAGTGACGTGAAACGACTGCTCGTTTTCGCGGCTGCCGCGGGGTTCGGCTGGGCGCAGCAGGTCGACTGGCCCGCGTATGGCGGTGGTCCCGAAGGCGTCCGCTACTCGCCCCTGAAGCAGATCAATCGCGACAATGTCGCTCGGCTGCATGCCGCCTGGTCTTTCGACTGCGATGACGGCGCGGGCGATCCGCAAACTCAACCCATCGTGGTGGCGGGGGTCTTATACGGTGTCACCCCGAGGCATAAAGTAATCGCACTCAACGCCGCCACTGGCAAACTGCTCTGGCAGTTCGATTCCGGCATTGTGGGGCGTGGCCCGAATCGCGCGGTGACTTACTGGAGCGATGGCACGCGGAAGCGGATATTCGCGGCCGTGCAGAGCTTCGTTTACGCGCTCGATGCACGAACCGGCAAGCCGATTGAGAGCTTTGGAGTCCACGGACGCATCGATCTCCGCGATGGCCTGGGGCGCGAACCCGAGAAGCAGTCGGTGCTGCTGACAAGCCCGGGAATCGTTTATAAAAACCTGCTGATAGTCGGAGGCCGATTGCCCGAAGCGCTGCCTGCGCCGCCGGGCGACATCCGCGCTTTCGACGTCCTCACCGGCGAATTGCGCTGGCAATTCCACACCATTCCGCATCCCGGTGAATTCGGTTACGAGACGTGGCCGAAAGACGCCTGGACTTACACCGGCTCCGCCAATAACTGGGCGGGGTTTGCCGTCGATACGGAACGCGGCATTGTCTTCGCGCCGACGGGTTCGGCGGCAAGCGATTTCTATGGTGCGGATCGCGTGGGCGACAATCTCTTCGCCAATACACTGCTCGCGCTCGACGCCAATACCGGTAAACGTATCTGGCATTTCCAGTCCGTGCATCACGATATCTGGGATCGAGACTTCCCTTCCCCGCCGGCGCTGGTTCGGGTGCGGCACGACGGCAAGTTAGTGGATGCGGTAGCTCAGACCACTAAGTCGGGCTTCGTTTATTTGTTCGACCGAGCTACCGGCGAGTCTTTGTTCCCGATTGAGTCTCGTAAGTACCCGGCAAGCGAAGTTACCGGCGAATCGGCGGCGGAGTCGCAGCCTTTGCCTTTGAAGCCTGCCCCGTTTGCAAGGCAGCGACTTACTGAAGACATGCTGACGAATCGCACACCAGAGGTTCACCAGTGGGCGCTGACTGAGTTCGCGAAATTCCGTTCGGCGGGACAGTTCGTTCCCCTGGCTGTCGGCCAGGAAACGGTGGTGTTTCCAGGCTTCGACGGTGGCGCGGAATGGGGCGGATCGGCCTTCGATCCGGAAAGCGGACTGCTCTATGTGAATGCCAACGACATCGCGTGGACCGGCGGTCTGGCAGAGAACAGGCGCGGCAATTCCGGCAGGCAGTTATATCTCACCAACTGCGCCAGTTGCCACGGAGATGCGCTCGCCGGGACGCCCCCATCGATTCCTTCGCTGGTCGATCTGCGAGGGCACAGAACGCTCGAACAGGTCGCCTCTGTGATCAAACAGGGAGCGGGACGCATGCCATCCTTCACTAACCTGAAGACCGAGGATGTTGCCCTGATTGCGGATTACGTGTTGAGCGGACTCAGCAGGGAATCGCAAAGCGCGGACGCTTCGAATTCGAGCCCGAAATACCGGTTTACGGGTTACCACCGTTTTCTCGATCCCGATGGATACCCGGCTGTCCGGCCGCCTTGGGGAACGCTGAACGCAATCGATCTGAATACCGGCGAATACGCGTGGAAGATACCGCTGGGAGAGTATCCGAAGCTGGGCGGCAACACCGGGACTGAAAATTACGGAGGACCGATCGTTACAGCAGGAGGTTTAGTCTTTATCGCTGCGACTAACTTCGACAGTAAGTTCCGCGCCTTCGATAAGTCGACGGGTAAGTTGCTCTGGGAGACCACTCTTCCCTTTGCGGGGAACGCTACACCGATCACTTATCGGATGGGCGGTAAGCAGTATGTGGTTATCTACGTGACTGGCGGCAAGAGCGGACGCGGTGGCAAGGCGGGCGGCGTCTACGCCGCGTTTTCGCTATAGCTACTGCCTGACTGCCCAGGCCAGGCCATCCGGCTGCGGGCCCGCGTCAAGATGTTCTTGCCCGCGAAATCGAGAATCGAAATCGTCCCGTCCTGGGCATTGGCCGCCCATATTTCTTTGCCATCGGGTGAGACGTCGAAACCCTCCGCGCCCCTGCCTACCGCAACGATAGTTTCGGCCCAATCGCTTTGAGGGCCACGCCCACGGCCGCCACCAGCGCTCTTCTCGATAATCGTCATCGTCGCCGAAGCGACGTTCGAAGTAATGAGCCTCTTCTGATCCACCGTTACCCAAACCATGTGAGTCCGATTCTGCCCGGTGCCGAGAATCCAGTCGATCTTGCCCGTAGCGGGGTCATAGCTGCCGATGGCCTTAGCCGCTTCCGCCGTAAAGTACAGCTTCCCGCCACAAACATCTGCCCATGCGGTCCGCGCAGTGGCCCAGGATCGATAGACGGCAGGGCCTTCTGCGCCACCAGATCGACGACGCCAATTGTGTTATACGCCCCGCCGCCGTAGTTCGAAATGTAGGCAAACTTGTCATCCGAAGATGCGACCACTTCATGCGGGTCGGGCCCGGAAGGCATCGTTCGCGATCACTTTGTTGGTCGCGGGATCGATAATGGCCAGAGTCTGATCGGTCTTCGAGAGCGCCAGCAGCGAAACGGGCGGGGTAGCTTCTGCGTGCAGCAGTGGGCGGTAAAAAACAGGACCGCGATCCTAAGCGAACAGTTCATGGATCGGTTTCCCTTTGCCTTCCTTCGTGACATACACCGGGCGCTTTTCCACCATAAACGCGGTATCCGGAGCGATTCCGAGCGCCCGATACATTGTGGCATGCAGATCTTCCATCGGCACGGGATTTTCAATCGTGGTGCAGGGCCGCTCGTCCGCCGTCTTGCCATAGACAAGCCCGCGCTTCACGCCGCCGCCAAACATGACGACCGCTCCCGCTGCCGTGAAATGGCGATGCATCCCGTAATGCTTCGGCAAAGTCATCACATCGGGCGTCTGCGCCTGGTCCTTCACTTCTTTGCCGACCTTGCCTTCGGTAATCGCATCGCGCCCAAACTCGCTCGCGAGCACCACCAGGGTGCGGTTCAGCAGGCCGCGCTCTTCCAGATCGAGAATCAACTGAGCCACCGGAGCGTCTACCTCGGCTTTCATGGTTGCCGCGCGCTCATGTCCGCTCTCATGCGAATCCCAATAGCGGAACGGAATGTACTCGGTGGTCACTTCGATATAACGCGCACCCGCTTCCACTAAACGGCGAGCCAGCAAACAACCCTGCCCGAAACGGCTGTTGTTATATATATCGAAACTCTTCTTCGGCTCAAGCGAAAGATCGAACGCTTTTGCGGAGGGCGACGTCAGCAGGCGATCCGCCGCATCGAGCGAACGAATCATCGATTCGCGCTGAAAATCGCCCGCATATTCGTAAACCGGTTCCTGCGCGAGAAGTCCTTCGTAGAGCTTGCGCCGGCTCTTGAACCGCGCGTCACCCAACTCCGCCGGAGGACGCACCGCCGAAGCCGCATCCTGCGGATCCGCAATCAAAAACGGCCCGAATTCCGTTCCCAGAAAGCCAGCCGTATGGAACGATTTCAGCGCCGGACTCTCCGCGCCTATCTCCAGATTCTGACCGATCGCTACAAACGGCGGCACCGTCGGATTGCGCGGTCCCAACGTCTTCGCCACCACCGCGCCCAGATGGGGCATCGCCAGCGATTGCGGCGGAATGTACCCCGTGTGCCAGTGATACTGATGCCGCGAATGAAGAATGAACCCCAAATCGGCGGCCTGAAAAGTTCGGATTAAAGCCGCGCGATCCATCACCTTCGCCACGCGCTCCAGGCCCTGGGAGATCTTGATGTTATCGACAGCCGTATCGATGGCCGGGAATGTGCTGAGCACCTGCTCGGTGCGCACACCGGGCGCGAAAGGCGTATAGCGTTTAGGGTCCCAGGTCTCCGTCTGCGCCATGCCGCCACCCATCCAAAGCACGATGATGGCGTCCGCAGTCGCGGCGGGTGCGGCGGCGCGCACTACCAAAGGTTCACGGCCCACCAGGGCGGCCAGGGTGCCCGCGGCGGTCGCACCCACAAAGCTTCGGCGATTGATTTTTGAAAGGTTCATAACTAATAGATCAACTGAAATTCCGGCTTCATCATTACTGCCCAAAGCAGGTCGGCAAGCCCGCTCGCCGATGGTCCGCCTACGGTCTTCATCGCCAGCGAACGCTCGGTAGCCGAAGGCGCTCGGCCCAAAGCATACCAATAAACCCGATCGACAATCTCGTCCGGAGACTTCAAAACCGGACCCGCCGCCACAGGGACTTCCGCCGCGACAGGCGTCAGCCGCTCCATATTCGGCTCCGTCTCAAAAACAAAAAACCGAAGCTGCGGATTTATATCGGAGGTGACCTCTCTGTTTGCGATCCCCACCATGCCGCGCAGCCGCGTGAGCCCCTTGCCCTTGATATCGAGCACGGTCACGGAAGGCGTCTTCACCGGCATCGGCTCATCGGACCCCAACTGCCAGAATGCCTGAACCTTCTCGGGCGAATAAGACCCGTTATCCTTCACGATCAACCAGAGCTTATCGGCTTTCGAAACATCGATATCGAAATCCTGCGGACCGTTCTTCACCGAATAAGGCAGATCGTAGGCGCTGGCTGGCTCTGGCGGCAATTCGCCCAACATCTTCTTCGCTCCGCGTGAAAGCCAGTGGGTCAGCGTTTCCCCATTCACCAGTTCGAGCGCCTGCAGGGTGGTCGCCTGGTTATCGCGAGTTGAATAAACCTGATCGCGAATGGGCCGCCCCAGCGCGCGGGTCAGCGGGTTCGCCGCGACGTGCCATTCGCGCGAATAAGAAGCCTGATAAACATGCCAGTCGCCGGTAATTGCGCCAACCGCATCGGCGAATTGCTCCGCGGTGATCCTGCGAACCTCAGGACCGCGGTACACATAGGAGATCTCGTTCGCCTTGTGGGCGACCGCGACAGACTGATAAGCCTTTGATTCGAGGATCGTCGCAATCAGCCGCTTCAAATCGTAGCCATGATCCACAAAATCCGAAGCCAGCCAATCTAACAGTTCCGGGCTCCACGGCTCGCCATCCATTTCATCTGAATTTTCTACAATCCCGTGTCCCAGCAAACGCTCCCAAAGCCGATTCACCAAAGTCCGTGGCAAACGGCCGTCGCGAGGATCGAGAAAAATCGCCGCAGCAGCCGCGCGCCGGTCCGCCAGCGACGCAGAAGCCGGCGCGCGATTGAGCTCCGGATATAGAAACGAAGGCTCGGAATACCGATCCTGCGCGACATCGCAGCGATAAAGCTGCAGCTTCGGCTCCGGCGCGAAATAACTCGCCAGCGCATAAGCGTCCTTCAGCTTCCAGTGGCTGATAAAACTGTCGTGGCAGGAATTGCATTTGAGATTGATGCCCAGGAATATCTGCGCGGTATTCTGCGCGGCCTGCAGCGCCGGGGTCTGGCTGGCGCTCACTACTCCGCGCCAGTTCACGCCAATAAGAAAGCCTTCAGGATCGGTCGGCGCAACCGGATTCAGCAAACTCGAAACGAACCGGTTGTACGGCATGTTCGATTCGAGCGCGCCCAGCAGCCATGGCGTAATGCTCTTGCGCGATGCGGTCTCCGAATAGTAATTCACGCCCTCGTCGTTGCGCAGCAAATCGTTCCAGAATGAAATCCAGTTCTCCGCGTAATTACGATTATTCGCCAGCAGCTCGGCAATAAGTTTCGGCCGTTTATCGGGAGCCGAACTGCCCGTGAATACCCGCAATTGATCGGGAGTTGGCAGTAGCCCCCAAACATCCAGGTAGACCCGCCGCGCGAACTGAGCATCCGACACAAGGGCGGGCAGCGGCACTGAATTCTTCGCCAGATAATCGGAAACAAACCTGTCGATGGAAGCGTCCGCCACAGCCGGCTTTGTCAGCGTCAAGGTCGCTTCCCACTTTGCTTTGGCCGGCGCCGAATCCGGGGTGGCGCGCGCGCCCTCGTCGATCCACGCTTTCAAAATGCCGATCTGCGACTCGTTCAAAGGAGCTCCGCCCAAAGGCATGCGAGGGGCCGATTCTCCGGTTACCCGGGCCATCAAAATGCTGCCCGCGCTGTTGCCCGGACGGACCGTCGCGCCGCTGCGTCCGCCATCGAGCGTATCGCGCCATGTCGCCAGCGAAAGTCCGCCGGAGCGCTTCTCGGCACTGTGACAAACGATGCATCGTTCGGCTAAAATCGCATGTACCTGGCGATTGAAATCGATGCGATCGGCGCCCGCGAGCGGTAGCGTCAGGAATAACAGAATGTAACGAAGCTTCACTGAGCACCATTATGGCGGCCGAGGACGCCTCTTTGTGGGATTGTGGGGCAGATTGGCCAGCGGCGAAGCGGATTGCCAATCAGATTACCAATCGGCTGCAGGTTAACAACCAGGTTAACAACCCGCCCCACATCCGAAATCGAACATGACCACACGGTCATAGACCTGTTATCAAACTACCGCAGGCGAGCTTCGCACTCCGCAAGCAGTTCCTCGGCCCGTGCCAGATCATCGGCGTGCGGCTCCTTGTCCCCGGCAAAGCCCTTCCAGATCTGCGCCGACCGGGCCGCGGCGCTTCGGGCGTCCGCCCATTCCCCGAACTGCTTTCGCAGGCGGGCCATCGCCTCATAGGTCTGAGCGAGGCGCATGCGGGACGGGGGCGTGTTCTTCTTCGCCATGGACTCGGCCGTCGCCATCGCCCGTCCGGCATGCCGCAGCGCCCCTTCGTGGTCGCCGGTCTCCGCCAGCATCTCCGCGATCGACTGTTCGACCGAGAGAATGCCGATGTTCGCGGAGCCGTCCTGGGCGTCGATCTTCAGCGTCGCTTCGGAAACCGCGAGAGACTTCCCAAAGGCCGCAAGCGCATCCTCTCGATTCCCCAGGGTCCGCAACCGTTTTCCCATGTATTCATACGCAAGGTTAAGACCGGTGCGATAGCGGACGGACTGAGCATCCCCCGCTACGAGCCGTTCGAAAATCGCCGCCGCCCGCTGCAGAGCGGCCAGCGATTCCGCAATCCCGCCCGCTTTGGGATCCAGAGCGCCGAGCCGCAACTCGACCGATGCCACGTCGTACTGCGCCAGCCGGTTCACCGGATCCGCGTTCGCCATCTCGTGCGCAATCACGGCCGCTTTTTCGTAGTAACCTCGGGCGCCTTCCACATCATTGCCCTTCACCACCATGAACGAATCGCCGAGGGCGCTCGCCGTCTGGCCATAGGCCAGCATCAGACCGCGCTTCACGGCTACGTTTTGCGGGAAGCGTGTGGTCAGATCCTCGCGAAGCCGCACGGATTCGCGGAAATGCTTCATCGCTTCGGCCTGGTCCGTTGCCCGGAGCGCAGACCCCCAAAGGCTGTGCACAGACGAAAGGGCAAGGACCGTGTCGGCGTTCAGCGGCTGCTGCTCCATCAGTCTGGTGTATCCCGCCACACCCAGCCGCGCATGCTCGATCGCCTCTTCCGGATGAGAATCTTTGAGCAGGGATACCAGGTTCTGGTGCATAGTCGGCTCGCGGCCATCGCCCGGCGAAATCCGCGTCAGCAAGGCGGCATCGGGCAACAGGCTCTTCACCAGCGTTACGGCTTCTTCGGTGCGTCCGGTCACTTCGAAAATCTCGCCGCGCGCTCTGTTGATGTCGATCCAGGCAGCCAGTACGTTGGCCTCTTTGCCATGTGAGGCATGCAGGGGCTTGATCCAGGCCACTGCCCTGTCCAGGCTTTTCATCGCCCCCACCGTATCGCCCAGACTCGGCTGATTCGGCGACCCCTGCAGTTCCCCGATCCTCAGGTACGCCGAAGCCAGGGCCATCTGCAAACGGAGATCGGAGCCCGCTTCTTTCTCCAGACCTTCGAGGTAGCCGAGCGTTGTGTCGACGATCTTTTGCCGCGCGGGTGTAGCCCCAGGCAGCCGTTCGATGGCCAGATATACATCGAACAGCGATTGATTCGCAATCCGCAGCATTTGCGTAAGCCGCTCTTCCGAGCTCTTCTGCTCCTGCTTTGCAAAGGTGGCCGATTCCTCCGCTCGCTGCCTCTGCTGTTCGGCCAGGAGATGCTCATGTTCGGCCGCCAGCCGCGCGGCGTCGGCCTGCCGCAGACGTGCTTCAGCCAGGGTGCGCTGCTCTTCGGCGACGTGCCGCGCCGCTCGCGCGTCGCGCGCCTCCGCCAGCGCCAGCACCACGCCGGCCAGCAGACTTGCCGCAACCACAGTCGCGGCGCCAATCACCACGCGGTGCCTTTGCAGATACTTCCCTGCGCGATACCGGAACGAATCCTGCCGCGCGGCTACCGGCCGTCCGTCGAGAAAGTTCTTCACGTCGTTCGCCAGCTGCTCGACCGACGAATAACGCCGCTCCGGTTCTTTGCGCAAAGCCATTAGCAGAATGTTGTCGAGGTCGCCGCGGAGCTCGCGGTGGCGCAGGCTGGGCCGGGCCACCTCGTCCTCGCAAACGGCCTTCTGCCATTCCGAAGGCGTGCTTGAGTTCACCGAGTGAACCCGCGCCCCCGTTAACAGCTCATACAGCACCGCGCCGAGGGAATAAACGTCCGTGG
>Ga0302319_10013346_pt1 | contig 15405 bp, 16 predicted proteins | sample Bog_T0_2_FD_203319 | JGI IMG/M metagenome (GOLD analysis project Ga0302319, IMG submission 203319) | Peat permafrost microbial communities from Stordalen Mire near Abisko, Sweden - Bog_T0_2 | ecosystem: Environmental > Terrestrial > Soil > Wetlands > Peat | place: Sweden: Abisko, Stordalen Mire... | reverse complement strand
CGTGACCTTTGTGATTTTAGTGGCGAAACGATCGTTCTACGCCAAGGGCGCTACCTATTGACTAACAAAAACACGCGTTTTGTTGGTGACTACACACCCAAAAAAGCCTATAAATTTGAATTTTCACAAAAGAGCAAATTGTTTTAACAGCACAACACTCTTTATCAGCGAGTTACAAGCAAGATACATTTATCTCATTTTCAGTTAGTTGCGAAGTTTTTTCCATTTTAAACAATTTAAACCATTGATTATCAATTAATTAAATTTTTACTAATGTGTAAAAAACGTGAACACTAAACGACTTATCTCTGACACACGCCTACTAACTACTGACTTCCGACACCCGACATCCGACTTCCGAATTCCGAATTCCGACTTCCGAATTCCGACTTCCCCCACTCCAATTGTCGAATTAAATTCATTTTTTTAAATAAATGTGTGAATATAATTCAATTAAATATTATATTTACTGTATGATTAACGAAACAGAGATCATATTAGACAAAACAGACCTGCACATCCTCCGCTTAATGCAGGAGAACGCGCGCATATCCAATGCCGATCTTGCGCGTGAGCTCGGCATGGCGCCGTCGGGCATCCTGGAGCGGGTAAAAAAACTCGAACAAAAAAATGTCATCCTGCAATATACCGCCCGCATAAACCCGGATGCGTTGCAGCAAAAAATGTTGGCCTTTATTTTCATGAAGGCGGCAGACGGGCCTGGTTCCAATCCTACTGCCCAGGAACTGGCAAAAATACCAGAAGTGCAGGAGGTACACCATATTGCAGGAGAGGATTGTTACCTGGTGAAGGTACGCACGTCTGATTCGGCTTCACTGATGCAGCTGATGCGAAACCACTTCAGCAAAATACCAAACCTGTTGAGCACCCGCACCACCATAGTGCTCGAAACAGTAAAAGAACAGCAACAATTAGTTATACCCGAAAATTAATATAACCATGTCGTTAAAAAATCAAAAAGCAGTATCTCCCCTGCTGGTTATCATCGCATTTGCCACCGTTTATATCGTGTGGGGCTCTACCTACTTTTTTATCAGGATGGCGGTACTTGGCGGCATACCACCCATGGTATTGGGTGCATTAAGGTTTACAGCCGCAGGGTTGCTGCTGATTGCCTGGAGCGCTATAAAAGGTGAAAAAATATTTATATGGAAAAATATTTTTCATGCCGCCGTTAGCGGCATTTTATTGCTGACGATTGCGACCGGTGTGGTTATTTGTTCTGAACAAACGCTGCCTAGCGCTATGGTGGCCATTATGGTATCATCGTCTCCCATTTGGTTTGTGCTGATTGATAAATCGCATTGGGGCATAAATTTTAAAAGCAGGGCTACCATAACAGGCCTGGTTATCGGTTTCCTGGGTGTAATTTTATTGTTCAGCGAACAATTTGGTAACTTGTTTACTGGCGTTGCAGCTAACTCAAAACTCATTTGGATGCTCCTATTGGTTTTAGGCACAATTGCCTGGTCGGCAGGTTCATTATATTCGAAATATAAACTAACATCCGGAGCGGCGCCGGTTAATACAGGCTGGCAAATGATTGCCGCCGGGCTGGCATTTGTTCCAGGCTGTATACTGCACCATGAGTTTAATGGCCTGCAACTCCAGAATATACCCGCTAACAGCTGGTTTGCCGTATTGTACCTCATTATGTTTGGTTCCATTGCAGCATTTAGCGCCTATGTTTGGTTATTGCAGGTACGCCCGGCAACGCAGGTAAGCACGTATGCTTATGTTAACCCAGTTATAGCAGTAATATTGGGTGTTGTTTTCGCCGGCGAGCATATCTCGGTAGTACAGATTGCCGGGTTGATGATTATACTGGGAAGTGTTTTACTTATTAACCTGGCTAAATACCAAAAAGAAAAGCAGGCTAAAAAAACAGAAGGCAGTCTTTTGATACCTGTCACCGATTAAAACCCATCAAGTGCTTGATAGTTAACCATGTAACTGAAAAATACAGGACTTGAATAATGCCCGTATATATATTTACGTCAACGTGGGAAAAATGTGCTGCCAGGAAATTACCTGATTTCTATTCAGATTAATGCGATGGCTTTATATCATATTTAAAACGAATAAAAATCATATAAAGTCACCTTTATTGAGGTAATTTTGAGCAACAAAACAATTATATAAACGCTTTTGGCGTATTATGTTTTTTTGGGGTTTAACAAGGATTTATAATACCCCGAGAATTCTTTTCCTGATTTTTTCAGAAACGTTCCGCTTAAGGAAATACTTTCTGACCATTATTAATTAAAATCTGATTTACCAATTATTTAATAATTCATACTAAAAACATTAACTAATAAGGAGGTTTCAAAATGAACACTAAAAACTTATTTGCCACACTCGTGTTTTTTATAATTTTAGGTATCGGTTTCGCAATAATATACGCAATGCCAGGCGGGCCATCCTCTGCCGATGCCACAATTTCAGGAGCAATTACGTTAATAATTGCATCTTTTATTTCTTCGTCAATTAAAATTGCGAATCCATGGGACAGGGCTGTAGTACTACGGCTTGGGAATTTTCAAAGTCTCAGAGGGCCCGGACTTTTCTTTATTATCCCTATTTTAGATACCATACCCTACTGGATTGATACCCGGGTAATCTCGACATCTTTTAAGGCAGAAAAAACCCTTACCAAAGATACTGTTCCTGTTGACGTCGACGCCGTGTTATTTTGGAAAGTTATTGATCCGAAGAAGGCGGCGCTTGAAGTGGCCGACTATATCAATGCCATCAGTTGGGCGTCTCAAACCGCCTTACGCGATGTGATCGGAAAGACAATGCTTTCTGAAATGCTTGAAGGCAGGGACATAATCAGCACTATTCTGCAAAAAATTATTGATGAACGTACCGAACCATGGGGTATCAATGTTATTTCAGTTGAAGTTAAAGACGTTCTGATCCCTCCCTCGTTAGAAAGTGCGATGTCTATGCAGGCGCAGGCAGAAAGAGAGCGCCAGGCCCGTGTAATTCTTGGTGATTCTGAAAGGCAGGTAGCCGAGAAATTTGCAGAAGCAGCCGAAACCTACACTAATAACCCGGTAGCCTTGCATTTAAGGGCAATGAATATGCTATATGAGGGACTGAAGCAAAACTCAACAATTGTAATTGTACCCAGTTCGGCTATCGATACCATGCAACTTGGCAGTATGGCCGGATTAACAGCCCTCACTATGGGAATAGGACAAGAAAAAGATAAAAATAAATAATCGTAAAAAGACAAGTTGAACCGTAATTCATAAGACTGGAATTCGGTGATTCGAATTCTTGTTGTAAAAAGTTTGTTGTAAAAACAATAGGCAGACAGCACAATTATTTTATTTTAGCGTCATAAAACAATAACACAACTTTATGACGCATAAAAAAACCTGGCACGATCACCATCAGGATTCTTTAAATTTTGGGCAGCGCCTTGCCGATCAGGTAGCTAACGGAATGGGTTCCTGGCGGTTCATTATATGGCAAACAGCTATTGTTTTACTTTGGATGGTTGCGAACGTGGTGGGTTTTATAAACCATTGGGATGTTTATCCATTTATTTTGCTGAACCTTGTTTTTTCTACCCAGGCGGCTTACGCTGCCCCTATAATTATGATGGCGCAGAACCGGCAGAGCGAACGCGACCGGGCCCAGGCTAACGCAGATTATCAAACCAATTGCGAGGCAAAATTAGAAATAGAAGAATTATTGTCGAAGCTTAACTCAATAGAAATTGACAAACTGGATAAGATTATTGCTCTTTTAGAGAGAGTACAGGAGCCAGGAGTCAAGAACCAAGAGCCAAGAGCCAAGAAATAAGAGCTAGTGCAAGACATAAAAATTGAGGGATAACGACCAAATTACTATCAAACCGACAAATAATCGGGAGTGTAATTTAAACTGTGTCAGTTAAAAATTTCAATATATTTATCAAGTCAGGTAAAACGGAGATCGGCTCTGCTGAGGAGCAACCGATCAAGGGATAACCTGTCCCGATAGAATGGGCCAATTCAAGTTTTCTTGAGTTGGCTTTTTTACAAATGTAAAGCATAATATTCATTCGGCAAATGCCTAAAAAACCTTAAACGATAGAATGGATTTACATCAGTTTGAGCCGGCCCTCAAAATGGATGGAGAGCTGTGATACGGTGAGGCTCCAGTTTTGCAGTGGCTGGGTCCATTTTTTACTGATATTGCGATAAGCCAGGTACACCAGTTTGAGTAGGGCATCATCACTGGGGAAAACACCTTTATTTTTAGTAACCTTACGTACCTGTCGATGAAAGCCCTCGATGGTATTGGTTGTATAAATGATGCGCCTGATGTCTTCCGTGTATTTGAAATAGGTGGAGAGTTTGTGCCAATTGTCCTGCCATGACTTGATGACCACCGGATATTTTTTACCCCATTTATCAGCGAAATCAGCTAGGTTAAGTTCTGCCAGTTCCTTGGTAGCAGCTTTATACACGGGCTTCAGTTCTGACATGAATATCTTTTGGTCTTTTGATGCCACATATTTCAATGAATTACGGATCTGATGCACAATACAACTCTGAACCTCTGTTTTAGTAAAGATGCTTGTAATGGCTTGTTCAAAGCCATTAAGGTTGTCAATACAGGCTATCAATATATCTTTAACTCCACGGTTGTTTAAATCGGTAAGTACGCTTAGCCAAAAGTTTGCACCTTCATTTTCAGAAACATACACGCCCAACAAATCTTTATTACCTTGTTTGTTGATCCCCAGGATATTGTACACAGCCCGGCTTTTTACTTTACCCTGTTCTTTGACCTTGTAATGAATGGCATCCATCCATACGATGCAATAAAGTTCATCTAATGGCCTGCTTTGCCACTCCTTTATCAACGGCATTATCCGTTCGGTAATACTGCTGAGGGTATCATGCGAGATGTCCATATCGTACATCTCTTTAATGTGGTTGGATATATCGCGCAGGCTCATGCCAATGCCATACATCCCAATAATCCGGTCCTGTAAACTGTCTGCGAGTATTGTTTCCCGCTTTTTGACAATTTCCGGTTCAAAGCTGCCGTTCCGGTCGCGGGAAGTGACCAGCTCAAATTGCCCGTCTCCCGTCTTTACCGTTTTGCTTACTTTGCCATTTTTTCGGTTCGGGCTTTCCTGATCAGACAGATGCTGTTCCAGCTCGGCTTCCAGCGCTGCTTCTAAAAACTGCTTAAATAACGGCGCGAATGCGCCGCCTTTGCCTGTTAAACTTTTGCCCGAACGAAATTGCTCAAGGGCTTGTTTCTTGATCGACTCGTAGTCAATCGATTCTTCTTGTCTCATTTTTCTGCGTCTTAAAGTTAAAAAATCCTTATTTGATTTTTAACTGACACAGTTCATTTTACAGTCTCAAATAATCTTTCTTTCTGAGCCTTGACTCGGGATTTTTGGCTCGTTGCTCTTTCTTTTTAACGCTATTTAACAATTGCGCAATTAAACAAATTCTTCCTTTTTTCTTATTTTTGCAGCCAATGACAAAAGTTGAAGATGCCATTGTTAACGAAGTTGAGGAAGAAATAAAACCCAAAACCTGGAAAGACAGACTTTGGAGCTTCACCAAGCTTATATTAAAATTAGCCGTTACTTCGGCTTTGCTTTACTATGTATTCAGTAAAGTTCATTTCAGCGAAGTTAAATCAAGGCTTTTACATGCCAATTACTGGTGGATGCTTGCTGGTGTGTTTTTTTATTTTGCTTCGATGGTTGCTTCTTCCTGGCGCCTTCTAAGCTTTTTTAAATCAATAAACCTACGGCTCGATCCTCTTTTTAATTTCCGGCTTTACATGCTGGGAATATTCTATAATTTCTTATTGCCCGGTGGCATAGGCGGCGATGGTTACAAAATTTACCTTTTAACTAAGACGTATAAATTACCGGCAAAAAAAGTATTCTGGGCTATTCTATTCGACAGGTTGAGCGGACTCTGGGCGGTTGGTTTAATCATAGTTTGTTTAAAAGTATTTATCCCCCAAATACCGATAGATATAGCGATTCCGGCATGTGTTTTTTTTGTTGGATCGGTTATTTATTATATTATTATAAAAAAGTTTTTTCGCGAGTTTAGCGAGCACTTTTTTAAAGGCCATGCGAAGGCTGTTTTGGTACAAACGTTCCAGGTACTGACTGTCATAATGATACTTTTGGGGCAGGATTTCGACGGGAAATTCGCACCATACTTGCTTGCTTTCCTTGTTTCGGCATTAGCGGCCGTTGTGCCTGTTACCATAGGCGGCGCCGGGGCGCGTGAACTGGTGTTTCAAAAATCAGCAGGTTTTTTTCATATAAATGCAGGGCTTGGTATATATATCAGTATATCATTTTACTTAATATCAATGGTGGTCGCTTTAATAGGAATCTATTATTTAATTCGCCCGGACAGGCTCCAGGCTGGCCTACCGAACGCGGAAGAAATTAAGGAATAGCAATCTATTTCCATAATTTTGCGTTTATTGATAAATTGATTAAAAATGCCCGACGTTAATGATTTTAACAATCCGCAGGTTGCCGCGTTGCCTGCACATTTAAAACGATTTATTGTTGAACAGTATTACGAACATTACACCCCGGTCGACCACGCTGTCTGGCGGTATGTAATGCGTCAAAACTACAGCTATCTCAAAGACGTAGCTTATTATCCTTATATCCCTGGACTCGAAAAGGCCGGATTAACGATAGAAAAAATCCCCCATCTGCAGGAAATGAACGATGCCCTTGGCAAAATTGGATGGGGGGCCGTTACGGTAGATGGCTTTATACCGCCCGCCGCCTTTATGGAATACCAGGCTTACCATGTTTTGGTTATCGCCGCGGACATACGCCAGCTAAACCATATTGAATACACCCCAGCCCCCGATATTATACACGAATCAGCCGGGCACGCCCCGATAATTGCTGATAAAGACTACAATGAATACTTGAGTTATTTTGGATCAATCGGGGCAAAAGCCATGTTTTCGGCGCAAGATTTTGAATTGTATGAGGCTATACGAGCATTATCAATTTTAAAGGAGATGCCCGATTCTGATGAAAACGAAATAAGAAAGGCCGAAGAATTAGTGGCATTCCGTCAGGAAAATTTGGGCGCGCCGTCAGAAATGGCTCTGTTAAGTCGTCTTCACTGGTGGACAGTTGAGTATGGCCTGATCGGTACATTGGACAACCCTAAAATATATGGTGCAGGTTTACTGTCGTCCATTGGCGAAAGTGTAAGCTGTATGAAGAGCGATATCAAGAAGTTGCCTTATAGTATTGAGGCCTTAAACTACCCCTTTGACATCACGAAAACCCAGCCGCAGTTATTCGTTACCCCGACGTTTCAAAACCTGATAGATGTACTCGAAACTTTTGCTGATACCATGTCATTCAGGGTTGGTGGTTCCTATGGGCTTAAAAAAGCCATCAAAAGCAAAAATACCTGCACCATTGTTTATAGTTCTGGCCTTCAGGTTTCAGGCACCTTTACCGATTTTATTCCCGGTGAAAATAACGAACCCGTTTATATCAAAACAGGTGGCGCGACCGCTTTATCTGTAAAAAACCGGCAAATTAAAGGCCATGGAAAAGACTATCATCATGATGGCTTCAGTTCGCTGGTAGGTAAATTAAAAGGCTATGCTATGCCTTTGGAGGATTTACCGTTAGCGGATCTAAATTATTTTGGCATCGAAGAAGGAAAGGAAGCAGTTTTGAATTTCGAAAGTGGCATAACCGTTAGTGGCCTGGTGCAAAAAATACATGCAGCAAGTGAAAAAATCCAGCTGATCACTTTTACTGGTTGTACGGTTAAAGATAAAGATGGTAAGTTATTGTTTGATCCATCCTGGGGTGTTTATGATGTGGCCGTGGGCGAAAAGATTGTCTCTGTTTTTTGCGGTGCTGCGGACAAGGAAGCCTTTTTGGATATCCCTTATAAATCAGCAAACGAAACAAGACATCCCGAATTCGACTCAAATACCAAAGAACTTCACCAGCTATACCAGCAGGTACGAAACCGGCGGCAAAACGGCGGCGATTTCGGATTTTTAGGTAATATTTGGTTGATGCTGCAAAAAAAATATTTTGATGACTGGCTTTGCGCTTTAGAGATATTGGAAATTCTGGAACATGAAAATATTGAAATTACCTTAGCCAAAGAGATCAGGGCATTTCTGGAACAGAAGGCCATCAACGAACCCGAATACTCAAAGCTTATTAACGATGGATTTTATTTAATAAAGCACCCTGTTGAGCAAAAATTGGTAGTTTAGGGAATTAAATTCAATAAAAAGCTCCCTGCAAACTTGTGGGGATGGGAGAAAAATGAACATCATTATTACAGGCGCAAGCAGCGGAGTAGGTTTTGAGGCCGCGCTGGAGTTGATTTTATCGGGAAAACACAAAGTATTGGCCCTTGCAAGGTCCAAAGACAAGCTTGAACGTTTATTAGAAATAGCCCATGGCCTGAATCCCGATGCCGAAATATTTGCCTTATCTTTTGATATTGTGCATGATGATTATACCGATTTACAACAATTTATCAGCAATAATTTTGATAACCGGGTTGATGTACTGATCAACAACGCTGGTGTTTTAATCAATAAACCTTTTACCAAACTACTTGAAATGGATTTTGTCGAAATGCTGCAAAGTAATTTTATTGGGCACGTACGGATGATACAAAATGTGGTTCATTTAATGCCAAATGGGTCGCATATATTAAATATTGGCAGTATGGGAGGGTTCCAGGGGAGCGCAAAGTTTCCGGGGTTATCTGCCTATTCGGCAGGTAAAGCCGCGCTCCACAATTTAACAGAATGCCTGGCCCTTGAATTGGCAGATCAGGGCATAAAAGTAAACTGCCTTGCCCTGGGTTCAGCACAAACCGAAATGCTCGAAAAAGCTTTTCCTGGTTATCAATCCCCGGTTATGGCCTTTGAAATGGGTAAATACATCGCCGATTTTTCAATAACCGGACATCATTTTTTTAATGGTAAAGTTTTGCCGGTTGCGGCGACTACGCCGTGATTTTGGTGAGTGGTCAAAAAAATCCTCTCAATAATTAGCCAGCCAATTATTTTTCCTGGAACAAAAACACGATGGCAAGTGTCGCACCCACTTGGCCTATCCAAAAAATGAACATCCATTTAATGGTGTCGGCTTTATACTTTCCAATATCCTTTCGAAGATCGTATTTGGCATTTCCAATCTCATTTCTAACGCCCGCAAGATCGTCTTTAGTAGCTAATGTTTTAATAGTTGCTTCCACAGATGAATGACTATTTTTTTAGAAATAAAAACACAATTGCTAATGTTGCTGCAACCTGACCTATCCAAAAAATAAACATCCAATTGACCGAATCACTGATTTTATTGCTAAGATCATACCTAACGTTTGCGATCTCGTTTCTCACGCTCGGGAATTCGTCTCCTATATCCTTACGAAGATTTGCAAATTCATTTCCCGTGTCATTGCGGAGATTTGCAATATCATCTTTAGTAGCTAATGTTTTAATGGTTGCTTCCACAGATCGTTCAGTTTTATTATCAATGTATTTAAACATTGCTTCGGTTGTATCGTTACCCAATTTATCTGATAATAATTTGTACAGCCTCGCTGTTTCTTTTGCTTCTAAGTACATAACAAATATAAGTTTAATTTTAATTAGTTGATTAAGTGAATGGTTGATTAAGTGAGTAGTTGATTAGGTTGACTAAGGCTAATGACCCGTTACCGATCAACCATTCACTTAATCAACTTAATCAACCATTCCCCAACCACTAACCCCTGCCCCCCATTTTCAAAAATTCATTAACCACAACTTCGCAGAAATAACGTTTATTCCCGTCCTTATCAGTATAATTACGGTTGGTGAGCTTTCCTTCCACGGCGATTTCGTCGCCTTTTTTTAGTGATTCTTCGGCATATTGTGCTTTCTCTCCCCATAAAACTATGTTATGCCATTGGGTTTCTGTCACTTTTTCGCCTTTGTCGTTTTTGTAACTTTCATTTGTGGCTAATGAAAATCGGGCCATCTTTTTGTTGCTGTCAAAGCTTTTTACTTCGGGATCTGCGCCTAAGTTTCCAACCAGGCGTACGCTGTTTCTTAATGTGTTCATTTTTTTAAAAATTTGTTTTGTTTTTTATTGACAGGACAAATTTGAGGAGGAGAAAATATTTACCCGGTTATTAATCGGTTATAACCGTTAATATCTGTTTGTAAGCGTTTGCAAACGGATAATATTTAATTACCTTTAGACTATGAATGAAGAAAAAGTTTGCCTTGACTGCGGCGCCGTGTTGCATGGCCGGGCAGATAAAAAATTCTGTAACGATCTGTGCCGCAATAATTATAACAACCAGCTTAACAGCAGCAGTTATAACTTTGTGCGGAATGTCAATAATATCCTTCGCCGAAACCGCCGCATAATGGAGGAATTAAACCCGGGCGGGAAAACAAAAACAACCAGCAAAAAAATGGCATTAAAAGGTTATGATTTTGAATATCATACCCGCACTTACCAAACCCAAAATGGCAAAATTTACCATTTCTGCTATGAATATGGCTATCTACCACTAGAAGGTGATGAGGTTTTACTGGTGAAGAGGGAGGAATAAGGGTGAGTGGTTAAGTAATTGATTAAGTGAACGGTTATTAAACGGTCATATTAAAACCATGTAACCTACTTAAGCTAATCAACTATTCACCTAATCAACCAATTCCGTTATCTTTACCCCCGATGATTATTCACCAATTTTACGACAAGGGTTTAGCGCATGGTTCTTATGCCGTGATCAGGAACGGGAAAATGATTGTAATTGACCCCGCCCGCGATCCGCAACCCTATTATGATTTTGCGACGCTGCATGAAGCAGACATTGTGGGCGTGATTGAAACCCATCCCCATGCCGATTTTGTGAGTTCACATCTTGAAATTCATCAAACTACCGGCGCAATTATTTATGTAAGTAAACTTTTGGGTGCAGAATATCCGCATGAAAGTTTTGATGATGGCGATGTTATCAGATTAGATGATATTAAACTGAAAGCCATCAATACCCCCGGCCATTCCCCCGATTCAATTTGTGTACTGGTTGACGATGAAAACGGTAATGAAAAAGCATTGTTTACAGGCGACACTTTATTTGTCGGTGATGTAGGCCGGCCTGACCTTAGGGAAAACGTTGGCAATATAACCGCGCAAAAGGAAGACTTGGCGAGGCAAATGTATCATTCAACCCGCGAAAAGTTAATGACGTTGCCACATAATCTTACAGTTTACCCGGCACACGGCCCCGGTTCTTTATGTGGAAAAAGCATCAGCCCCGATTTGCAAAGTACCATTGGCCATGAACTCCGCGAAAATTATGCCCTCCAGTTAATGGATGAACTGACTTTTGTTAAAACGCTCATCGACGACCAGCCATTTATTCCCCATTATTTTGGTTATGACGTTGAACTCAATAAAAAAGGCGCGCCGGCGTTTAAAGAAAGCGTAGCATCCGTTCCAAGGATTGATAAAAACTCGCCTTTAGAAAAAGTCACACTAATTATTGATACACGGTCGAAAGAGGAATTTAGAAACGGTCACGTAAATGGGGCCGTTAATTTACAGAATGGCGAAAGGTTTGAAACCTGGCTTGGCTCAATTGTAAATCCAGGTGAACCATTTTATCTAATTGCAACCACCGACGCTGATTTGGATGAAATGATAAAAAAAGCTGCAAAAATTGGTTATGAACAAAACATAAAGGCAGCCCTCCTCGCCCCCGATTGCGCAAAAGAAAAATCGCCACTACTGGATTTGACCCACTTTAAATTACATCGTGAAAGTTATTCAATAATTGATATCCGTAATCAAATCGAAACTGAAAAGGGCCCGAAGTTTAAAAATGCCATTAACATGCCATTACCGGAATTGCGCGAAAAAATCAATGAAATTCCAGTTGATAAACCTATAGTTGTTCATTGTGCAGGAGGTTACCGATCGGCAGCGGGTGCCAGTATTTTGGCTGGCCAAATAACGACCGTTCCGGTTTATGATCTTGGTGAAGTGGTGCTGGAGTTTTGATATAGGAAGTCTGAGGTCAGAAGTCTGAGATCTGCGGTCAGTGTTTGAAATATAAAACGATGCTTATCAACTTATAAAATCGGTAAAATCAGCGCTTAATCGGTGAAATCACAAAATAATCTGAGTAATCCCAATATAATTGTAAGAACCGCCGATGGTTCAAATACCATATTTAACTCGCAGGTTGGCGAAAATTACCATTCAAAGCATGGCGCGTTACAGGAAAGCAGGCACGTATTTGTAAAGATGGGGCTGGAATATTATTCAGAAAAAAATCAAACAGCCTCTGTTTCCATTTTAGAAGTAGGTTTCGGCACCGGCCTGAATTTTTTGCTTAGCGCCGATTTTTGTACAGAACGGCAAACTAACCTTGATTATACCGGTATTGAAGCCTACCCATTGAGTTTGGATATGATCGGCCAAACAGGTTACAACGAATATATTTCAGAAGGTGTATGGCAACAATTCGTAGCCAATTATAATAACTTGTTCCTGCAACCCGCCCAGATAAATCCTTTCTGCAAACTGCAAATTGCCCATTGTGAACTGTTAAATTTTCAATCAAAAGAACATTACGATATTGTTTACTTCGATGCCTTCGCAGCAGCGTATCAGCCTGAAATGTGGAATGAAGAAGCCATAAGTCATACCATGCAATTTTTAAAACCGGGCGGCGTATTTGTAACTTATGCCATAACCGGCAACCTTAAACGCATGTTGAAAGCATTGAACTGCAAAGTAGAAAAAGTGCCGGGCGCGCCGGGAAAACGTGAAATGCTTCGCAGTACACGATTTTAGGATTTTAAAAGACTTTCAGGATTTTTTGAACAGCTTTGTCAACTTTTAAATAGTCGATCTCTTAGCAACATTTCGTATTGCGATTAAGCGAGTACGCTTAACCGGGCGGACGCTTGTTCAGGTAAAGCGTTCCATTTTTACACGTGGAACACCCGGAACAAAGTGAAACACGTTGATTATCAGTAGATTTGATTTTTACCAATCGTTAAAATCGTGTAATTGCTTGATAATCAGGTGTGCCAAAAAACATCTTTTTTATAACAATCGCTGGAGCGTTTGATAACCAGCATGTTCCGCTTTTTTGATACTTCAAAATTTGGCCTTTTTTGATAAATTTGTCCATTTTGTCTGAAAATGTGATTGGGCCCAATAACAACAAAGCCTGATTTTGATTATTCTGTAGTTTTAAACTACAGGCATAGTAATCCGGATACTTACGCTGAGAGGGAAAATGCTTCGCAGTACACGATTTTAGAATTTTAAAAGACTTTCAGAATTTTTCTTAGCAAATTTTGACGGAATAACGGCATATATTCAAAAAAGGAATTCTGTGATTCTTAATGATATTTATTAGATTTACTTATCTTTTTACCTCTTTATCCAGATACCCTTTATGAACGCTACACCCGACATTCTTAATAAAATCACTTTTTTTAATGAACCCGCGTTTAAATCCGAATTGTTGCAGTTTGGCAAATTGCATCATTTTGACAAAGGCGACATCATTGTGCGCGAGGGCCAATATGTGAAATTTTTACCTATCGTATTAAAGGGTGCGATCAGGGTGTATCAGCAGAAAGAAGACCGCGAAATTTTGCTCTACTATGTACAGGCCGAAGAAACCTGTACCATGTCACTCGCGGCGGCCTATTTCAATAATAAAAGCACTTCACATGGCGTAGTGACTGAACCTTCTGAAGTATTGGTTTTTCCGGCTGAACTTATCGATCAATGGCAATTAAAATATGCCTCATGGAATAAATATGTGATGCATATGTTCCGCAAAAGATATGATGAACTGGTTAGTTCTTTTGAGGGCATTGTGTTTGACCATATTGATGTTCGGGTACTGGAATATTTAAAACAAAAGGCAAAAACCGAAGGGGGCAGGTCGGTTAACTTATCGCACCAGCAGATAGCCCATGAGCTTGGTACTACCAGGGTAGTAATCTCCCGCATACTTAAGGAGTATGAAAGGCAGCGAAAAGTAAAATTATTCAGAGGCCGCATTGATTTATTATAATTAAAAAATAGTTGTGTATCTTTTGATACCGTTCTGGTAATTAGCGGTTTATATCTTTGTTTATAAATAATTAAACAATTTAAAACCGAAAAAATCATGAAAAAACTATTATGTGCCGATGCCGGCTTTAACTGTGACGCCGTTGTAACAGCAAACACCGAAGATGAAGTATTAGCCATAGCCGCAGAACATGCACTCACCGTGCATGGAACTACTGTAACCCCTGAAATGGCAGCGCAGATTAAAACCCTGATTACAGAAGAATAAGGCCTGACCGTTTTGGGCGTTTCCTGCAGCCGTTCCGTCCATTGGCGGATCATATTGCACAGGCCTTAGTAATCCCCAACAGTAGTGGGGACCTGTATCAGAACCACTAACGCGAAATCCCGGTTCAGGAAATATTTACTTTTGTAATAAGCATAAAACCCGTCCGCCAGGGCTGGCGGACGGGTTTTGCCCCTTAAGGCTTTTCGTTTATTCGGCAAGCCCCGATGACCTGGGCTTCATCTGCACATCTGAAATCTGCACATCTGCACATCTGCACATCTGCGGGTGTTCACGTTTTTCACGTTACCGGTTTTTGGAACTCCCCATTTACAGTTTTTTATAGAATAAAATTGACGAAAAAAAATTGATAGGGTTGCGTGGCTCACCGTATCGGTATAGCTGATTGTTCCTGTCGAAAAATAAGGGCTCAATGTGCCATTGCTTATAGCCAGGTTTGCAAGGTTGGCATTGTTCGAAGGATTTACAGTAATGGTAAAGGTAAGCGGTGTTCCGGTGCAGCTTACACCATTGGTAATAAAATTACCAGTGATGCAGAACCTAAATTTGCTTCAACAGTAGCCATTATCGAACAGGTTGCTGTATTTATGACCTTTACACCGTTATTGCCTTCCAAATAAACAGTACTGCCATCCGGACTCACCGATACCCCACCAGGGTAAGCGTTTGGGGCTCCATAATTTATATTGGAAATCAACGTATTGGCTGCCGTGTTGATTACCTGGAGACCATTTGAAATTTGATTTGCCACGTATACCCGGCTGCCGTCCGGGCCCACAACAATACCATAACCGCCGTTGCCTGTGAAAATAGTAAAAACTACTGTATTTGTTGCCGTATTAATAACAGAAACTGTTCCTGAAGAGTAATCTGTGGAACTATAATTTGTAACATATACGCGGCTGCCGTCGGGGCTCACAGCTACGCCAATGGGTTCTATGCCAACGGGAATAGTGGCGACGACGGTGTTTGTAGACGTACTGAT
>Ga0302319_10013345_pt1 | contig 15405 bp, 11 predicted proteins | sample Bog_T0_2_FD_203319 | JGI IMG/M metagenome (GOLD analysis project Ga0302319, IMG submission 203319) | Peat permafrost microbial communities from Stordalen Mire near Abisko, Sweden - Bog_T0_2 | ecosystem: Environmental > Terrestrial > Soil > Wetlands > Peat | place: Sweden: Abisko, Stordalen Mire... | reverse complement strand
ATCTCTGTCGTTTGGTCGGCATAGATCGTCGCGCTGTCGCCGCCCCCTCCCAACGGCGCTACATTCACAAGCCCCACAGACTTTACGCCGGGAATCTTCTCTACCGCATCGATCATGCGCCTCTGCATCGCGGGCACGGCATCGTTCGTGTAACCCGCCATACTCAAATCGGTGCTCACCAGCATGGCGTTCTGCGGGTCAAAGCCGAAACTGCTGTGCAGCGAGCGAACCAGCCCGCGCACCGCAACCAGCGACGATGTGACAAGCACCGCGCAGATCGCTATTTGAACAACAAGCAGCAGGTCCCGGATAGTAATACGCCGCCCGGAGTTGCCGGCAATGATGCCGGTTGATCCCGCCTTCACAACCTCATAGGGGTTGGTGCGGAGGATTTGCCTCACTGGCACTGCTCCAGAGAGGAATCCACTGGCCAGCGCCAGCAGCAAGGCAACCAGATAGACATTGGCGTCCGGGTTCACGGGGATAAAGATGGGGAACGCAGAAAGCGGCTGCCACGCGCTCAGTTCCCGCAGCAGCGCGACGCTGCCCATCAGTCCCAGAACACCTCCGGCGATTGAAATCAGCACGGCCTCCGTGAACACGCCGCGAAGAATGCGTTTGCGGCTTGACCCAAGCGCGAGCCGCAATGCAATCTCCCGGGAACGGTCGGCGGCGCGCGCCGCAAACAGGCTGCCCAGGTTGGCGCATGCGGCCAGAAGAATCAATCCCGACAGCATCAACAATCCAAGAACGAATCCCTTGACCGCAGGTCCCAGCAAGTCGCCTGCAAGTCCGGGACGCGACAGCGAAAAGGTCATATCGGCTTCGTCTTTGGGATAGTTTTTCTCAAGGTAGGAGCCAACCGAATTCAAATCCGTAATCGCCTGTGCCGGGGTGACTCCATTTTTGGTGTGCCCGAGGACCATGACGATATTGCGCTGCCCGCGCGCATTCAGGACGCTCGAGCCGTCTAGTTGTTCCTGGTTCACCATCGGAACCCAGATGTCGGGAAAGAAAAATACCAGCGTGCCCTGAAACTCGGGCGGCGCGACACCAAGGATCGTAAAGGGATGCTTGTTCACCTGAACTACGCGGCCTAACACGCGCCGATCGTCCTGGAAATGGCTATGCCAATAGGGATAACTCAGCACAACATATGGGGCGCTGTTCGGGCCTTTATCATCGCTGCCGTGGAAGAAACGGCCAAGGTAAGGCTGAATGCCCAGCGCGTCGAAGTAGTTTGCAGTAACCTCATAACCCCAGGTGCGGGATGGGTTTTTTCCCGTGTCAAGTCCGACGATGATGAAACTGTAGCCTGTCAGGCTTTCAAAGCTGCGGTTACGGCTGAGCAGATCGAGATAGTCGGGATAAGAATAATTCGGCGCCTTGTCGGCTCCGCGCTCGATGGTATATAGGCTCTGAGCGTGAGGCACATTCAGCGGACGCAGGATCAATGCATTCAGCAAACTGAATACCACCGTGTTGGCGCCAATGGCCAGTGCCAGCGTCAATACAGCAGCAATGGAGAATCCGGGAGACTTGCGCAGCACGCGCAGGCTGTAGCGCACATCCTGCATTAGAATCCCGAAGAAGTTGCTGCCGAGCGCCTCGTGAATCTCTTCCTTGCACTTCTCCCGCCCTCCAAACTCGATGCGCGCCCGCCGCTCAGCCTCGGCTCGATCCAAACCGGAACGAACCAGATCGTCGGCGCGGTGCTCAATGTGCGAGCCAAGTTCCTCATCCATCTCGGCATGCATTTGGGACCGGCGGAACAGGGTGGCAATGCGGAAACGAAGCGAATCGAGGACCTTCATGATTCCTCCAAATGCTGACAAAGCGTGGCGGTAAAGTCAGTGCCAAGCCGATTTCAGCGGCCGTACTCCTAAGCTGATAAGGAGAATAGCGCGCTTCCCCTAAGCTGTCAAGGAGTACCGTTCGCAGCCACCGGCCCTATCCCGAAATGCCCTGAAATCATGATGCTCTGCGGCGCAGCGCAACCCGGTTCCCCGTCCCTGGCCCGGATCATAATGGCTTCCTCGCGCCGCTTATGCTCTATATTGCTCAGATCGTCCGTGCGCCCGCACAGAACTCCCGAACAGAATAATCCGTATCCGATTAATAATTGTCCGACGGGGGCGTCATCCATATGAAGAGCCCGGAAGGTGAACCAGTGGCAGCCGCCAGCGCAATCATGCCGGTAACAGAAGGCCTCTCCCAGTTATTTGGAGAGCACCACAGGCGCGTTCTTGCAGCAGCTTACCGAATTACCGGCAGCATGGCCGATGCCGAGGATGTCGCGCAGGCAGTGTTTCTGCGCCTGTCCAGCGCCAACGGTCCGCTGACAAACGCCGGCAGCTACCTCTACCGCGCCGCCATCAACGGAGCGCTCGACCTGTTGCGGCGGCGCAAAACGGCAGCGGCCGAGCCTTTGGATGGCGCCGCGTACGTTGCCTCCACCGGTGCCGGAAGCTCGCCGGAGGCAGAAGCATCAAGCAGGGAACTGGGCAATCTCCTCAGGCTCGCGATCGGAGAACTCCCGCCGCGCGCGGCTGAAATGTTCACCCTGCGCTATCTGGAGGATCTTGGAAATCGCGAGATTGCGGCGCTGATGGGCACCTCGCAGGCTGTCGTGGCTGTCACGCTGCACCACGCAAGATCCAGGCTGAAGAAACGACTTACGCAATTGGAACGGGGAAAACAATGAGACAAGATGAATCGCTCCTGAATACGGCCGTCCAGGCGCTCAAAGCCGATGAACCCGATGCCGCGCAATTTGCCGTGTCCGCCCGCCGCGTTGCCGACCGGCTCGGCATCGACGGCGTGAGCAACGTTGCCATCGATGTCATTCATAGCTGCGACGATGTGCAGCAATTGCTGCCGTCCTATCGCTCCGGCAATCTCTCCCCAGCGCGTTCGCTCCTGATCAAGGCCCACTTGCACGAGTGCAGTGTTTGCAGTCGCCGCTACCAATCTGGAGCAGCGGTGTTGGATTGGTCCGCTCCGCGGCCGGCGCGTGCATTCGCTTGGCATCCTCGCGCCTTCGGCTGGTCCTTCGCCGGCGCTCTCGCGCTGCTCGTGAGTTCCCTCTTTGTTTACAGGGCCTACTGGCAGGTTCCCCCCGGGGTGCGCGCCGAAGTGCAATCCATCGGCGGCTCCGCTTATCGCATCTCTGCCGCAGGCGACCGTCCCCTTGCGCCCGGCGATCGGCTTGCCGAAGGCGATCGTTTTCGCACTGGCGGAGGGGCGCACGCAGTTCTTCGTCTCAGCGATGGATCGACCGTTGAAGTCAACGAGCGCAGCGTGCTGGGTGTAGGCGCCCGCGGCAACAACATGACGGTCACGCTCGATGATGGAGATGTGATTGTGCAAGCCGTCAAGCGCACCTCCGGCCACTTGTATATCAAGACTCCGGATTGCCGCGTCGCGGTCACGGGTACTGTGTTCTCGGTCGATTCAGGAATCAAGGGCTCGCGTGTCGCCGTGCTGCAAGGCGCCGTCGATGTTTCGCATTCGGGCATCGATACGGTGGTCCGTGCAGGCGATCAGGTATCCACCAATGACAATCTAGCCCCCGCGCCCGTCGCGCAGCAGATTGCCTGGAGCCACGATCGCGAAAAATATCTTCCCCTGCTGGCGCAGTTCGCAACGCTCGAAAAGCGCATCGAACAGATTCCATTCCCACCGCCCCGCTACACCAGCGATCTGCTCGCGCGTGTTCCCGCGGATACCTTGCTGTACATCAGCATTCCCAATTTAGGCGAGTTTCTCAGTGAAGCGAACACCATCTTCCACGATCAGCTGAAACAAAGCCCGGTGCTGCAGCAGTGGTGGAATCAGGGACACGCCCAAAATACGGCGGACCTTGACGCGCTGGTCGAGAAAATTCATCAGATGAGTCAGTACCTTGGCGATGAAATTGTGATTGCTGGCGTAAACCAGCCCACCAATCCCGGCTTCGCAATCATCGCGGACGTGAAGCGCAGCGGCCTGGGTGACTTCCTGAAGAATCAGCTTCCGAATTCGCACCTTACCGTGCTGGACCAGAACTCGCTGGCCGTGCTCCAGCCCTCTTCCCAACAGCAGTCCGGCGGATTCGCTCTGGTCAGGCCGAGCGAGGTTGTCTTCTCCAACAGCGTCGCAACCCTGAAGCTGGTCAATGCTCAATTGAACGCGGGTGCCAGCGGCTTCGCGTCTGGAGACTTCGGACAGCAGATCGCGTCCGCATACAGCCGCGGCGCGGGAATCTTCCTGGCCGCGGACCTTCACCAGATCATGGCCAACAAAGCCGTTCAGGCGCACAGTAACGCCAAGGACAGCAAAGCCCTCGCCGGAAGCGGCATGGAAGACATGCGCTTCCTGATTGCCGAGCATCGCGAGATCAATGGACAGCCGCAGAACCAGGTGAGTTTGCAGTTCTCCGCAGCCCGGCATGGCATCGCTTCGTGGCTGGCCGCGCCTGCTCCCATGGGCTCGCTCAATTTCATCACCCCCAATGCCGCCATTGCAGTTGCCGCGCTTTCCAAAGACCCTAAGGCCATCGCAGACGACATCCTTGCCATGGCTACGGCAGATAATCCGAATGCGAGCCAGGAATTGGCCGAAGCCGAGGCCAAGCTGCAGATCGACTTCCGCGACGACCTGGCCGCAACTCTTGGCGGGGAGTTCCTCCTATCCCTCGACGGCCCGGTGCTGCCCACGCCCTCTTGGAAAGCCGTCATTGAAGTCAACGATTCCGAGCACCTGGAACAAACCCTGGAGAAACTGACTGAAGCCATTCGCGGCATGAGCCAGGGTAAGCCGGCGCATTCCATCGTCATCCAACCGAGCGATGTCGACGGTCAGCGCTTCTACGCAATCGTCGATCGGGTTTCGTCCAACACCATCGCCCAATATACGTTTTCCAACGGCTACATGATCGTCGCGCCCAATCGCGCGCTCCTCATGGAAGCCGTGCAAACCGAAGCGAGTGGGAATTCTCTGGGACGCGCCGCGGCATTCAGGGCACTCCTTCCAAAGGATGCGAATGAGAATTACTCAGCCGTCGCGTATCAGAACCTGACCCCGGTGCTGACCCCCATGCTTTCGCAATTCAGCGGCAACGCGGCCGATGCGTTGCGCCAGTTGGCAGCCGATGCAAGGCCAACAGCCATCTGCGCCCGCGGAGAAGAAAACAGCATCGAAGCAGACAGTGACAGCCATTTGTTCGGATTCGACTTCGTTACCCTCGGAACTTTGCTGAATATCGGGAACCATCACGCAAGCGCGAACGTAAAAGAGTGACATGGGAATCATCGATCTCAATGGACTGGAAGTCCGGCTGGCGAATCGAGTCGTGCTGAACGGGCTCACGGGAGAGTTGCAGGGCAACGCAATTGGCCTGCTGGGCCCCAACGGCGCGGGAAAGTCCACCCTGATCAATACGCTGTTGGGATTCCATCTTCCTTTTGCGGGCACGGCCCGCGTCTTCGGCCTCGACTCGCACCGCGACCGCGCAGAGATCCGCGGCAAAATCGGCTACATGCCGGAGAACGATTCCTTCATCGGCAACATGAGCGGCGTGCGCTTCGTCCGCTACATGGCCGAACTCGCCGGCCTGCCACCGGAAGTTGCGCTTGAGCGCGCCCATGAGGCGCTTTTCTACGTAGGCCTCGGCGAGGTTCGCTACCGCAAGGTGAACACCTATTCGCTGGGCATGAAGCAACTTGTGAAGCTGGCGCAGGCCCTGGCGCACGGCCCGCGCCTGCTCATTCTCGATGAGCCCACCAACGGCCTCGACCCCGTCGCCCGCCAGCGCATGATTCAACTCATCAAAGACATTCGCAAGGAGGGCAGCATTCGCCTGCTCATCTCCTCGCACCTGCTGCGCGATATCGATGAGACCTGCGACGAAGTGCTGATTCTCAAGGGCGGCCGCATCGCGGCTCTTTGCAACATTGAAGCGGAGCGCCGCTCCAACCGCAGCTTCGTGGAACTGGAAACTGTCGGCGCCACCGAACGTTTCTCCGTTAGCATCCGCGGACTCGGCTGTGAAGTTGCAACCTTTCCCGGCGGCCGCATCAAGCTTGTCATTCCCGACAACATTGAAGCCCGCGACCTGTATGTCATCGCCTCAGAACAGGGTGTCCAGATCCGCCGCATGAATCAACGCCGCGACTCGCTCGAAGATATTTTCCTGCGCGCCATGGACAACCAGATGGAAGGGGTGGGCCATGGCCGTTTATAAGCGCAACTACACTGCTTACACGGGTCAGGTAACTTCGCCGTCCGCACGCGTGCTCGTGCTGGCCCGCTACGCCTTCGCGGAAGCCTGGTCATCGAAGATCACGGTCGGGTTGTTCATCTTCTGCCTGGTGCCCTGCCTGATATCGTTGTTCGGAATTTATCTCGCCAACAATCCCATGGCCCGGGCTCTGGTCGGCGCCGGCGGCAGCCAGATGATCGCTGTCGACGCCAGATTCTTCTTGAAGATTCTGCAAGGTCAATGCTGGCTCGCGCTCTTCCTCGCATCCTGGATCGCGCCCCGCCTGATCAGCTTCGATCTTTCCGATAACGCACTCCCCATCCTGCTCAGCCATCCGATCTCGCGCGTGGGCTACCTTACCGGCAAATTCATCGCGCTGTTCACGTGCCTCTCCGCCGTGACATGGGTTCCGTGCCTTCTGCTTTTTGTTTACCAGGGATATACCTCGCCGCAGCCTTGGATGGCTGCCAATCTCCGCATAGCCGCTGGGCTCCTGGCAGGTACGGTCATCTGGATCACCCTGCTGTCCTTCCTCGGCTTGGCGCTTTCTTCCTGGGTCAAGTGGCGCGCTGTGGCCACCGGCATTATCTTTGCGGCAGTCTTTGTCCCGGCCGGCGTGGGAGCGATCGTAAGTGCGGTCCTGCGCACCAAATGGGGATATCTTCTGAATCTTCCCCTGACCATGGAGACTCTCTGGCGGCGGTTGCTGGGCGTTCAATACGAGATGAACCCAATGCTCTCGCTGCCTACCGGAGCCATCGTAGCTTCGCTTGTCTTTATCTGCATCGTGTGCCTGGGCATGCTCGACAAGCGCATTCGCGCGCGCGAGGTGGTTCGCGGATGAACGACCGCATCGTTTTCGAAGATGTATCGAAGTTCTACGGCGAAGTTCTCGGCGTCAATCGCGTCTCGCTCTCCATCCCGCCGGGAATCACCACGCTCGTCGGCCCCAACGGCGCCGGCAAGACCACCGTCATGAATCTCATGACCGGCTTGATTCAACCCTCCAGCGGCCGCCTCTCAGTCCTCGGCCTCACTCCCGCCGACGCGCTGGAATTCTTCAGCGCCGTCGGCTACTGCGCGCAGTTCGATTTCTTTCCCCGCGGCATTACCGGCTGGCAATTCATTCTCGACAGCCTGATGCTCCATGGCATGGAAGAGGCAATGGCCATCGACCTCACCATTGAAGCTCTCGAACGCGTCCAACTCGGTGACGCATCACGCCGCAAGGTTGCCGGCTACAGCAAAGGCATGCGGCAAAAGATTCGGCTCGCGCAAGCCATCGCCCATCATCCGCGCGTCCTGGTGCTCGACGAGCCGCTGAACGGCCTCGATCCCATGGCCCGCGCTGAATCGATTGCCCTCTTTGAAGAACTCGGCCGCCAGGGCATGCACGTAATCATCTCCAGCCACATTCTCGATGAGGTCGACCGCATCTCCGATCGCGTCATCCTCATTACCGGCGGATACCTGATCGCCGAAGGCAATATCCACCAGGTCCGTCAGGAAGTGCACGAAAAGCCCATGCAGGTGCTGGTTCGCTGCGACCATCCGGAGTTGCTCGCGTCCAAAATGTTCTCCATCAACCACTGCGTTGAAGCCCGGCTGCATGCGGACGGGAAGGGCGTATTCCTGCGCACCTCCGACATCGATGAGTTCTACTCCAAGCTCAACGGCATCGCCGCTGACGGCCTGGTCAAGATCGACGCCGTCGCTCCTGCCGACGACGATGCCAGCGCCATTTATCAATACCTCATCGGCACAGATGGGAGCGCTTCGTGACGACCCAGTCAATCTCGGCTCTGTTCCAATCTCTTGCCCAACAACCCTGGGGGCTTTGGTGGTTGCAGGCCTATCGACTCACGCGCATTGAATTGCGGCGCAACCTCTTCTCCTGGAAAGCAACCTGGATTTACTTTCTCGCGTTCGTTCCCACTGTAATCATCTTCATTCATCTCCTTGTCGATCATCATCCCGCAATGGAGATGAGCAACGACACCAACATCCTGGCCGGCATCATTCAGCTCTATTACATCCGCTTGGGGGTCTTTTTCGGATGCCTGGGTATCTTCTCGCGCCTTATTCGCGGCGAAATGATCGAGCGCAGTTTGCACTTTTATCTCCTTTCGCCGGTGAGGCGCGAAGTCCTTCTGCTCGCCAAATTCGCAGCCGGCTCCATCACCGCCGTTCTCCTGTTTGCCACCGCCACCTTCCTCGATTTTGCCCTTATGTACGTCGGCTTCGGCGCGGCAGGCCGCAATTACATCTTTAACGGTCCCGGCCTTGGTCAGTTAGGCGCATATCTCGCCATCATCGTCCTCGCCTGCCTCGGCTATGGAGCTGTGTTCCTTCTGCTCAGCATGATGTTCCGGAATCCAACTCCGGCCGCCATGCTGGTGCTGGGCTGGGAAGCCATCAATCCCGTTCTGCCATCGCTGCTGCAGAAGCTGAGCGTAGCGTCGTATCTCCGCCATCTGATGCCGGTCGCCGTCGCCTCTGACGGCATCTTTGCGCTCCTCACCGTGCAGACCGAGCCTGTTTCCGCCTGGGCCGCGACCGTCGGCCTGATTCTCTTGATCGCTGCGGTCCTTTTCTACTCCTGCTATCGCATCCGCACCCTCGAAATTCGCTACACAACTGAATAAAATATCCAGAAAGAACAGGCCTGATCCCCTCCGCGAAAATTTTGTTCGCCACCGGATGCGTTCTTCGCTGATCATTGGTCTAACACGTGCACCGCCGATAGCCCCGTCCGGTGTGCGCCGAGGCCTCCATGGAATTCCTGCTTCGCGAGGTGCATTTTGCGTTGCGCCAGTTGCGCAAGTCCCCCGGTTTCACCCTCACCGCCGTGCTCACCCTGGCCTTCGGCATCGGCGCAACTGCCGCCATCTTCTCCATCGTGGAAGGTGTGCTGCTGCGTCCCTTGCCGTTCGCAAATCCCGCACAGCTCGTCACGCTCGGCGACCGGCTTGAGGGCGTGGACTACGATAACGATTCGTCCGGCGTCACGGCACCCGGCGTGCGAATCTATCTCCGCGACACGACCGCATTCTCCAGTCTCGGCGGTTACACCGACACCACCTACGAGCTATCCGGTGCGGGCGATCCAGCAACCATCAACGCTTCAAGGCTCACCGCCGGCATGTTCACCACGCTCGGCGTCTCCCCGCTCATGGGCCGCGTCTTCACCCAACAGGAGGATGAAGGCGCAACCCAGGTTGTTGTCCTCAGCTACCAGACCTGGCGCAGCCGTTTTCACGGCGATGCTCACATCCTCGGCCAGAAGCTCCTCCTCGATCGCAAACCGTACGAGATCGTCGGCGTCATGCCGCGCGAATTCGAGTTTCCGCTGGTTCCCGGCCAATTGAACCGCAGCGAACTCTGGATACCGATGAGCTTCACCCAGGCTGAACTTGTGCAGGGTGCCGGAGCCTGGACCAACTTCATGGTCGGCCGTCTCAAGCCCGGCATATCCCCCGCGCAAGCGCAGCAGGATGCAGCCGGAGCAGCACAGGAGATCATGCGCAACTTTCCTCCCGCGCTCTCCGCCCGCCGTATTCATCCCGTCGTCTTTCCCCTCGATGAGAGCACTCTCGTACAGGCGCGTCCTCTTCTTCGCACGCTCTTCTTTGCCGTGCTGGTAGTGCTCTTTATCGCCTGCGCCAACCTTGCCGGCCTGCTTCTGGTGCGTGTTATTCGCCGCCGCCGCGAAATCTCCGTGCGCCTGGCTCTCGGCGCCAGCGGAGCCGCCGTGCTGCGCCAATCCCTCATTGAAGCGCTTATGCTAAGCATCGGTGGCGGCCTGCTTGGCCTGGCCCTTGCTGCCGCCGCTTTGCGCCTGGGCATCGGCTTCCTCCCGGATACGCTCCCCCGCATCAATTCCATCAATCTCGATTGGCAGGTCGTGTCCTTCGCGGTGGCATTGGCATTGCTCACCGGCCTGCTCTGCGGGCTCATGCCGGCATTTGCAGCGTCGCGCACCCGCGTCAATGAAGCTCTCAAGGAAGGCGGCCGCACCGGTACCTCCGGCAGCGGCCACGCCCGCCTGCGCTCAGCCCTGGTCATCGCAGAACTGGCCGTGGCGCTGGTTCTCCTTACCGCTTCCGGCCTCCTGCTGCGCAGCTTTGACAAGCTGCGCTCCGTCGACCTCGGCTTTCGCCCCGATCACACCCTCACCGCCGGATACAGCCTGCCCCGGCAGCAATACTCCACCCAGGCCGCCATCGACGCATTCAACACCTCGCTGCGCAACAAGCTTGAACAATTGCCCGCAGTCACGGCGGTGGGCGCTACCAGCATTCTGCCCGCGGCCGGCTTTGAGTACCGCGCCACCTTCACGCCCGAAGGCTACATCCCGCCCCAAGGCGCGGGATTGAACCTCGCGTGGGTGCCGTCCGTGATGGGCAACTACTTCCAGGCGCAAGGCATTCCCATCGTTCGCGGACGCGATTTCACCCCCGCCGACAATGCAGACGCCCCGCTGGTCATCATCATCAACCGCACTCTGGCCGAGCATTACTGGCCCGGCCAGGATCCCATCGGCAAACGCCTTCACCGCGGACCCGAGCGTGCCACAACCTTGCCCTGGCTCACCGTGGTTGGAGAAATCGGCGACGTGAAACAACTCACCGCCGACTCCCCCATCATGAACCAGTTCTACCTTCCCACCGGACAAAACAAGGCCGCCGCCGGCTCCTTTGCGCCTCCCGGCTTTCTCGTAGGCAACACCGGATTCATCGTGCTGCGCGGTGCCATGCCGCCCCGGCAGATGGCCGAGTCATTGCGCGCCGCGGTCCGCTCCCTAGATCCCCAGCTCCCCCTCACCAATGTCGAATCGATGGACACCCTGGTTGCCGAAGGACAGGCCTCAAGCCGATTCAACACCGCGCTCATCTCCAGCTTCGCCGCAGCCGCCGTGCTGCTCTCGCTGCTCGGCATTTATAGCGTCATCGCGTTCTCCGCTGCGCTGCGCACCCAGGAAATGGCCATCCGCCTCGCGCTCGGCTCTCAGCGTTCCAACGTGATGCGCCTCATTCTCTCGTCGGCCGCCAAACTCGGCCTGGCCGGTTGCGGTATCGGCGCCATTGCCGCCATCTTCGCCATGCGCCTGCTGCGCTCCATGCTCTTTGAAGTAGACCCGCTCGATCCAGCCGTCATCGCGCTCGCCGCCATCTCCATCTTTCTGCTCGCGCTCGCCGCTTCCGTCATCCCCGCCCGCCGCGCGGCTTCCGTTGATCCAATGCAGGCCCTGCGCACAGAGTAATCGCGATCTCAGATAGGCATCCACGGTCCGGATGTGACCGCAAAGGCCACGCCGATCGTTACCGACGTCTTGCCATTATCCTGGTCCGCGCGTGAACGACGCATCAATTCACCCGCGGCGCCGGGTGTTCCACAAGTCTTCCGAGCCACATCTGGGCGCCGGGGCACCCTCTGGGTCGGGGCACGCCTTTTTTCTTGTGCAAGGGCGGGAAACCTCGAACTTCTATCGGACAAATTCAACGGAAAAACTATCCGTTCGACTCGAATTTCGCGAAAAGGATATTGAGCGCCTCGGCAAACGTTGGATGAGCAAAGATCGCGTCTTCGAGCGCTGTATACGGCAGCTTGCCCATCATCGCGATCTCGATCATCGACATGAGCTCGCCGCCATCGGCTCCCAGAATCGCAGCTCCCAGAATCTCTTTCGTATCCGGATCGACGAGCGCTTTCATGAAGCCCCGCGTCTGCCCCGTCTCGAATGCACGCGCAACTTTACTCATATCGACCTTGGCAACTTTGTAGTTTCGCCCAGCCTTTTTTGCAGCGGCCTCGTTCAGCCCGATGCGGCCCAATTGCGGATCGATAAAAAGGCAATAGGGAAGCGGCCGCCCGGTCGTTACGCGGTCGCCGCCATCGAGCAAATTCCTTTTCAGAATGCGGAAGTCGTCATAAGAAATGTGAGTGAAGGCCGGCCCGCCATTCACGTCCCCAACCGCATATACGCCGGAGACGGCCGTCTCCAGCCGTTCGTTCACGGGGATGAACCCGTGCTCGTCAACACTGATGCCGGCCGCGGTCAGGTTCAACGCGTCCGTATTCGGTTTGCGTCCAGTGGCAATCAGCAGGTCGCTCCCTTCAATCGTGCGCGTCTCGAAAATCCCATCTACGATGAGCCGTATGTTCGCACCCGTAGCGGACGCGGATGTGGCCTTCGTGTCGAGGAGCATCTTGATGCCGTCCTCGCGCAGCAGCTTCGCCACCTCCTCGGCAACGTCTGCGTCTTCTTCGGCCAGCAACTGTGGTCCTTGCTGGATGATCGTGACCTCGGAGCCGAACCGCCGGAACATCTGTGCAAACTCCAGCCCGACGTAACCACCGCCCAGAACAAGCAGGTGCTGCGGCAGCCGCTCAAGTTCCATGATCGATACGTTGTCAAGATGAGGAACAGTGTCCAGTCCGGCGATGTTAGGCAGCGCAGCCGAGAGCCCGGTGTCGATGACAATGACATCCGCCGTTAGTTCTCGCTCGCTGCCCCCGTCGAGTCGAACGCGAACCTGCTTTGGCCCGGTAAAGAAGCCCGTCCCGCACAGCAATTCGATGCCATTCCGATACTTCTTCTCGCTGCTCCCGCGCGCTGCGGCCACGATGTCTCGCTTGCGCTGCACCACGGCCCGCACGTCGACTTTGACTTCTCCGGCTTCAACGCCAAACTCCCGCGCGCGCCGCGCCAGTTGCGCAACCTCGGCCGAGGCCACCATCGTCTTGGTAGGCGTGCAGCCGTAATTCACACAAGTGCCCCCCACGGCATCGCGTTCAATCACAACAACTCGCTTGCCCTTCGCATGGAACGCGGCGGCGAGTGGACTGCCACATTGGCCGGAGCCAATCACGATCAAGTCATAATGCGAAGCGCGCCTGTCCGCTTCTGTCTCCGAGGAAGTGCTTGCATTGCCGTCTTCGCCCATCGTTCGCGTGTGCGCAGAATCTCCATTTCCGTCCATAGCAAGCCCCCTTCTTGTTTGGATGCGTTCGTTGGCGTCTCTAGATCGAACGCGATAGATGGTCCGCTTCACCCGCACCGGTTATCGCGGTCGAAAATGAAGTGTTTCTATCAATCGCCGGCGCCGCAGCAACCCTGCTGTGTTACAGGCGAGATATGCTGCGCAATGCGTACTGTTGAAATCTCATAATATGCAACGTGCCACTCTGCGGCTCAATGGGGAAATGTCTTCAGATAGCGATTCGGGAAAGATACACTTGCCCTTCAAAGTCCAGTATCCATGCGGACTTGCGCGAACTTCGCCGCGATCGAAGAGGATCGGGCTTCAACGAATCGTTAAATAACAAGGTACGCCCACACGATTTGCGTATCGCGAAAGGTGATGATCCGGTAAACTGGAATGGATGCCCCGTACCTAAGTGGCGAATCCAACGCAGGAGATTCTAATATGGCAGATACAGTGAAGAAAACAAAAGCACCCGCTAAGCCGCGCAAGACAGCGGCAACAAAAGAGACCGTTGCCGAGGTGCCCGTGGTTGCGGCGCACGTTGCAACCATGCCGTCTCGTGAAGAGGTCGAAAGGCTCGCTCGGAAATATTGGGCGCAGCGCGGCTATCAGGATGGATATGCGGAGCAGGATTGGCTGCGCGCCGAGCAGGAATTGCGTCAGAAGGCATCCTGATCCGGCGTAACTCCCGCAATCTCATAGAGTCATTCAACTAAGGAACGATCCGCGCCAAAGCCGGCCGAAGTGAAATGGAAAATGTCCCGTGCGGTCCACTGGCATTTTTTCGTCTCCACTTCAGTTCAGCGGCGCGGACACCCTGCATGATCCTGGCCGCGATGTGCTTGCATTTGCCGGCAAATTTGAGGCTGCATTTCCGGCTTGGCCAGGCTCAAGGCCGCGCCGCATGCTATGCACCGCGTTTGCTCGCATCACACGTGCCTTTGATGATTCAGAAGCCGATCGAGCATGTCGATGAAGGGAGCCTGGCTCTTGAGGATGCGTTCTTGAGCAGCTGCCATTGAAAACCATCCGCCCCGGTCCACCTCAGGAAACTCGCCAATTCGTCCCGACCGCGGAGGCCATTCCATTTGAAAGGTGTTGCTGACCAGGTATTCTGGATCGGCATCGCCCTCGAAACACCACGCGGAGACAATCTTGCCGCCCGCCTGTTTGACCACCCCGAGTTCACTCAAGGGGCGGTTGACTGCGAAGCCGGTTTCCTCCCTGGAACTCCCGCAATGCCGCCTCTTGGGGATCTTCATCTTCTTTATATTCACCCTTGGGAATCGACCACGAACCCAGGTCCTTCTTTGCCCAGAAAGGACCGCCCGGATGAACAAGAAACACCTCCGGGTAGCCATTTCTGTATCGATACATCAACAATCCCGCGCTGAGATTCGGCATGGCGCAAATACCAATTGGTTAGACCTACTTATTCCGTCGAACCACTTCCGACATTATCCTCCGCTGCCCGGCAGTGATAGCCTTCCCGTTGAAGTTAAAACAGGAGGGAAGAGTGTACCTGTCCTTTGCACGACTTGCCGTAATCGGAGCCTTCATGTCACTCAATGCTGGTTTAGCTGCGCAAACCGCACCCCGTGTTCCCGCGGCGCCCGCAAAGCCCGATGTGTCCGTAACGCCTGCCGGCCCAGCCACGCACGCAGAATCTGCAGGCGAGGCCACTGATCCAGTAGCCGATCCAAAGGCATTGATTACCGTGGGCAACGCCCGTTTCACCGTCCTCACGCCGGAACTGATCCGCATGGAATGGGCCGCCGACGGCAAATTCGAAGACCACGCTTCATTTGTGTTTCTCAACCGCCGCCTGCCGGTGCCGAAGTTTGAATCCACGGTAAGCATCGACGGACAGAGCGCTCGGCATACCATCAAGACCAACGCTCTGACCCTCACCTATACCGACACCGGCGACGGCCGTTTCACCCCCGACAATCTCAAAATCGTACTCATCGTCGATGGCAAGCCAGTCACATGGCATCCCGGCCTCACCGACCCCGGCAACCTGCAAGGCACCACGCGAACTCTCGACGGCGCCCGGGGCTCGCAAACCCGTGAGCCCATCGAGCCAGGCCTCATTTCGCGCTCCGGCTGGGCGCTCGTCGATGATTCGACTCGCCCGCTTTTCGACTCCGCCGATTTCAGCTTCAAGCAAGGTGA